>Ga0163159_1003540_pt1 | contig 11728 bp, 8 predicted proteins | sample BioMet9_FD_108702 | JGI IMG/M metagenome (GOLD analysis project Ga0163159, IMG submission 108702) | Microbial communities from bioreactor (seeded with sewage sludge) at Lawrence Berkeley National Lab, California, USA - Biofuel... | ecosystem: Engineered > Bioreactor > Anaerobic > Unclassified ... | reverse complement strand
GAGAGTGAGCTTGCAAATCCTCCGAAGGGCCAGTCCTTCCGTGAGCTGTTTGACATCAAGACCCTTACACCGACGGAAGAATACGCGAAGCTGTATATGGAGATGCGCGCGTATGCCGAAAGCATTGGCATTCCGATGCCGAAGGACGGCGTTCTCTGCTGATAACGAACATCTGAGTGGTTGCTGGAACTAGTACAATAATGAGGGGGGACAGGCAAACAGGATATGTTTTCCTGTCCCACACCTATGGAAAGGTGCCTATGAGTGAATTATTATTGGAAATGGAAAATATAACAAAGACATTCATTGGTGTTAAGGCTAATGACAATGTGAATCTAAAGCTTTACTCCGGTGAGATTCATGCCCTTCTGGGTGAGAACGGAGCCGGGAAAAGCACATTGATGAGTGTCCTGACAGGCGTTTACAAGCCGGATTACGGCAATATCTATTTTCGCGGCAAGAAAGTAGATATCACGAATCCGAAGCATGCCGTCAAGCTTGGAATCGGAATGGTATATCAGCACTTTCGCCTGATCCCGACACTGACGGTTACGGAGAACGTACTGCTGAACTCCGGAGAGTGTCCGCGTATCCTGAATGTTAAGGAAATGAATGATAAAATCACGGCCTGTTCAGAGCAGTTTAATCTGAAAATTATACCGGAAGCAAAGATCTGGCAGCTTTCTGTTGGTGAGCAGCAAAGAGTTGAAATCGTGAAGCTGCTTTACCGAGGTGCCGAGATCCTGATCCTGGATGAGCCGTCGGCGGTTCTGACGCCGCAGGAGTCCGATGAGATGTTTAAGACACTGCGCATCATGGCTGACAGCGGAAAGGCAGTTGTTTTTATTTCCCATAAGATGAATGAGGTTGTGGCGAACGCCGACCGGATTACCGTTCTTCGTGCAGGTAAATCGGTTGCGTCGATGAAGGCAAGCGAGACGAACCGTGATGATCTGACGAAGCTGATGGTCGGCCATGAGGTAGAATGGGTACGTAATGCCGATGTTGGCGATATGGGCAATTGCATTCTCCGGTGTGAAGATCTTGAGGCCGATAACGACCGTGGCCTTCCGGCGCTGCGCAAAGCTTGTCTGGAGGTTCATGCCGGTGAAATCATGGGCATCGCCGGTGTCGCAGGAAACGGGCAGAAGATGCTGGCAGAAGTTATCACAGGGCTTCGTCCGTTACGAGGCGGCAAGGTATTTTTTAAAGATGAAGACATTTCCAAAACAACGGTCAAGCACCGTAACAGAATGGGAATTTCTTTTGTGCCGGAGGACAGACTTGGCATGGGACTGATCCCATCCATGAATCTGATGGACAACCTGATCCTGAAGAAGTATTTTCATCCAGAATACAGTAATAAAGGACTTCTGAAGAAACGTGATATACAAAAGGCTACCGATGAAACCGTTGAAAAATATGACATCAAAAACGCCGGTATTCAGCGTGAGGTAGGAAAGCTTTCCGGAGGAAATCAGCAGAAGCTGCTGATGGCACGTGAAATCAGCGGTGAGCCGGATCTGATTGTTGTCATGTATCCTTCACGGGGGCTTGATATCGCAGCGACCATGGCTGTTCATGAAATCATTCTGGAACAGAAGAAACGCGGCGCGGCAGTGCTGATGATTTCGGAAGAGCTGGAAGAAATATTTGAACTTTCGGACCGGATTGCTGTTTTGTATGATGGATATTTAAGCAAACCGATCGATGTCGGTGATGCCACGAAGGAATCAGTCGGACGTCTGATGGCAGGAATCGGGCTGGAGCCTGAAAAAGATACAGATACAAAGGAGGCAGTCTGATATGGGAAAAAAACATCTGGTAATGGTAAGACGTGACAAGACTCCCGTCAGACTGATCGTTATCAATACGGCTATATTTGTAGTACTCGCACTGGCATTCTGCGGAATATTCATGCTTGCACAGGGATTTAACCCGGTCAGCATCTACGCGCAGATGTTTGCTGCGGCATTCGGATCGTTCTCAGGCTTTACCGAGAGTATTGTAACGGCTATTCCGCTGATGCTCTGCGGCCTTGGCGTATCCGTTGCATTCAAGATGAACCTGAACAACATCGGCGCCGAAGGTCAGTACGCAATGGGTGCGCTGACCGCAACCGGCTTCATGCTGTTTGGCCCGTCCGTTCCCGGACCGCTGCAGATACCGGTCATGATCATCATCGCTACGCTTACCGGTGCTGTATGGTCACTGCTTGCAGCCATTCCGCGTGCTTTCTGGAATGTCAGTGAAACAATCGTAACGCTGATGCTGAATTACGTAGCACTGCTGCTTCTTGATTATCTGTGCTACGGTCCCTGGAAAGCAGCCGGAGGACTGAACCTTCCGTATTCCGCAAAGATACCGAAGACGGCCTATTTACCGACAATTTTCGGATCCGAAATCAACGTAGGATTTATCATTGCCATTGTAGTCGCAATTTTCATGTACTGGTTTTTTAAATACACAACGACAGGCTACCAGATTTCGGTTATCAAGCACAGTATTACAGCTGCGAAATACGCAGGCATCAATGTTAAGAAGAACATCATTATCGTTATGCTGATCAGTGGTGCGCTGGCAGGTATGACAGGTGCCGTTCAGGTCTGCGGTGTTCTGCACAGACTGCAGCCGAAGCTGCCGAACAATGCCGGATTTACAGCCATCGTTATTGCTTATTTAAGTAAATTCAATCCGATCGTCGTCATACTTGTTTCGATCTTTTTCGGCGGTCTGTCATTAGGAAGCTATACGGTACAGACACTTGGTGTTCCGTCCCAGGTTGCGATCATGATTCAGGGCTCTATCCTGATCTTCGTACTTGCGGGCGAAATATTCAACCGGTTCAAATTCAAACGTGTCGGCGAACATGAAACCGTTAACACAATAGAATAGGAGGAGAGACAATGACGATATTAATATCAATATTAAGCTCTACAATTATTGTCGGTACTTCTATTCTGTATGCGACAGTAGGCGAGATTTTTGCTGAGCGCGCCGGCGTCATGAACCTTGGCCTTGAAGGTATCATGCTGATGGGTGCGGTGACCGGATATATGGGTGCTGTAAATACGCATAATCTTGCGCTTGCGCTGCTGATAGCGATTATGACCGGTGCTTTGATGGGTGTGCTGTACGCGTTTCTTACGGTTACACTTCAGGCCGACCAGATCGTCAGCGGACTTGCCATGATGACATTTGGTACAGGACTCAGCGGATTTATGGGCAAGACAGTTACCGGCGTTGCGGCAAATCTTTCTTTCGGAAATATCGCAATACCTCTGATTTCAAAGATACCAGTTGCAGGACCGGTACTTTTCAATCAGAACATTTTGGTTTATGCTATGTATATAATTATTCCTGTTTCGATGTTCTATATCTACCGTACACGGTACGGGCTGATTCTCCGGGCACTCGGCGAGAATCCGGCAGCGCTTGATGCGGCAGGGTATTGATGTATATGGACTTCGTTACGGATATGTAATTTTTAGATGTACAATGACAGCCGTAGGCGGTGCTTTTATTTCCCTGGCTTATTCGAATTTCTGGAATGAGGGAATGACAAGCGGAAAAGGATGGATCGCGGTAGCGCTCGTTATTTTTGCTTCCTGGCGTCCGATGACGGCAGTGTGGGGAGCAATCCTGTTCGGAGGCGTAAGTATTCTGGGCAATTATTTCCAGATGATTCTTCCGGGCATTCCGTCACAGTTTATCGGCATGCTTCCGTACATTCTTACAATTGTAGTACTTATCCTTACAACCGGCAGCTTCCGGAAGAAACATATCGATACACCGGCGGCTCTGGCCATCCCTTACGACAGGGAGAATCGGTAGGACTTTGTTATTATGAATAAAGGGGATCATCCCGTTATCCTTGCCGGTACGGGATGAGATCCTTTAGATATAAGATTTGCAGCAGTAGAGTTTTTTAACTTGACACTTGCATTCAACAAAGGAGGAAAAGTATGAAAAAGAAATTGCTATGTGCTGTTCTGGCAGTCAGTATGATTGCGGCTATGTGCATGACAGGATGCGGTTCGTCATCATCATCATCGAGCGCGTCAAAATCATCATCATCTGCTTCTTCATCAACCGCAGCATCTTCCGCAAAATCATCGGGAAGTGATTCATCTTCGGTTAAGATTACATCAAGCGTTCCGAAGAGCGAGCTGTTCGACAGCAAAGCAGACTACACGAAGCTGAAAGTCGGCGCACTTGCTACACTGGTTAAGGATGACGGCGGCTGGTGCCAGGCACAGTACAAGGGTCTTGTCAATGCTATGAAGGCATGCGGTATGGATACCGATACACAGCTTGTATTCATGGAGAACATCACAGAAGAGCCGACAGCAGTATCCAATGCTGTTGAAGCACTTTCAAAGCAGGGATGCAACATTATTGTCGGAGCTTCCACAGGCTATGCACCGATTCTTGCTGATATGGTTGATGAGTATCCCAGCATTCTTTTTGCACAGGTAGGAGCGCCGACAGAGGGACTGCTCGGATATCAGATGCGTGATTATCAGGCAATGTTCTTATGCGGATATATCTGCGGGCTTATGTCAGACACCAGTAATCTCGGTTATTCAGCTGGTATGTCGGAAGCATCTGTAAGACGTGGAATCAATGCGTTCGCACTTGGCGCAAAATATGCGAAATCGGATGCAACAGTCCGCGTCGTATGGGCGAACAGCTGGTATGATACAACGGCTGAAGCAGAATGCGCAAACAGTCTGATCAGCAGCGGTATCAAATATCTTGGAATCAACGCATCTTCACCGGCTATTCCGCAGGCTTGCGAGAAGGCCGGAGCATACTGCACAGGATATCATCAGGATATGCATGATTACGCACCGAACGCGGTTCTCGTTTCCTATATCTGGAACTGGGCACCTATCTTCGAGAAGGTCTTTACAGAATTTGCAACAAATGGAAATAAGCCGTATACGGATTATTACTTCTGGGGTTCCGATATGGACTGCCCGCAGATCTCTGATATGAATTCCGCACTTGTACCGGCTGATATCCAGCAGAAGGTTAAAGATGTACAGCAGCAGATCATCGATGGCAAGATTGATGTTTATGCAGGCGAGTTAAAAGACAACGAAGGCAATGTACTTGTTAAGTCCGGAGAGACAATGTCCGATATGGATATTATCACACAGGAATTCCTCGTTGATAATGTTATCGGTACGTGGAAGTAGTCTCTGAAAGTAAGTAATTTGCAGTTTACGGAGCGTTCATTCACTCAATAGGCGGAAGGGAGGCTGTCCCGGTTTACTGCGGGACGGTCTGCCTTCCAGTTATATAAAGCGAAATCAAGTTTTTTTGCATGGACAGGAGTATAATATGAATGATTTCAGCGTAATAGGAAAACCGGTTATTCGTGCTGATTCGTATGATAAAGTAAGCGGCCGGTCAAAATATGTAGCAGACATGAAAATACCCGGGATGGCATATGGCAAAATGTTTCACAGCCCGGTTGCGCATGCAGAAATCAAAAAAATCGATCTTTCAGAAGCAGAGGCGGTTGACGGAGTTCTGGGAATTGTGACGTATGAGGATGTACCGGACATTCCCTTTTCTACTTGCGGCCATCCGCGTCCGTTTGATACTCCGCTCGATACATATATTCTGAACAGACATGTCCGGTATGTCGGAGATCCGATCGCGGCAGTAGCGGCAGAGACACCGGAAGCAGCGGAAGAGGCGGTCAGCCGGATTAAGATTGAGTATGAGGAACTGCCTGCCTATTTTACATCGGAAGAGGCAATGGCGGAAGGTGCCGCTGAGATTCATGAAGGCACCCATAATATTATGGATCAGAACGAATACGAGATTGGAAATGTCGAAGAAGCATTTTCCAAAGCGGCGTATATCTTTGAGGATACAATCGATACGCCGATCGTAACGCACAGTCAGATGGAAACACATGTGTCGCTGGTGGAACTGGAAGCCGGAAGCGGCAGACTGATTGTTCATATCGCAAATCAGGTTCCCAATATCATGCGTGAGCGGCTTGCTTACGCGCTTGGGAAGAAAATGCAGGAGATCAAGGTAATCAAAGGCGTTGTAGGAGGAGGCTTCGGCGGGAAGCAGGAGCCGGTTTTCGAAATCATCAACTGTCTTCTTACGATGAAAATAAAACGTCCTGTGCTGCTTGAAACGAGCAGGGAGGAGTGCATCGCAATGACGAGAACGCGTCATGCCATGCGTTTTCAACTTCGCTCGGCACTGGATGAAAACTATAAATTTATCGGCAGGGAAGTAACCGTCATCAGTAATGGCGGAGCATATACATCACATGGTCACAATGTCATTATGAACATTGCGACACAGGCAGGCATGCTGTATCCGACGGCAAACCTGAAATTTAAGGGTGCTACGGTATACACCAATATTCTGATAGGCGGTGCCATGCGGGGTTATGGAATTCCGCAGTGGACGTTTGCCATGGAATCGCATGTGGACAACATTGCGCGCAAGCTTAACATGAATCCGTATGATTTCCGGAAGCTGAATATATACAAGCCGGGCGATCCTGTTTACATGGAGCATATTCATGTGAATTCCTGCGCGCTTCCTGAAATGATGGAAGCGGGCGCAAAGGACATCGGCTGGGCTGATTTTAAGAATACCGAGCGTATGCACGGCAAAATCAAGCGTGGCATCGGCATGGCATGCTGTTCCTACGGTCAGAGCTGCTATCCGCACAGTGTGGAGCTTTCGAGTGCCAGAGTCAAGGTGAACGAGGACGGCAGTGTAACACTGATGTCCGGCTGTGCCGATATCGGACAGGGCATTGATACAGGTCTGTCGCAGATTGCGGCGGAAGCAGTCGGTGTACCGTATGAATCCGTTTATATTACACCCATCGTCGATACGGATATATCACCGTTTGACCCGGGAGCGTTTGCGTCTAGAGAGCTTTCATCGGCAGGAAACGCTGTCAAGAAAGCTGGACTCGCATGCAAGAATGATATTCTGGAGTTTGCGGCCAAGGACAGAGATCTTCCGCTTGACGAAATCGATCTCCGGAACGGCTTTTTAATTAAAAAAGCGACGAAAGAACAGATCTGCCCGATTGAAGAGCTGACGATGAAGATATACTACAGTCATCCGTGCGCAAGGACGGTTGATCACGAGGCAAGCAGCTATCCTATGGACAACTCGCTGACCTTTGGAACCGTATATGCCATTGTTGAAGTGGATACCGGCACGGGTGCCGTTAAAGTTGAAAAGCTTCGTACTTACCTGGACTGCGGTACCGTAGTCAACCCGCTTATCGCGTATGGTCAGCTGTACGGCGGAGCCATGATGAGCTATGGCTACGGCATGACGGAACAGCTTCTGATCGACCCGAAATCAGGACGAGTCTTTAATGACAATCTGCTTGACTATAAAGTACCGACGATGGCAGATTATCCGGATATCGAGGGTAGATTTTACGAGTCGTACGAGCCAATAGGAGCCTATGGCAATAAATCACTTGGGGAACCGCCAAATCTGGCACCGGCAGCCGCGATCCGCAATGCTGTCGTGAACGCTACAGGCGTGACCATGAACAGAATTCCGCTGACACCGGAGCGCGTATGGGAATTCCTGCATCCGTTGGAGAAGGAGGATGCCGATGTATAGTGTAGAAAAACTGTATCGCCCTTCATCCGTTGAAGAGGCACTTGACATACTGGATAAGGATCCGGGCACGCTTCCGCTGGCAGGCGGCACGGATGTCATTGTAACAATGCGAAAGAAACGGCCGAAGAATGTAAAACTGTTAAGTCTTGCGGGAATTGAACAGCTGAAGGGCGTTTTCAAAATGGCGGACGGCACCGTATCGATCGGGCCGATGACGTCGTTTACAGGTATTGCAGGCGATCCGATTATTCAGCAGAAATACCCTATGCTGGCTACGGCTGCGCTTTCTATGGGCGGACCGCAGATTCAGAATGTTGCTACAATCGGCGGGAATGTATGCAACGGAGCCGTATCGGCTGACAGCGCGCCGTCACTTTTTGCACTCGATGCCAGAATCGTGCTGCAGTCCGTGTCATCGGAAAGAATCGTTGCAATTGAAGATTTTTATCTGGGGCCGGGCAAGGTCGCAAAGGAAAAAAATGAACTCATGACGCGTATTCTGATACCGCCGCATGAATCATTCTTCGGCGGCACGTATATCAAGTTTTCCACGCGTAAGGCTATGGATCTGGCGATCCTTGGCACGGCAGCGACGTGTACGATCGATGAAAAGCAGAAAATCTGCAAAGTGACGATCGCGCTTGGCGTAGCTGCGCCGACACCGATCCGCTGTCCAAAGGCCGAAGCATTTCTGACAGGGAAGCTTTTGGACCGTGACATGCTCGAAGAAGCAGGCCGCCTGGCTGTCCTTGAGGCCAGTCCGCGGGATTCCTGGCGTGCATCAAAGCGTTACCGCACCGGTCTGATACAGGAGCTTACGGGCCGGGCACTGGAAGAAGCATATCGCAGGGCAGGAGGCAGAATTTATGATACAGATTCAGTTGACATTAAATGAGAAACCTCTTACCATACAGGTTGAAGAGGGGGAAACACTTCTGGAAATGCTCCGGGAGCGTCTTGATATGACAGGCACGAAACGCGGCTGCGAGGTTGGAGAGTGCGGCGCGTGTACGGTTTTGATCGATGGTGTTCCGACAGATTCCTGTCTTTATCTGGCAGCGCTTGCGGACGGGAAGCATGTTCTGACCATTGAAGGCATCGAACAGAATAACGAACTGGCTGCAATCCAGAAAACCTTTGTGGAAATGGGAGCAATTCAGTGCGGATTCTGTACACCGGGCTATATTATGACATCCTACGCACTGCTGCAGAAAAATCTCCATCCTACAGCGGATGAAATCCGTCGTGCTCTTGCAGGAAATATGTGCAGGTGTGCGGCGTACGGGCAGATTATCGAAGCAATACAGGCGGCGGGCGACCTTATGGAAAAACAGTCCGGAACAGATGTAAACAGACAGGAGGAATTGTAATGGGTGAAATACTGATTAAACATGCGGACGCTGTTATTACGTGCGACGCTCAGGATCGTGTCCTGAAGAACTGTGATATTCTGGTTGAGAATAATAAAATCAAGAAAATCGGAGCGAACATTCACGCGGATGGAGCAGAGGTTATCGATGCATCCGGAAAGTTCGTATATCCCGGTCTTGTAAATACGCATCACCATTTGATGCAGGCATTCACAAGGAACATACCGGTCATTCAGAACTCAGAGCTTTTCGACTGGCTGATGTATCTGTACAAGGTATGGGAGCGTGTCACACCGGAATTTATGTATTACAGTTCGATGGTTGCGATGGGTGAATTCGTAAAATTCGGCGGTACGACAATGTTTGACCAGCATTTCGCATTTCCGAGAAGTGCCGACAAAGAGATTATTGACAGCGAATTCAGGGCAGCCGATGAATTAGGTGTGCGTTTTCATGCCGGACGCAGCTGCTTTACACGCGGCAAGGAGAACGGTGGACTTCCGCCGGAAGAACTTGTGGAAACGTGTGATGAAACACTTGCAGACTGCACAAGGCTGATCGAAAAATATCATGATCCTTCGGAATTCTCGATGCGTCAGGTTGTCGTTGCGCCTTGTTCACCGTTTTCCGTCGATACAAAGGTAATGGTGGAATCAGCAAAGCTGGCACGTGACAAAGGGGTACGTCTTCATACACATCTTTGCGAAACGATGGATGAAGAGCGTTACTGTCTGGAAGTATACCATGACCGTCCGCTTGACTGGGCAGAGAAATGCGGCTGGCTCGGCAGCGACGTCTGGTACGCTCATGGGATTCATTTTACGGATGAGGAAGTCAAACGGCTGGCGGATACACAGACGGGTGTCGCGCACTGCCCGGTTTCCAATATGAAACTTGCATCCGGCATCTGCAAGGTGCCGCTGATGCTGAAGCTCGGCGTACCGGTAGGTCTGGCTGTGGACGGAAACGGAAGCAACGATGATTCAAACCTTCTGGCGGATATCCGTGTCTGCTTCCTGCTGCACCGGCTTAATTCCAGTCATGAAGCACCTTCGGGGTATGACTGTCTGAAGCTTGCGACGACGGGAAGCGCAAAGCTGCTTGGCCGTTCTGATATCGGCTCCCTTACAGAAGGAAAAGCAGCGGATCTGTTCATGATTGATACGGATCAGCTTGACTATGTAGGTGGATTGCTGGATCCGGCGGCATTTTTGGGTACAATCGGATACAGCAGACCGGTATGGATGACAATGATAAACGGAAAAGTCGTATATCGTGACGGCCGTCTGATCGGAATCGATGAAGAAAAGCTTCGGAAAGAGGCTTCTGAAGTGGTAGCCCGTGTATATACGGATCTGCCGACAGAATAATTATGAACTTAAGCGTCCGCGGCATAACGCGTGCGCCAAAGACCAGGAAAACTGTGTGGGAACAAGGTCAGTGATTCTTGGATAGATTATTACGCAGTTAACTACTATTCAAAGGAGAAGAATTATGACAGGAAAAGACCGAATTTTTGCAACCCTCAGACATGAAGATGTAGAAAGGGCACCATGGGTTCCCTTTGCCGGTGTACATGCCGGAAGACTGAAAGGTTACACAGCCGAAGAAATGCTGAAGGATCCGGAAAAGCTTTATGAATCCCTTATGGAAGTAAACCGTCTGTATATGCCGGACGGACAGCCGATCGTTTTTGACCTTCAGATGGAAGCAGAAGTGCTTGGCTGCGATCTGATGTGGGCAGATGATAATCCGCCAAGTGTACGTTCTCATCCGTGGGAAAACGGCGCTGACTATTCTAAGAGTATCGAGAAAACAGACGGACGGATCGGCATGGTTATGGATGTGGCAAAGCGCATGAAGGAATCCGTCGGTGACGAAACGGCTCTGTACGGTCTGTTCTGCGGGCCATTTACACTGATGTCACATTTAAGAGGAACCGCGCTTTTCATGGATATGAAGAAGAATCCTGATTTCGTGAAGGAAATGGCTGATTTTGTAACGGATCAGGGCTGCCGCATGGTAGATTATTACGCGGAGAGCGGCATGGATGTCATTGCTCCGGTAGATCCGCTGATTTCACAGATTTCACCGAAGTATTTCGAAGAATTCATGTCCGGACCGTATACAAGGCTTCTGGACTATATCAGAAGCAAGGGTATTTTCTCATCCTTCTTTGTATGCGGCAACGCAATCCGGAATCTTGAGCTTATGTGCAAGACGAATCCGGATTCCATTTCAATCGATGAGAACATTCCGATGGAAACGGCAAAAGCGATCACGGATCAGTACAATGTCGTGATCGGCGGCAATATTCCGCTTACGACGACGATGCTGTTTGGAAACCAGATGGATAATATGAAGTTTGTCGTGGATATGGTTGACAAGGTCACCATCAAGAATCTGATCATAGCTCCGGGCTGTGACATGCCTTACGCGATTCCGGTTGAGAACGGCATAGCAGTAGCCCGCGCAGCCAAGGATATCGACGCGGCGCGTGAAATGGTCAAGAATTACGAAGCAGCAGATGATGATATTGAGATTGAGCTTCCGGACTACGAGCATCTGGAGCGCCCGCTGATTGAAGCGTTCACGCTTGATTCCGCGCAGTGTGCCGCATGCCAGTATATGTGGGCAACGGTCAATGATGCAAAGCAGAAATACGGCGACAAGATCGATATTGTAGAGTTTAAATACAATACAAGAGAAAACATCGCGCG
>Ga0163159_1003530_pt1 | contig 11746 bp, 12 predicted proteins | sample BioMet9_FD_108702 | JGI IMG/M metagenome (GOLD analysis project Ga0163159, IMG submission 108702) | Microbial communities from bioreactor (seeded with sewage sludge) at Lawrence Berkeley National Lab, California, USA - Biofuel... | ecosystem: Engineered > Bioreactor > Anaerobic > Unclassified ... | reverse complement strand
CGGACGAGCTGGGCGCCGCGGCCCGGGTAGAGCTCGATGTTGTGGATGATGGTGCCGACGGGGACGTTGGCAAGCGGCAGGCAGTTGCCCGGCTTGATGTCAGCGGCCGCGGAGGACACGATGACGTCGCCGGCCTTGAGGCCGTTCGGCGCGAGGATATAGCGGAGTTCGCCGTCCTCGTACTTGACGAGCGCGATAAACGCGCTGCGGTTCGGGTCGTATTCGACACGGACGACGGTCGCGGTCATCTCGAGCTTGTCGCGGCGGAAATCGATGATGCGGTACTTGCGCTTGTTGCCGCCGCCGCGGTGGCGGACGGTGTTGTGGCCGTAGCTGTTGCGGCCGGCGTTCTTTTTAACGGACTCGAGCAGACTGCGCTCGGGCTTAGCCTTTTTATCCACACCGTCGAAGGCAGAAACGGTCATGTTTCTTCTGGACGGGGTATACGGCTTGAAAGATTTAATCGCCATATTGCGTTACACTCCTTATCAGATTTAGACCATGCCTTCGAAGAACTCGATGGTCTTGGAATCGGCGGTCAGCTTAACCATGGCTTTTTTCCAGTTGGCGCGGCGGCCGGCAGGAGAGGAACCCTGGCGCTTTTCTTTGCCTTCCATACGGAGGGTGTTGACTTTTTCGACCTTGACGCCGAAGATCTCTTCAATCGCCTTTTTGATCTCGACCTTGTTGGCGTCGAGCGCAACCTGGAAGACGTACTTTTTCTGCTCGGACTCTTCCATGGACTGCTCGGTGATGACGGGCTTCAGAACGATATCATAAGCGGTCTTCATTAGGCGAACACCTCCTCAATCTTTGCCAGCGCAGCCTTGTCAACGACGAGCTTTCTGGCGTTCAGAATATCGTAAACGTTGATGAGGTTGGCGAATGTAACCACAATGCCGGGGATGTTGCCGGCGCTCTTCACGACGATTTCGTCGTTCTGGGCGGTGACAACGAGTGCCTTGCAGGGCGCGCCGACGGCGTCCAGGAAGGTCTTGAAGGTCTTGGTCTTGATGGAGTCCATCTTGATCGCGTCGATCACGATGATGTCCTCGGCCGCCGCCTTGGCGGACAGCGCGGACTTCATGGCGATGCGCTTGACCTTCTTGTTGAGCGTGTAGCTGTAATCGCGGGGCTTCGGCGCAAAGACGATGCCGCCGTGATACCACTGCGGAGCACGGATGGAGCCCTGACGGGCGCGGCCGGTGCCCTTCTGTTTCCACGGCTTGACGCCGCCGCCGGAAACCTCGGCGCGGGTCAGCGAGGACTGCGTGCCCTGGCGGCAGTTGGCCAGGTGATTCTTAACTACGTCGTGAACGACGGCTTCATTGGGTTCTACGCCGAAAACAGCTTCAGAGAGTTCGATCTCACCGACCTGCTTACCAGCCATATCAAATACTTTCGTCTGCATGATTTACGCTCCTCTCTCAGCGGGTTCTCGCGGAGGCCTTCTGCGGGTTCGTACGAGCGGAAGCCTTCTGCGGGTTGATGCTGGCGTTCGCTGCAGTGCCCTTGGCCTTGAAGTTCTTGACGGTATTCTTGAGATATACGATGCCGCCCTTCGGGCCGGGAATCGCGCCGCGCACGACGATCATGTTGAGCTCGCTGTCGACCTTGACGATGTCGAGGTTCTCAACCGTGACCTGGTCGACGCCCATCTGGCCTGCGCCATGATGGCCCTTGAAGATACGGGCCGGGGACGAAGTGGAGCCCATGGAACCGGCCTGACGATGGACCGGGCCGCCGCCGTGGGTCATCGGGGTGCGATGGCCGCCGCAGCGCTTGACCGGGCCTTCGAAGCCGTGGCCCTTGCTGATGCCGGTCACGTCGACCTTGTCGCCGGCGGCAAAGATGCTGGCCTTGATCTCTTCACCGACGTTCATGTCGGCTGCCTTTTCAATGCGGAATTCCTTCAGGTGGCGCTTGGGGGAAACTTCAGCCTTCTTGAGGTGACCGAGTTCCGGCTTGGACAGCTTGGACTCCTTGACATCCTCGAAGCCGAGCTGGACGGCAGCGTATCCGTCTTTTTCCGTGGTCTTCTTCTGTGTCACGACGCAGGGACCTGCCTCGATGACGGTCACAGGGATGACCTTGCCGCTCTCATCGAAAATCTGGGTCATGCCCACTTTTTTGCCGATGATCGCTTTCTGCATTTGCATGTGTTTTTCCTCCTAATTATTAAGGTTATTGGTTGAGCAACTTGGCGATTGGGCCGCCATTGGTTGGTCAACATGACCCGTCCGTCCTCTTATAACGACGAACCGTGGCGGGCTGCTGAACCGGTTGGGCTTCCGATTACAGCTTTATCTCAATCTCAACACCAGCGGGAAGATCGAGGCTCATGAGGGCTTCCACGGTCTTCTGGTTGGGGTTGAGGATATCGATCAGTCTCTTGTGGGTTCTGCGCTCGAACTGTTCGCGGGAGTCCTTGTACTTGTGGACAGCGCGCAGGATGGTGACAACTTCCTTCTTGGTGGGAAGGGGGATGGGGCCGGAAACGGCCGCGCCGTTGCGCTTGGCGGTCTCCACGATCTTTTCTGCACTCGCGTCGATGAGCTGATGATCATAAGCCTTCAGGCGGATTCTGATCATTTCCTGGTTTGCCATTGTTGTTTCCTCCTTGAAAAACGTACTCAGTTGTTTTTTTCTGCCGCTGGGTACGGTCGAGAACTTCTATACGCTAATCCGTGCGTATCATTCCGCACCATGAAAAAAGGCCGACGTTTTGTCGGCCAGATCCCACTGCGGCGATATACGCTGCACGATAGACTCTCAGCCGCCCGATGACCGGACATACTCCGCAGAAGTTACCGTCTGTGACGCAATCTCCTGCTTCATCGCATTTGACACGCGTGGTTGCGTTGCAAACCAATTCGCGCGCTCATATATAGTATAATAAATCCCCCTTGTTGTCAAGGGGGATTTCATTTATTTCCATAAATATTTTGCCTGAATTTCGGCACTTTGCCGAGATTCCCGGCTCCTGCGGGACAGCCCCGCGGACAGGCCGCGGGCGCGGTTTATCTCCCAGGCTCAGGGGCTGCTCAGTACGCGATGCCCCAGTAGATCATCTTTTTGGCCGGCTTGCCGCAGATCGGGCACACGTCGTCCAGTTGCTCCTGCTTAAGGGGCATGCAGCGCGACGACATGCCGGTGAGCTCCTTCATCCTGAGCTCGCACGCCTCGTCTCCGCACCACATTGTCCGGATGAAGCCGCCGTGCTCGTCCTGGAGCTTCTTGGCCTCCTCGACGGAGTGGGCCTCGTAGACATGGCTGTCGAGGTTCTGCTTTGCCTTTTCAAACATCCCCGTCTGTACGAGCTCCAGCTGCTCTCTGACGGCCGGCTCGAGTTCATCCAGTCTTACCGTGGTCTTGACGCCGTCGTTCCGGCGGACAAGCACGCAGCTGCCGGCCTCGATGTCGCGGGGCCCGAGCTCGACGCGCACGGGCACGCCCTTCATCTCATACTCGGCGCACTTCCAGCCCATGGAGTTGTCGGAGTCGTCGAGCTTCACGCGGTAGCCCGCGGCCGTCAGGCGGTCGCGCAGCTGCGCGGCGGCTTCGAGCACGCCCGGCTTGTGGGGCGCAATGGGGACGACGACGAGCTGGATGGGGGCGATCTTCGGCGGCAGAACGAGACCGTTGTTGTCGCCGTGCGCCATGATGACGGCGCCGATCATGCGCGTGGTGGAGCCCCAGGAGGTCTGGAAGGGGTACTGGAGCTTGTTGTCGCGGCCCGCGAAGGTCACGTTGTACGCGCGGGAGAACTTGTCGCCGAAGTAGTGGGAGGTTGCGCCCTGAAGCGCCTTGTGGTCCTTCATGAGGCACTCGACGGTATAGGTTGCCTCGGCTCCGGCAAACTTCTCCTTGTCGGTCTTGCGGCCGCGCACGACGGGAATGGCCAGCACGTTTTCAAAGAAATCGGCATAGCAATTGAGCTGCTGCTCGGTCTCGGCCTTGGCCTCCTCGGCGGTCTCATGGATTGTGTGACCCTCCTGCCACCAGAATTCGCGCGAGCGCAAGAACGGCCTGGTGGTCTTTTCCCAGCGGATGACGGAGCACCACTGGTTGTAGAGCATCGGCAGCTCGCGGTAGGAGTGCAGCACCCGCGACCAGTGGTCGCAGAACATGGTCTCGGAGGTCGGGCGGAAGGCCAGCCGTTCCTCGAGCTTTTCGTTGCCGCCCATTGTGACCCATGCGACCTCGGGGGCAAAGCCGTTGACCAGCTCGCCCTCTTTTTTGAGAAGACTCTCCGGGATCAGAACCGGCATCGCCACGTTCTCATGGCCGGTCTTTTTAAATTCAGCGTCCATGATTCTCTGGATATTCTCCCAGATTGCATAGCCGTACGGGCGCAGAATGGTGAAGCCCTTGACGCTCGCGTACTCGACCAGCTCCGCCTTGCGGCAGATGTCGGTGTACCACTGGGCAAAGTCGACCTCCATGTCGGTGATTTGTTCCACTTTCTTCTCGTTCGCCATTTTGCCATCATCCTTTATGGTTAAAAATTCAGTATTTTTATTCTATCACATCTGTCAAGGCCCCGCACATAAAATGAATTGCCCAGCTTAAATGTAAGGAGTGTTCTCATGGCCGTTTATCTTGTCGATCTCGACCCGTCCGCTGACCGTCTCTACCGCGGCGTCGCGGCGGCCGTCCAGCTTCCTGTCGAACGCGTTCTGTCGGATGCGCTGTTCCGCCTGGCAGGCGAGCTGTCCCTGGAGGCTCTCGCCGCTCAAAAATCCAAAACAGCGGAAAAATAGGCAGCGGAATCATTGTTTTTCTCCGTCGTTTTTGCTATATTATAGGATACGGTAGCTTGAGGCGGCGGCCCGCCATTCCCGGGCGAGGCGCTGTCCCAAATGCAATACGACGGAGGAACTTCTATGAAATCGATCCGTGATCTCTATAAAATCGGCAAAGGCCCCTCCAGTTCCCACACCATGGGACCGGAGCGCGCCGCCAAACTATTTCGATCTGAAAATCCCACGGCCGACGCCTTCAAGGTCATCCTCTACGGCTCCCTGTCCAAGACGGGCGTGGGCCACGGCACCGACCGCGTCATCCGCGAGACGTTCGAGCCGATCCCCACGGAGATTGTGTTCTCCGAGACCTCGCCCGACGATCTCAAACACCCGAACACGATGGATTTCTATGCGTACAAGGACAAAACGCAGCTGGCCTATATCCGCGTCGAATCAGTCGGCGGCGGCGACATCGTGATCGAAGGCCGGCCCAGCAAAACTGCCGACGAGATCTATCCGGAAAATTCCTTCGCGGAGATCGCCCAGTTCTGCCGCTGGCGCTACATTTCGCTCGGAGAGTACGTCGAGGTCAACGAAGGTCCCGAAATCTGGAATTTTCTCAAGGTTATCTGGAAGGCGATGCGCAACGAGGTGCAGGAGGGGCTGAACGCCACGGGCGTGCTCCCCGGCGGTCTCAACGTGCAGCGCAAGGCCCGGCAGCTCTTTGAGGAGGAGCATGAGCAGGAGATCCCCCAGGTGCGCGAACTGCGCACGGTCTGCGCCTACGCCTATGCGGCGGCCGAGCAGAACGCCGACAACGGCATCGTCGTCACGGCGCCGACCTGCGGCAGCTGCGGCGTGCTGCCGTCCGTTCTCATGTACATGCAGGACAAGTACCAGCTCTCGGACGACAAGATTGCGCGGGCGCTGGGCGTGGCCGGCATCATCGGCAATCTCATCAAGCGCAATGCCTCCATCTCCGGCGCCGAATGCGGCTGTCAGGCGGAGATCGGCTCGGCCTGTTCGATGGCTGCCGCCGCGATGTGCGACATTATGGACATGCCGATCGATCAGATCGAATATGCCGCCGAGATCGCCATGGAGCACCAGCTGGGTCTCACGTGCGACCCCATCTGCGGGCTCGTGCAGATTCCCTGCATTGAACGCAACGCCGTCGCGGCCAAGCGCGCGATGGACGCCTGCAACCTCTCCCACCTGCTGCTCGGCACGCGGAGCATCTCGTTCGACATGGTGGTGCGCACCATGTATGAAACAGGCATCAACATGAACCACGCCTTCCGGGAGACCTCGGAGGGCGGCCTCGCGCGGTTTTACAGCCGCCGCATGAATATAATCCCAACAGGAAAGGATGACAAACAATGAAACTCGGTATCGTCGGTCTGCCGAACGTCGGCAAGAGCACGCTGTTCAACGCCATCACAAACGCGGGGGTCCCTGCGGACAACTACGCCTTCTGCACCATCGATCCCAACGTCGGCGTCGTCTCCGTCCCGGACAAGCGTCTTGAATGGCTGCGCGATCAGCACCAGCCGAAAAAGTTCACGCCCGCCGTCATCGAATTCGTGGATATTGCCGGGCTCGTCAAGGGCGCGTCCAAGGGCGAGGGGCTGGGCAACAAGTTTCTCTCCAACATCCGCGGCTGCGACGCGATCGTGCACGTCGTCCGCTGCTTCGACGATCCGAACGTCACCCACGTCGAAGGCACGACCGATCCCCTGCGCGACATCGACATCATCAACATGGAGCTCATCATGGCCGACCTCGAGATGGTTGACCGCCGCGTGGACAAGGCCGCCAAGATGGCCAAGGTCGGCGACAAGCGCTATGCGCGCGAGGCCGAGGTGTTCGGCTCGCTGCGCGACTATATGAACGAGGGCCACCTCGCCCGCACCTTCGAGTGCGCGCCCGACGACGCCGCGCTCATTGCGTCGGCCGATCTGCTGACGCTCAGAAAGACGATCTACGCCGCAAACGTCGGCGAGAACGACGTGAATGATCCTGATTCCTGCGCCTACTATGCAGCGGTCAAAAAGCTCGCGGATTCGGAGGGCAGCCAGGTGCTGCCGATCTGCGCCAAGCTTGAGGCCGACATCGCCGAGCTTGACGACCCCGAGGAGCGCGCCATGTTTATGCAGGAACTCGGCATCCAGGAATCCGGTCTTGACCGGCTCATCCAGTGCAGCTACACGCTGCTGGGGCTCATCTCGTTCCTCACGGCCGGCAGCGACGAGTGCCGCGCCTGGACGATCAAGAACGGCACCAAAGCCCCGCAGGCGGCCGGCAAGATTCACTCCGACTTCGAGCGCGGCTTCATCCGTGCGGAGGTCATCGCGTTTGAGGATCTCAAGGCGTGCGGCACGCTGGCCGCAGCCAAGGCAAAGGGCCTCGTCCGCAGCGAGGGCAAGGAGTACGTCATGAAGGACGGAGACGTTGTCAACTTCCTGTTCAACGTGTAAATATGAAGAGATGCCGGGGAAGCGGTTTCCGCTCCCCCGGCATCTTTCCGTCCGCGTCCTTTCGGACGGGCTTTGTTTTTATGTTCTGAGCGACCTGGCATACTCGCTCGGAGTCATCCCAAACCACTGGCGGAACTGACGGGAAAAATGCTGCGGACTAGAGAAGCCCATCCGCGACGCGATCTCGCCCATGGAGAGCTCCCCCTCGCGCAGCAGCACGCGGCATTCCTCCAGCCGGATCTTGGAGAGATATTTCCCCGGGGGCATGCCCAGATGTTCGTCGAACAGCTTGCACAGGTACGGGATGCTCACGTTCACCGCCGAAGCCAGCTCCCCCAGCGTGAGCTTCTGTCCCACGCGTCCGGAGAGCAACTGCAGCGCCCGGTCGACGATCTGGTTCTCCGCCCGTGCCGTCGCAGGCAGGGCCGGAGCAGTGCTTTTACGGCCGGACTGCTCCGCGCGCAGCAGCTCGATCAGCAAAATCTGCAGAAGCGCAGCCAGATAATCGTACGCGCAGATTCCCTGCTCCGTCCGCTCGCGGAGCATCTTTTCCACCGCCGGACGCAGCGTCTGCGGCAGGCGCAGAACTTTTCCCGTGATGGGCGCAAGACAGCCGCCGGAGAGCTCAAAGGAGATCGTGAGAAACCGCACGGGCGCATCGGAAAACTGCATATGCCACGTATCCCGGTCAATGATCAGCAGCTCCTGCTGGTTCAGCGTGATGTCCTGGCCGTTCACCAGGTTGTGCAGTCTGCCCTGATCGATCAGCACCAGCTCGTACGGTTCATGCCGCTCACCCCGGAAATAGAAATCGCTCGCCGTTTCCTGGTAGAAAAACGTGACGATCTGGCTGAACTGCAGCTGAGACACGGAACCGCTCAGAAAATCGGACGGGATTTCGCCCGTCTGGACGGCGGGCGCCCCGGGGCGCGTATAGAGGTCGGCGGCGCAGTCCGGCCCGAGCGGTACAATGGAGAACAGGGTGCCCGCCCTCAGAAGGACCGCGCGGTCGAGATAGAAAATGCGCCGCCCTTCCTCCAGATAGAGCACCAGCAGTGGCATTCCTTCGGCGTAATCGGCGATTAAATTCTCCCGCGAACGGTATTGTGTCAGGGTTTCCCCCGATGAAACGTGCAGACGGATGGCCTCGAAGCCGTCCTCCGGACCCGGCGGACCCGTCAGGACCTCGCCGGCGCCGTGAAGCTCCGCCGTCTGAAGCCTCTGTGTCAGCATATCCGCACCTCTCTTCCTTTTTTATATGATTATAAGCCTTTTTTTGTGGAATTGGCAAGGCTCTTGCCGATATTCTTATGAATTTTACATAATATTATCCTCGCGTTCCTGAATTCTTGCTTTTCTGCCGCAAGATGCTACAATGAAGAAAAGCAAAACGAGAAAGGGGTCTTTTCCCATGAGAACTTCCGAGCCGACGCTCGTCATCATGGCCGCCGGCATGGGCAGCCGCTTCGGCGGTCTCAAGCAGATGACGCCGGTGGACGCCGAAGGGCACTTCATCATCGACTTCTCCCTGTTTGACGCCTGGCGCGCCGGATTCCGCCGCGTCGTATTCATTATTAAAAAAGAGCTGGAAGCATCTTTCCGCGAGCGCATCGGCAACCGCATGGAGAAATACTTCCATGTGGATTATGTCTTTCAGGAACTCGACCGGCTGCCGGAGGGCTACGCCGTTCCAGACGGGCGCGTGAAGCCCTGGGGCACCGCGCACGCGGTTGCATGCTGCCGCGGCGTTGTGGACGGGCCGTTCGCGGTCATCAACGCCGACGACTTCTATGGCCGCACCGCCTATTCCACGATCTACGACTTCCTTAAAAACAACACGGACGAGCATGTCTATTCGATGGTCGGATACCGTGTCCGCAACACGGTGACCGAGCATGGCTCCGTCGCCCGCGGCGTCTGCGAAGAGCAGGACGGCTATCTCACAGGCGTGACCGAGCGCACAAAGATCTTTAAAAAGGGCAGCGACGCCGAATATACCGAGGACGGCGAGCACTTCACCTTCCTGCCCGGCGACACGACCGTGTCCATGAACTTCTGGGGTTTCACGGCCGGCCTTCTGGACGTGCTCTGGGATCGTTTCCCGGACTTCCTCGACGAGAACCTGCCGAAAAATCCTCTCAAGTGCGAGTACTTCCTCCCGTTCGTCGTCAACAGCCAGCTCGCCGACGGCTCCGCGCGCGTGCGGATGCTCCACTGCGACGAGACCTGGTACGGTGTCACCTACAAAGACGATCTGCAGTCCGTCTGCGACGCCATCGCGGACATGAAGCACCGCAGTGTCTATGAGGAGGAGCTCTGGAAATGAACGAACAGCTGGCCCATATTCTCTCTGCATTCCCGACCGACGGCGCTTCGGTATCCTGCGAGCGTTACGGCTGCGGCCACATCAACGAAACCTATCTCGCGGTGACGGAGCACAGCCACCGCTACATCCTGCAGAAAATCAATGACCATGTATTTCCCGACGTGCCCGCGCTTATGGAGAACATCGCCTCCGTCACGAGTTTTCTCAAGCAGCGCGCCACCGACGAACGGAGCGTGCTGACGCTCCTGCGCACCACGACCGGCGGCGCCTGCCACCGCGAACCCGACGGCGGCTGGTGGCGGCTGTACGAGTTCGTCGAGGACAGCATCTGTCTCCAGGCCCCCGAGACGCCCGCCGATTTCTACGAGAGCGCCGTCGCGTTCGGCTCATTCCAGCAGCAGCTGGCATCGTTCCCGGCCGGATCTCTGCACGAGACGATCCGCAACTTCCACAACACGCCCGACCGGATGCGCATTTTCCATGAGACGCTCCGCCGCGACCCTCTCGGCCGCGCTGCCGGCGTGCAGCCGGAGATTGATTTCGTCCTCGCCCGCGAGGAGGAAGCCGGGACGCTTGTCAAAGCCCAGCAGTCCGGCGAGCTTCCGCTGCGCGTCACGCACAACGACACCAAGCTCAACAACGTCATGCTCGACAGCAAGACGAGAAAAGCCCTCTGCGTCATCGATCTCGACACGGTAATGCCGGGCCTCAGTCTCTATGACTTCGGCGACTCCATCCGCTTCGGCGCGGCCACCGCCGCCGAGGACGAGCGCGATCTCACGAAGATGTCCGTCAGCACGGAGCTCTACCGCATCTACACACGCGGCTTTGTCGCGGCCTGTCCCAGTCTCACAAAGGCGGAACGCCGGCTGCTCCCGATGGGCGCAAAGCTCATGACGTTCGAGTGCGGCGTGCGGTTTTTAACCGACTATCTCGACGGTGACCACTATTTTGCCATCCACCGTGAGGGCCACAATCTCGACCGCGCGCGGACGCAGTTCAAGCTTGTCGCGGATATGGAACAGAAGTGGGCCGAGCTGGAAAAAATCGGCCGCGAAGAGGCGGATGCCTGAACCGAAATCAGACTGGCGGGCGAACGATGTTCGCCCGCTTTTTTGAACCCTTCGGCTGGAAGGACTTGCACAATTTCCCCGATTCATGCTATACTATGTGTAAATTCTGCGGGAAGGGGCGCGGGCAATGGATCTGACATCCTATGAAGAGCGCGGTTATCTGCGGGAAAACTACCGGCTGTTTCACCTGACGGACGCCATACCCCGGCAGATGGATTGGCATTATCACACGTTCCACAAAATTGTGATGTTTCTCTCCGAGGGCGCGAGCTACGGCATTGAGGGCCGGAGCTACCCGCTGGAATCCGGCGATCTGGTTCTCGTGCGCAGCGGCTGCATCCATCGTCCCGAGGTCACGCCCGGCACGCCCTATGAGCGGCTCATTCTCTATATTTCTCCCGATTTCCTCCGCCGCAGCAGCACGCCCGGATGTGATCTGGAAACCTGTTTTCGTCTTGCACAGGAGGAATTTCGTTTTGTCGTGCGTCCGGCGGGCCGCAGCCGGGATTATACGCGCCTGCTGCTGGAACTGGGAAAGGCCTGTGAAGAGCCCGGCTTCGGCCGGGAGCTCCTGTCCGACGCGCTGTTCTTCCAGTTTCTCATCGCGCTCAGCCGCGGCATGACGAGCCGCAGTCTTGCCTACGCGCCCTCCGGCGCCGGCGACGAAAAGGTCACCGCGATTCTGCAGTATCTGGCGCAGCATCTGACCGAGGATGTCTCGATCGATGATCTGGCCGCCCGGTTCTATATCAGCAAGTACCACATGATGCGCCGGTTCAAGGAAGAGACCGGGCACACCATTCACAGCTACCTGACCGGTAAGCGGCTCATGCTCGCGAGGGAGAAGATTGCGGCCGGCACACCGGCCGCCGAAGCCTGCTATCAGAGCGGTTTCGGCGATTATTCCGCGTTTGCGCGCGCCTACCGCAAGTTGTTTTCCGCCTCGCCCCGCAGCGCGAAATAGCTGGAACCCGGGAGGAAAATCCACTTGACACCGCGAACTTCGTATGCTATTATCGTAGGGCTGATTGTATCGGCGGCCTGCGGGTGTAGCACAATGGCCAGGGCACCAGCCTTCCAAGCTGGGGATGCGGGTTCGATTCCCGTCACCCGCTCCAATCCTAT
>Ga0163159_1003527_pt1 | contig 11753 bp, 7 predicted proteins | sample BioMet9_FD_108702 | JGI IMG/M metagenome (GOLD analysis project Ga0163159, IMG submission 108702) | Microbial communities from bioreactor (seeded with sewage sludge) at Lawrence Berkeley National Lab, California, USA - Biofuel... | ecosystem: Engineered > Bioreactor > Anaerobic > Unclassified ... | reverse complement strand
CAGCGGTTCGTAATCCTCCGGTACATTGTACTTTTCGCGCACGGCGTCGACCGAGAAACCGGCCATTGGGTGCGCGGCGAGGCCGAGCGCCTGAGTTTCAAGCAGCAGGTTTTCGAGCGCGAGGCCGCAGTCGTGCATGGCCCAGCGGTTCGGTTTGCCGTTGTAGGCGAAGGTCTTCTTCGCAAGCAGGATCATAAGCACGGGCGCTTTGCCGGCCCAGGTCTGGTTTGCTTCCGCCAGGCAGGAGAGCATCTTGGCGTAGTCGGCAGTATCGGACTTTTCGGCCGCAAGGAAGCGCCAGGGCTGCGCATTGAACGCGGAGGGCGCCCAGCGGGCCGCTTCGAACATCGAGAGCAGTTTTTCACGCTCGACTGGCTTTTCAAGGAAAGCCCTCGGGCTCCACCGTTCCGCGATGAGGGATTCTATCTGATGCGCTGCGTTTGCTGTCTTTTTCATCTTTGTTGCCTCCAGAATTATTTTTTATGACGAGGCAACTGTAACACAGTAAATCACATATTTCTATAATAATTTCAAATAAATTACTGCTCAATATACTGATTTAATAGGTTTTAATTCGCATGTCTCAGATTTGCTGTCTCGCCAGATCCTTTAGTTCCTGCAGCGTTTCAGGCGATATTTCGTGCGAGAGCCAGGAGGAGTAGACGGAATTGTTCTGGAGCAGAGGTTCTGCTCTTAATTCCGGCATGACGACGGCAGCTTCTTCGAATGAAGGTGTGCCTGGGATGGGCGAAAATTCTGCCAGCTTGGGTTTACCTCCGTTATCCTGGACAAAGCGAATTGTGTCCTTAACAGATGTGACGCTCTGTCCCGGCAACCCCAGCAGGATATAGGTCTCGCAGTCGTTTCTGGTATAGCCTGCGGTGCGCAGATTTTTGACGGCGGCTGCATATTCGCCGCGCGCCACCTTGCCGGAGCTGTCGCCGGCGATCCTGGGATCGATGCTTTCAAGCGAGAGCCTGATCGTCCGGAAATTCGTTTTGCGCAGGACCGAGGCGCACTTCTCGTCGATCTGGCGCACGTGAAGGCCGTTAGGCGTATGGAAGGACAGAGCTTCGCCGTAGCGTCGGGTCAGTTCCTCGCAGAGAGGATAGAAATATTTCTCTTTTTCGAGCAGCAGAGCGTCGTCGTAAAAGGCGAAATCCCGCGCACCGAGCCGCGCCTGAAAGCCTATTTCTTCCAGCACCTCGGCTGTCGGTCTGCGTCTGTATTCCGGCCAGAGCACATGAGAGGCGCAGTATTTGCAGCGCAGCGGACAGCCGAAGGACGTCATCGTGACGCCGTAGGGAAGCCTGTCATACAGGTCCATGGCTGGCAACGGCACGTCCGGCATCCAGTTCTCCGTTGCGAGCATGTCTGCGCCGAGCGTACCCGCGTGCTCAGGGCAAAGCCGTGCGTAGATGCCGCCCAGGTAAATCGGGACATTTGGCAGTTCGCTTTTTATAACGTTGATCGCCCATCTGACGCCGGGATACCAGTAGGTCATCACGGAGGTTAGAAAGACGCAGTCCGGCTTATTGACCTCACGCAGACGGCGGCGGAAGGCTTCTTCCGACATGCCGAAACGGTGGTAATTCCGCCTGATTCCGGCATAGACCGACGGTTTTGAGATTTCAACGGAGCCAATCTTCTCGCGGCCGAATGTTTTGGCGCCGACAGCTCCTTCGTGAATGCAGTCGATGAATTCTGCATGATTGCCAAGCTCCCTCATCTTCTCAAGCAGGTAGAGAAATCCCATTGGTTTGGACCAGAGATCGAAGAAAGCGAAGTCCGTGACGGGCGGATTGACGCCGAGGATGTTCTTGCCTTTGATTAAAAAGAGTGCATTGATACTGATTAATTTAGACAAAATACGCCTCCTGAATCCTGATTACCAAGTTTGTAAAATCTGGATATGTCTTTCTTCGTCGTTTCCGAATGGGTACGGCAGAACTGCCGGCAGTATCTCTCAGTTTGTAAAGACGGCAAATCTGCTCTCTTTCAGTATCGGCCATCAGGCTATTTGGACGTGGTATTTGATTCTTTGCCTCTAATTGTCTCCCCGCATAAGCAGAGCTCACAGCAGCTGTACTTGCAATTTGTGACGGTCGCTCAGTGTGTTTAATCTTCTGTGCGGCGTCCGGCGGGTTTTGTTTTGTACCTTGTCTATGCGGCAATAGACAGTAAAAGCAGAACAAAAGACGCTGCAGTCAGCGCCGGATTATTGCGGAGAGACGACAAGACCCAAACAAACAGAAAACGGAGCCGACATCTCCAGATAGAACCATTCGAGTTACAGCAAGGATAGCTGCCAAATCCCGGTTCAAATAAATCTCGGTATTTAGTACTGCCCGGTCTTTTCCAGGTACATGTCCATCTTTTTAAGCCGATCCTCGTTTGTTTTTTTGTTGCGTTTGCTTACCAGCATGAGTATTTTTTCCATGTTTGCAAGAAAACTGACATAGGAGTCGAAGAAGCCCAGATTGCCGATGTCGCTGATGATGACCTTGGCCGCTCCGCGCGCGATGGGGGCCGCGTAGCTGTCTGTCATGGCTATGATTTTGCAGCCGGCGGAGCGAGCCATCTGCGCTGCGAAGGCCGTGTCGCTTGAATAGCGCGCAAAGGAGATCGCTATCATGACGTCGTCGCGGGTCAGGTCAACGAGCGAATCCACGAGGGGGCCGTTGTTGCCCACCGCGTAAACGCCGGGTCTGACGCAGGAAAACATCACGCCCATAGCGGCCGCATAGCCCCAGCAGGAACGAAAGCCGACGATGAAGACACGTTTGGCTTTCGTGATAAGATCCGCTGCCTCGGCGATTTTTTTGTCGTTTTCCGGCGCCGCTCCGCTTTGAAGCTTGGCGATGGTGCTTTCCATATAGGCTGCGAGGAGTGTGTTGTCCGGCACGTTTTCGCAGCGGCTGATGCGCTCGTGTGGCACCAGCTCCGCTGTCGACTGGTCCAGTCCCGCCACCTCCAGCTGCAGTTCGCGCCGAAAGGCTGCAAAGCTGCCGCAGCCGAGTTTTTTGGAGAGCCTCACGACTGACGACGGACTGATGCCAAGCTGGGCAGCGATTTCGTTGGACGTCATAAAACAGGCTTTGCGTCTGTCGCGCAGTATAAAATCAAGCGCTTTTTTATCGCTGGCGGTGAGCTTAGCGGCCGCTGCGCGCGCTTCCAGATTTTTGTCCATCTCTTTCCCTCCCGCGTTTTGCACCGCTATTCTATATGATTTCAGAAAATCATGTCAAATATAATTTGCTTGACAAAAATCAATATACGGATATGATGATTTTTAAAAATCATCCAGGTTGTTTTGTGACTTGTGTGATTCACGGAGGCAATGGTATGAGAGATATGACCAGAGGCGGCGTAGCAGGAAATATCGCTGTTTTCAGCGTGCCGCTCGTGTTCGACAATATGTTCCAGCAGCTCTACGGAGTGGTGAACTCAGTGGTAGCGGGCCGCTGCCTCGGCAGCGCGGCTCTGGCGGCCACCGGCACCGCGATCCCGGTCATGAATATAGCCACCTTCCTGCTTTGCGGCATGACGCTTGGCGCGGCGGTGCTGATGGCTGAATTCTTCGGCGCCAGACAGTTCGACCGGCTTAAGCGAGAGTGCGGTACCGCTTTTTCAGTAGGGGTAGTCTTTACGCTGCTGCTATCAGTTGCGGGAATCTTCTGCGTGAGGCCTGCGCTGGCGCTGATCAAAGCCCCGTCGGAAATAGCGCCGCAGGCAGCCGCGTATCTGAAGATCATTTTCGCGGGGCTGCTCTTTTCGTTTCTCTACAACTTTTTCTCCTCTTCGCTGCGTGCAGTCGGCGAATCCGCCGCGCCTCTTTATTTTCTGGTTGCCGCCTCGCTGCTCAATCTCGGCCTGGCCCTGCTCTTCGTGGGCCGTCTGGGATTGGGCGTTCGTGGCGCGGCTCTGGCCACGGTGATTTCACAGGCGGCCGCGGCTCTGTTCTGCTTCCTTTATATATATGCCTGCGTCCCGGTTCTGAGGTTCGACTTCCGCTCTCTGATACCGGACCGCTCGCTGCTGGCCCGCACCGCCTCATACAGTTCCGTTTCCGGCATCCAGCAGACGGTGCTTTACGTGGGCGTCTTTCTGCTCCAGGGCGCCGTCAACCCGCTGGGGGTGACAGCCATTGCGGCTTTTAACGGCGTCTGCCGCATCGACGGTTTTGTGATGGCCTTTGGGGACAGCCTGGCCACGGCTTTGATGATGTTCATTTCGCAGAACCTCGGCGCCGGCCGCGGCGACCGCGCTTTGAAAGGTCTGCGCGGCACCTTGCTGCTGAATCTGGCAGTCACAGGCTCTCTGATCGTCTTGCTGCTGACCGCGCCTCGCGCGCTTATGTCTGTGTTTCTCGATAAGGGCGAGGCGGCGGCGCTGACGACGGGCGTCCGCTATCTGCGCCTGATGGCACCTTTTTACCTGCTCGGCGTGTTCTGCAACACGTTTCAGGGTTTCTTTCGCGGGCTCGGCAGGATGGATGTCGTCTTTTACGCGACCTTGATACAGATTCCGGTGCGCGTGATTTCGGCGTATACTCTTGCCGGAAGCATGAAGATCAACGCCGTGGCTGTGGCGACCGCGGCAGGCTGGTTCTGCATGGCCGCCTATCAGGCCTGGAGCGGCAGAAAATACCTGGGCGCGCGGGGAATTCTGGCGGCCGGAGGAGCGAAAAATTATGAAATCAGTTTATGAAGGAAAAGAGAACTGCTGCGGCTGCTGCGCCTGTGAGGAAAAGTGTCCTCGCGGCGCGATAAAGATGGAGCCTGACGAAGAGGGTTTCCTCTATCCGTCCGTTGACGCTGAACGTTGCATAAACTGCGGTCTCTGCCGCAGGGTCTGTCCGCTGAGACATGAAGGAAATTGCAAGGAGGAGCGTGCGCCGCATTTTTATTCCGCTACGCACAAATCACCAGAAGTGCTGACTGCTTCGACGTCGGGAGGCGCGTTCACGGCTCTTTCTGACGTGGTCCTTGCCGACGGAGGGTTGATCTGCGGCGCCGTCTTCGATGAAAATTTCCGTGTCCGCCACGCTTTTGCGGCAGACAGCAGGGGCCGCGACCTTATGAGGGTTTCGAAATACGTGCAGAGCGACCTGCGCGGCATATACAGGCAGGCGGCAGAGAAAATCAAAGACCAGACAGTGCTTTTTACCGGCACGCCCTGCCAGTGCGCTGGACTGCGCTCATTCCTCGGCTACCCGCCCGAAGCGGAACGGCTTTTTGTCTGCGATCTCATCTGCCACAGCATTCCGAGTCCAGCGATCTGGGAAGCCTACAAACAGCTGCTGGAGGAAGAGGCGGGCGGCAAAATCGCCGAACTGCGTTTTCGTTCCAAGATCCACGGCTGGTCGCGCGACGCCAGCAACAGAGGTTTTCTTTATAAAATAGACGGCGAAGGCGATTACCGTGAAGACGACCGCTTCTACAAGCTTTTCTTCGGCCTGGGGACGATCACGCGCCCGTCCTGCGCAGCCTGCCGCTTCACAGATATACACAGGGCCTCGGATATGACGATCGCCGACTGCTTCGGCATCGAGCAGTACTCGCCGGAACTCTGCGACAGGCGCGGCGTCTCGCTCGTCATTACGAATACGCCCAAGGGAGAGAGGATGTTCGCTCGCATGTCGAGGGAGATGGTCGTCTCAGAGCGTCCGCAGTGGCAGATCACGATGCACCAGCAGCGGCTGAGCAGGCCGGCCGTCTATCCCGAAGGCCGCGCCGAATTCTGGAATAAGTTCAGAAAAGAAGGACTGAAGGGTGTGCTGTAAGCAAATATTGCTGTGCCTGAGGACAAAAAAGGTCCCGCTTGCAGAAGCTTGATTTCTTCTTCAATAATTTCTATAAGCCAAGCGCTTAGGCGAAGACGGGAATGGTGCCATTTCTGCCTGGGCAAGCATAACCATAGCGGTTATGAGCCTTACAATGGATTGCGGCAGGAGCTTCGCAAAATTGAACTGAGCCTGCGCGCAAGGCGGCCAAGAGAGAAATAAGGGAAGCGGCGGTCCGCAGGTATGTAAGTCCGCGGTTAAAAGTAAAATCATGAAAACGAAGGCGGTCCCTTGAGTGGCCGCCTTCGTTCTGTGAGGAGGGTACGTCGGTCAAAGGCTAATCGGCGAAGAGCGGCGTGGAGAGATATCTGTCGCCTGTGTCCGGCAGCAGCGCCACGATGTTTTTGCCCTGGTTACCTTTGCGTTTTGCGAGCTGGATCGCAGCCCAGACTGCGGCGCCTGACGAGATTCCTACCAGGATGCCTTCGGTACGTCCGATCTCGCGGCCTATTTTAAAGGCGTCGTCGTTGGCCACCTTGATGATCTCATCATAGATTTTGGTGTCGAGCACCTGCGGCACGAAGCCGGCGCCGATGCCCTGGATCTTATGGCTGCCGGCCGGTTCGCCGGAAAGCACTGCCGACGAGGCCGGTTCCACCGCCACTATCTTCACGTTCTTATTCTGAGCCTTAAGATATTCTCCCACGCCTGTGATGGTACCGCCGGTGCCGACGCCGGCCACAAAAATGTCCACCCTGCCGTCCGCATCCTGCCAGATCTCAGGTCCAGTCGTGGTTCTGTGGACCTCCGGGTTGGCCTGGTTTACGAACTGACCTGGGATGAAGCCGCCCGGCGTTGCCTTGGCCAGCTCCTCTGCTTTGGCGATAGCGCCCTTCATGCCCTTGGAACCGTCTGTAAGCACCAGCTCCGCTCCGTAGGCTTTCATGAGCGTGCGGCGTTCAATGCTCATGGTCTCCGGCATCACAATAATGATGCGGTAGCCGCGCGAGGCCGCCACGGAAGCGAGCCCGATGCCGGTGTTCCCGGAGGTAGGTTCGATGATGACGGAATCGGGCCTGAGCAGTCCCTTCTTCTCCGCGTCGTCGAGCATCCCCCTGGCGATGCGGTCTTTGACGCTGCCGGCCGGATTGAAATACTCGAGTTTGGCGATGACCCTGGCGCCGAGGCCGAACTTCTTCTCAATTTTCGTAAGTTCGAGCAGAGGAGTGTGTCCGATCAGCTGCTCTGCGGAAGTGTATATTTTCGACATTATAATGATCTCCTTTATTATTAGTTAAAGAAATTGCCGGTCTGCAGTTCTGGCTCAGCGCCGCAATGGCGCCATGCGGAACAGTAAATTGGGATTTAGAGGAGTCTCTGGCAGCGACACTCAGCTAGGTTGACAGAAAACATTGCTGATTATTGATTGTGCTTTTCAGCAGTCATTGCGAGGGCGAAGCCCGTGGCAATCTTGCCTTGTGCTTTTAGGTTTTGATATGTCCAAGACCTCTGTGTGAAACAAGATTGCCATGTCCTCACTTCGTTCGTCCTGATGGAACTACCAGCCGAATCGCACAAATCAGGAATGCACTGATTTGGCTCTCTGGCCGTCGCAATGACGGCCAGGGATAAAAGTCAAAAACGTATGCGACAGTGTTCCTTACTGTTACATATGCTCAAACACTCCGCTGAATTCTTGTTTATATTATTGTCAGCTCAAACATTACCCTACATCGGAAAGTGTGCGTAAGTCTTGCCGGTGTCAGAAAAATTCTCACGACGATCATCCCTTTTTTCTTTTAACCTATTTTATCGATTTGTTAATATGAGTTATATCACCATAAACATATTGAGTCAATAGGTAATAAGAAAAAATAAAAAATCCCGCGTGGAAATCGCGCGGGATCGATCGTTAACCTGGATCAGCAAAGGTTTTATATCACAAAATCGCCGCCGTCGGAGCCTTTCTTCATTAAATCTGCGATCGTGACGCCTTCGAAGAATTTATCGAGCGTTTGGTCGAGCTGCTTCCACATCGGCAGCGTGCGGCATTCGGGTGCGCGCGGACAGCTGTTGGCGTGCTCTTCCAGACAGGCTACCGGAGCCAGCGTGCCTTCTGTGACTTTGAGGATGGAGCCTGCCGTATACTGTTCGGGCGGCCTTGTGAGCTTATAGCCGCCGCCCTTACCGCGCAGACCTTCCAGCAGTCCCGCTTTTGAGAGCAGTACCACGATGCTTTCAAGATATTTTTCGGAGATATCCTGCCTCTCCGCGATGTCCTTGAGAGGAATATAACTGCCGCTGCTGTGTTCCGCCAGATCTATCATCACGCGCAGGGCATAGCGCCCCTTCGTTGATACGAGCATATGACCGCCTCCGTTTAACATATTATATTGCAGGGTTAGTGTGAAACGCAAGCCGCGGATGAAGGCCGCGGCGCACAGAAAAGGTTTTCCGAACGGCAGAGGCGGGGTTGCCTGGCAATAACGGCCAGCTTCCGTGTGGCTGTTAAGAAGTTTAAAGCCCGAATTTTTTGACTATAAAGGAGGCTCTTTTTTCCGCTCCGACCAGTTTGTACAGGCGCGCCGCCTCCGCGGCGTAGGCACCGCTGGGTTTGTCGATGTGCTTGCCGCAGGCGGTGCCGTCTATCTCGCCCTTCTCGGCCATTTCCTTTATCCATGCTTTAGCCATGTATTGCGGCGCGCACCAGGATTTTTTGCCTATCAGAGAGAGAAAATCCGCTTTTTTCAAAGAGGCGACTGCCTCCTGCGGCTTGCCGCGCCTGGCGTCGCAGATGGCTTTGAGGCTGTAGAGGATGGAGCTGCAGTGCCCGCCCTTGCAGCTTTCGAAGAGGGAGACGCCTGTGTCTACATGTTCTTCGACCAGCTTCCAGTCTCCCATGTCAAGGCCGACGTCGGCCGCGTGGGCGTGGAAGTGGCTGTGTCCCCAGAAGAGGCCGGATTCCGAGCAGCGGCGGATGCAGTAAGTGAATATTTCCATAGCCGCGTCAGTTTCTCCTGTCCACTGGCGCATTTCTCCGATATAGCAGCGCGGCGCCAGCAGGTTCAGAGTATAAAGCCTGCCCGATACGGCAAGATCCTCGAACAGTTCGGTGGAGCGACGGAAGATCTTTTCGGCTGCTGCAAAATTCCTTTCAATGAGCCTCGACATGCCGATGAAACGCAGGGCCAGCCCCACGTGGTTGTCCTTGCCGATGCTCCTGGCCAGCCGCAGCGTCTGGCGCCCGGTCGTCAGCAACTCCGCCGCGTTGTCGGTCTGGAGGAAGTGGTGTCCGATATGTTCGAGACAGTACATCTCAGTCTCGGCAAAGCCGAATTCGCGCGCGGCCCGAATGGCGCGGCTGATGCAAGCCCGCCCGCGCCGGTATTCGCCCCAGTTTATCAGGTAACCGCCGTACATTTCGAGGTATTTTGCTTCCATCCTCGCGATTTCCCCTGTGTCTGTTTCCGCGGCACTGATTTCCTGCAGCAGCTCCCTTACGGCGGAGAACTTGTATTCTGTCTCCTCCCTGCCGCTGAAGGGAATCGAGCAGCGGTGCAGCGTTTCGTCCGGCACCAGCGGAAACAGGATGTGGTTGAGGGTTATGTGGAAGGCCATCTCCTGAAGGTGCAGTTTCAATGTCTCCATGGGGCGGCCCGCCATTTTGTAATGGCGGCAGAGGGCGGCGCTCAGCGCCGGGTTCCAGACCTCCGGCGAATAACGGCGGGCCAGGACCTCTGCGATGCGAAGGTGGAGCTCCTTCCGACGAAAGGCGGGCAGAGAGTCGTAGATGCATTCCATGACATTGACGTGGAGGAAGTCAAAGAGGCTGAGCTGGTCCTCCCTGGTCTCGCGCAGCAGTTTTTTCTGCAGCAGCGCTTCGAGCGGCGCGGAGATTTCCTTTGCCTCGACGTCCATTACGGCGGCGAGATCGTCTGCGGAGGCCCCCCGGCCGAAAACGGCCAGCACCGACATTATTTCGTTCTGGACCTCTGACATGTCTTCCATGCGGCTCGTGATTACGCCGCGCAGGCCGTCTGAACAGTCAGCGTCGCGGTTCTCGGAGAGGATCCGCACCATTTCCACAAGCAGCAGCGGCATTCCTTCGCTTTTGCGGATAAAGTAATTTTCGCCCTTGTCTGCGATCACATCCTCCGGCAGGAAGAGGCGGCAGAAATGCAGCACGTCTCCCGCGCCGAATGGCAGCAGCTGGAGCTGCAGAAATGAGAACCTCTGATCCTGTTTGAAAGGATAGGCCAGTTTGGCGACGACAGGCACGCTTTCTGGCCGCCCCGTCATGAAAACGCAGGCAGGCGGCTCCAGCTCAGACAGAAAGGCCTTGAGCAGCAACAGGGACTGTTCGTCGAACCAGTGCAGGTCTTCGAAGACGAGGCATAGTTTTCCCCTCTTCCGGAGCATGCCAGCCAGGCGTGCAAGGATCCTGCCGAGATAGACGGGGTTGCGTTCCGCGGACAGAGGCGCGTCGACATGACGGGGAGCGCGTGCGTCTCCCTGGAAACCATAAAAAACTCCCGAGAGCAGCGCCGCCGATTCCTGGTCCGGTTCCAGTCCGCAGCCGCGCAGCTTCTCGCATAGCTGGGAGACAAAGCCGTTCAGCGCCGAATAAGGATATTTTTCGCCGACCGAGATGGGGTGCGCGGAGATCAATTCGGCGCCTTCGCCGAACAACAGCTCTGCGACGTGGTCCACAAAGGCAGTCTTACCGATGCCGGCCTCGCCCTGAACAAATATGAGCGCTGTTTTGCCGCTGCTGCCGGCCATGAAATCGAGCGTTTTTTTGACCTCTGCTTCGCGGCAGCAGAAGAATTCGCCGCAGCGCCTTTTTTTGTCGGCCGCGCAGCCTGAGGAGGTCACGAGTTTTCTGAGAAAATCCTGTGCTCTCTCACTGGGAACGACGTCGATCTCTGCCATTTTCCTGCTGAAGGAGTCGTAAAGAGCCACCGCTTTGGCGGCGCAGCCGAGATTGCTGTAAACGTCCATAAGCTCTAGCACCACGTCCTCGTCGTATGGTTCGAAAACGAGCAGCGCGGAGAGAGCCTCCGCGAGTTTGTCCAGCTCCTGTCTCTCGTAGCAGCTGGCGCTTCTGTTTCTTAATTCCTCCGCCGCCCTGGCGCGAAGCGCTTTTCTGCTGGCTGCGAGCCATTCGTCGAACTCCGGCGTGCCCAGCGAATCGAACCCGCGCAGAGGCTCGTCGAAGACAGATTCTGAGATCGGCACGTCCGGGTCTGCGAGATTTTCGATGATCGTAATATCAGTAGCGGTGTCCCTGAGCTGCAGGTGGCCGTGGTCGGCGAGCAGGTTGTCAGGCAACGCGCGGCGCAGCGCGCAGACAGCATTTCTGAGGCTGCTGGCCGCCTGTTGCTCGTCTTTGTCGCCCCAGAGCAGGAAGCGAAGCCTTTCGCGCGGCTGCCGTCCTTCCAAAGCAAGATAAAAAAGCAACGCCTCCGTCTTCCTGGTGGGCAGGGAGACGGAACCGTCCGGCGATTCTATATTTGGTTCTCCGAAAAAATGCAGCGTTAAAATCATTTGCGTCTCTTCCTTCGGAGCAAATGAAAATTTGCGGCCCCGCGCCGCAATTATACTTGATGGCCGCCGACTTGTGCAGGGGAGGCGCTCCGCCGTTAAAAAAAAGGCCGTGTCCGCCGCACGGCGTCCGCCGCTGCGCGGAACGTTTTAACGTTGATTTAACGCCGCCGTGATATCTTTTATACAAAGCTAAAAAATCAAAGAGGGAGCTGGTAATTATGTTTGATCCAAAGACAGGGAAAGCGCTGGAACTGAGGTTGGAGTTTCCGGACGGACTGCCGAAGCAGCCGGCGTTTGTAGAAGGCATCAGAAGAGCCCCGAACCGCGGGCAGATCCTCAACGACGAAGACCTGGTGCTGGCGCTTAAGAACGCGCTCCGCTACATACCGGAGAAATATCATAAGGAGCTGGCGCCCGAATT
>Ga0163159_1003521_pt1 | contig 11762 bp, 9 predicted proteins | sample BioMet9_FD_108702 | JGI IMG/M metagenome (GOLD analysis project Ga0163159, IMG submission 108702) | Microbial communities from bioreactor (seeded with sewage sludge) at Lawrence Berkeley National Lab, California, USA - Biofuel... | ecosystem: Engineered > Bioreactor > Anaerobic > Unclassified ... | reverse complement strand
TTTCGCGCCGAAAAGTTGACGCTGAAACCACGCCAGTTGCGCGGTCAGTTGTTCAATGGTGGCAGATTGTTGCCGGATGATTTCCAGCGCTTCGGCAAGTTCGATTTTAGCATTTTCAATCATGCCTTTACGGTAGCATGAAAAACGAAAAATTCAGCTCAAAATAGCAACTTTTCAGAGCGAAAATCGCTTGTAGTAACGCTTTGGTTTGATGCCCGACAAAATCGCGTAAAGTTCGCGCTGCTCCAATTCAATTTTGCCGTCCGCCGACTTCGGAATATTGAACTGTCCACGCTCCAGACGTTTGCTCCAGATCGCGTAGCCGTCACGGTCCCAATAGAGGATTCACCATCCGAAAAGTGCGGTTGAAAAACACAAACAGATGACCGGAAAGCGGGTCGGCCGCGAGGTACTGCCGGACCGCACCCGGCAGACCGTCGAACGACTTGTGCAAATTGATCGGCGTCCGGCAGTAATAAATTTTCACCGCCCCCGACAGCGGCAACATCACCGTTCCTCCAGCAAGGACAACACTCGACGCAATGCCTCACCATCAAAATCGGCAGCGAGGCTGATACGCAAATGTTCCAACTCCAAGCGAATGCCGCTGTCGCAATCAGCTCGCGGTGACAATCGGGGCATGTCCGGTAACTCGACTGGCAAGGGCAATTTTACCGGCACGATTTCCAGCGGATCGGCGACGGCTTTTGGCTCCGGCCTCAACCGTTTCGCCCAGAGCCAAGCGGTTTTACTGCACAAGCCGTGTTGCCGACAATATTCCGACACTGTCAAATTACTGTTCCAGTATTCCGATAACGCCTGTTGCCAACGCCGCCACACCACGCTTCGCTTTACCATCGCCGTTCCTCCGGTTGATTACGGAGATGAATTTACTCCAGCTCACGCCGGTGTAACAGATGGGGATGGCTGGACGCTTACGCTGCCGCTGGGATAACGTCCGAGAAATTGCGCACATTTTGCGAATCGGAACGCGATCGGGCGATGGGCGTAAAAGTGGTCAAGCAGAAAGTATGCTTTGAGCCGAAATTCTTGAAAAAATCGAAAATTTTCGGACAGGAGCGGTCTATACCTACTTGACAAAACCCTATGTGAGCCACTGGACTGATTAATCTCCAAACACATCATCATGCAATTGTTTATTCCATGATTTAGGGATCAGTTTTGTTCCGGTCCACCAGTTTTCTCTGATCAAATTTTGATACCACTCTTCTTGTATATTAACATGCTCAGTAATAATAACTTGAAAGTCGTTAGTATTCTGAATCAGTAATTTAAATAACCTAATTACGGCCTGCATATCAGAATTGCCATCAATCAAAGCATCTCGGACTTCTTCAGCGGATGTATCTGGAGGGAAATATGCCTGTGATGGCTGATCAATAAAAATAAAGCTTGGAACTGGTCTCGCCTTTTTTGCAAACCAACGGTGCAAGGCCAAATGTGTTATCACATGAAGGCTTACCCACGTATCGCCGCTTCCCATCTGTTTCATTTGGATCGGACCATCTTCTGTATCAGCGACAACCGTCAATTTGTTAATGTCTAGTCTCATTGGATTTTCTGAGTGCTCTACATTCAACTCTTGTGCAAAATCATGAATTTCCTTTGAAATTATTGCCAAAATGGAGCATAACCGATCTTGAATATTCTCCAGTCCTAATTTTTTTTCCAATTCAAGAATGCGAGTTTTAAGCTCTTCTTCTTTTTTGTGTTCTTCTAATGATGGTTCTTCTCCTTGAGGTAGATTTTCCACATAAAGACTGATTCTTCCTTTGATCAGAGCCTTGCGTGCATCTTCATCTCGTAATTTTGCCAGTTGTTCGCTCGTTTGCTGCAAAGACAAAATAGATTTTCTGATCTCTTTTCGTTCTTTTTCTATAGACTCTAAATTTTCTTTTGCAGATATAATCAGTTTTGATAGATGTGGCGTATCGTCAGAAATATTAGAAAGTTGCGCAGTGACTTCATTCAAAGAGGATTGGAGGCGTTCTACCGATGGTATTTTCTCTGTTAATTCGTGAGAACACAATGGACACGTTGAAATTGTCATGTTTCTATCAAATAGACCAATGGCCTCAAGTCTCGTTTTTTGTTCGTTTAGTTCGTTACTCATCCCTCCTGAGGATTCTTTAAGTTCCAGTAATGCTTGTAACTCGGTACTCGCAATCCGATAGCGATTTCTAACATCTTCTTGGCCATCTAGAAGTTCTTCAAGAATATCTCTTTCTGGAACATTGTCTATACCCCCCATAGGAGTTGAGCATATTTCGTTCAAAACTTTTTTTACAACATTCCAGTCTGCTGGTACATTGTCATTCCCAGAAAATAATCCAACATTTCTGGCTTCATTTATTAAAGCATATGCTCGATCAAAATTCTCTCCTAAAATCTGCTTTCTTTCTGCTATCCTCGCTAGTATGATCTTTAATTCTCGTTTGGCTTGCCTCAGTGCTTCCTTGTCTAAGATATAGTCTTTACTTATAGCACCTAGAAAAAACGGGAAATAATCTTTTATGCTTTGTGCTATGAACCCATTTTCATTTTGGCGATGGAATAATAAGTCTGAATCATCAATTTCTGTCTGTTTTTGAAAGCAAAAATATAATGATTTTCCGCTATCCGCAATACCGCTTTCTCGCGTCTGTCCAACGGGAACATCAAAAGAATATTCTTCCATTCCCAAAATTTCCGAAATGACAATATCTAGCGTTGTGAGATTAGCATTTTTATGAAGTTTCTCAAATGCTGGAATATCAAGAGAGCTGCCTCGTTCAATAAAAATATCTTCTGATGATTTTTTTCCAGGCGCAGGCGATTTCCTCGCAATAAAAAGTTCTCCATTTGCGGTTTGAAGTTTTATTGCATACCATAAAACTGATTTAGAAATAATACCATATGGAATGGTAGAAATGCTGCTCCCTAAGCAATACTCGATAATATGTAAAATTGCAGATTTCCCTGATTTCGATTCCCCAGTAATAATATTGACTTTATTGGGAAAGAATTCTATAGACCGGACCTCTCCTGAATGACTAAAAAGAACAACGTTCAATATTTGAAAATTCATGGTTTAACTCCTAATAGAGACATCACAGTTTTCATGTCTCCGGCACGAGCAATTAATTTTCCACATAGTTTAGCTGATTTTATACAGGAAAGTAAATCTGGTGTTGCTTTTGAAATGTACGACTTAAGCTTTAGTTCTGTCAATGGATAAAGCATACCATCTTCATTAATTTCTAACACCTCATGCATTGCAGCAAAAAGCAAAGACTCTTTTGTATATGGGGACATTGACTGTGCCCTTGTGGCGAATCCGACTTTGACGATTGCGGTACATGGATTTGTAAGCCAAGAAGAAAGAGTTGTGTTGCTTGAACGTGGAAGCTTCTCTCGAGTGTCCTTATGAAGAATTAGCGGCAAAAAAAGAAAAGGGAAAATGTATGAAACTCCTTTCCCTTGTATTTTATGAAATTCGCTGATCCCAACATAAAGAAGGATAGCACAAAAAGCAGGGTTTAGCAAAGTAGTAATTTCAGAAGGTCGCGCATTATTCATTTGTCTGTTCCTCCGACGATGCGGATAACATTTGCTTATAATGTGGGTGCCAACCAATTTGCATTTGATTTGATAACAAGTGATATGAACCGCGAGTAATAAATTTTTCAACACATGCTGGCCGAATTGGAATATCTGATTCCGTTTCAAACCAAGAATAGAGATCACGCCCTGCCTTTATATATTCAGCTTCACTGTTAGGAAGGTCATCTACTATTTGTTCAAAACGCCCCTCCCACTCATCCTTTAATTTTTTATCATACAGTACTAACTCTTCATTCGGGAGTAATTGTTCTCTTACCCATCTGGAGCGTTGTTCCGACGCTTTATAAAAGTACAATGCTGCCCGATGAATTCTTCTTTCTCCAATTTCAACTAAGCGCAGTTGTTTTGCAAAGGTCCATGATAGATATTTACTAGTATCAGGTTTCGCCGCGTCAATATCGGAATGAATAGGTAAAGAATCAAATTTAAACTGATCTCGTAATCGCGATATTTCTTCTTCAATTTCTCTGCCGAGGATAGTCGATTTATCCTGTGATGAAAGTTTGTTGACAATTGTAGCTAGCCACCAAGCTTCTAAATACTTAGCAAAGACTCGGATATCTTTTCTCGGGCATGCATTGTACAACTGTTTTTCAATATCACATGCAATTGTTTCGCTTGTCGGACACCCGTCAACAATAAAAATTTGCGACAGCAACTGTTGTTGTTCTTCATTATTTAATGCAATGAATGCAGTAAATGCTGCCTGATTTTCTTTGTTTGATGATGATATTGTAATTCCACGTAAAAGATTAAGTGCACTTGATTCATTGCGATTGTATAACTTCAATTTTGAGGCTATTGAATTCTCCGGTGCAGCGGCCGTCGTCATCAGCCAAAGAATGGTATTTGATCGCAATTTCTTTTTTTATATAGCTCCGCCCATATTCGCAAAGTTTTCCAAATGTCTACACTTGCATCTGTTAAATCTCCTTTTCTGGAGATATGATGCTTTACTTGAATAAGTTCGGAAGGTGTTCCGTTGGTTTGAAATACAACATCATCTAATGTTTCGATGGAAATTTCAAGTAACGGATTGTCATATAAACGCTTTAGTCCTTCCAATAATGCCAGTCGACATTGATGGAAATATCCCAGCATTGAACTGTCTGCTGAAAATTCGTTTTTTACATCAGTACATTCTGACATCAAATTATCTCTTTATAAATAATTATATTAGTAAAAAACTTAGATTTCACATCCATACCCCCAAAGGACTATAACTCAGAAAATATTACACTATAAGAATTATATCATTTTAGACATCATTTACAAATTATAAACGGCTTGAAAACTTCTTTTATTGCGGCGGAGCATCCCATCTTGTATGGAATTTATCATAGCTGTTTTATGGTGTCAAGGGCATTGCATGGCATTGCGCATGGGAAATCCATTGTGAAATTCTAAATTGCCGTCGGCGCAAACCTGCTTTAGTAGCTGACGGACGGAACCCAGATACGGCACGGCACCATGATGCGGAGTGTCATGGTGCCGTTGCCGAACTCGTTTTGCGTAGTGGGTTCCGCCCAAAAGTTCAATATTGCTTTGATGAGCTCCACTGCTTCCAATTCTTTCCGCAATGCGGTTTCCAGCAGAATTACTTTCTTCTGCGGAGCCATTGTTTTGTCGCCAACCGTGAAAAGCGCGTGGGAAATAGTAGTGTATAACACGGTCAGTTGAGCACATTCCCCGGCAAGCTGAGGATATTTTACCGCGATTTCGGTGAAGAATGCCGATGCCATTTTCCGGCATTCACTCCAGACCATGGAATTCCACCAGTTGCCGTGTTCGGCACTCCCGCTATCCATTTGGCGTAGGCTTCGGTTCCCATCCCATAATCTCCCCAGCCAAATTCGGCAGGCTTGGTAAACAGGTCAACCGCATACTGCAGACTTTCGCGCAGCACCTGTTTTTCATCGATGGGGGACACCTTTTCATGAATATAAAAACAGGCATGTACCTCTTTCAATTCCTGCCATGAACCGAAGGTAATCCTGGTGGGGGCATGTCCTCATTGCCGCAATCAGGCCAGGGCGGAGCAGCAGCAGACCGTCCTGATCATAACCTTTTATCAATTGATGCTCCATATTGCAGAAGGAACAAGGCAATTCTGCGTCTATCGCCTGGCGCAGTTTTTTCTCGGCATGCGTGCGTTTTTAGCGGTTGCTGCTCGGATCGAAAAAGCCCAGTTCTTCGGTCGCAATCCCTAGGTTTTTCACCAGCCGGAAGAACTCGGCATGGTTCCAGATGTAAGGCCCGCTCGGACAGATGTCCCGGTGGATATTGATGACGAAGGCATGGCCGGAAAGACCGTAAAGCATGGGATCGGATAACGGAATCTGATAATAATCCGCAACTCCTTTGATGACGCTCATTAAGGTTTGCGTACGTATCTACTTTACTTGTTCACACCTATTTGTCTCGGTTATCCACTCAACTTCATGCTTTGCCTCGATCGCGCCAAGCAGCTGCCAGCACATAAACTTCGTGATGTTCTTCAGCGCGCTTGAGCGTTGGGTGTCGTTCAACCCCTTTGCTCCAACTGGGTCTTCACTGTTGATGAGAATCAACTTGTCGATCTTCTGCCGGTCAAGCGTGAGCGTGTGGGCTACACCATTCCTGATCGAATTCAAGAGATCGGCGCTTGGGAAGAAACAAGGGTCAGCAGGAAATCCGAGCATGTGTGCCAAGCTTTCCTTCTGTTTGAAGGTAAAGCGCTCAGCATCAACCACACCCTCGGTTGGAGCAACCAAATCAATATACTGATCGAGCATGTATTCCAGTAGTAGGTGGCATTTCAAAATAACGAGTTCGATACTTCTCGTTCGGGGAAGATGCTGCTTGAGCTTCGTTTTCAGTTCTGCAGCGAGAAATATAAGGCGTTCTTTGCGCTCTTGAACCGAGACATAGTCCTCACTACGCATGCCGCCACCAAATCCGTTTTGGATAAACTGCTCGGCCGATTGTAGATCAGGACGCTTTCTCCGAGATTTGTGAAATTCGTTCATGTTATCTTTCCGATAGACGTTGTGGCTCCAATGCCGTTAAAATTAATTTTATCCCCGCTTTTCGTTATTTCAATCGCCGATTGCTCCATGACTTTTTTCGGGGGTGGACGATCTGGAAATGAAATGGCAGATATCGAAGTCTATTCAATAACTGTCAATTTTTGATGTTCTGGTAACCGATTATACCATCTTATTGCCTGAGAACAAGCTTCTTTCATAAATACATTTAGCTGGGGAATATCATCTTGAGGACATTCGTCTCCCGTTGGTTTATAATTTAATTTTGAATGAACAATCATATTTCGCGTTTTACAAATCATTCGGCCTGCTATATTACAGGCCGTCGTTAATTTTTGTTTATCAATAGAATAATCAAGTTGTTCACATCCAATGTTTTTCTTAATCTTCTTTTTTATTACTTTAGGTAATTTTTCAAACAATGCAATAAAGTCAAAACATGTAGAAAATGTTACGACAATCAGATCTTCATCTTTTTGATATTTATTTATATATGCATGCGCTAAAGTAAAAATTGATCGTATATAATCGCCATTATGATGGAATTGTGATGATGAGCTTAGTTTTTTACACATTAGTTCATTCGCTTCAATATTTAGAGCGACTGGCGCAAAATATTCAAGAACTTTATAAAAATTAAAAAACCTCAGCTCATCTTCTTGTATTTTGAGTGCTGCAATGAAAAGTGACATTCCGTCATTATACGATTCCATGGGACGCAAATTGCTAATTGCATTTTCTTGTGCATCTTCAATAAATTGTTCATCCGGAAATGATATCTCTTCACAACCTAATACCATTCCAGTGGAGTCTGCAACTTCAAATTTATAGGCGTTTACAAGTTTAAGTTCTTCTTCCGTCGATAATGTTTCAGTTCCATCTTCATAGATTAGTTCAATGGCAATATATCTATCAATCGTTCCTATTTGGCGTTCATTATCGTCATCATCATATACACCAAGAAAAGTTGCAGCAAGCCCGACCAGAAACGATTGTTCTACCAAATTTATCTTGATTCCATTGTAAGAAGCGGATAAATTGCTGTTCTCACGTATTAAATAATCCTCATATGAAAAATCAAATCCGGTAATATAATATCGCCTTCTTGGGGTTTTTATTATTGACGGATTGGTAATATCCATATTGATGATTTCATCTGATAAATTCAAGAGTTCTTCAGTAGTTATGGTAATATTGTCTTCACGGGCAGGAAAATAATATTCAAACTCGTCAATATCTTCTTCCTCAGCAATAAATTCCTCAATTCTTTCGTCCGAAAAAATAAACTCACTATTGCTATCGGCGTTAATTTTTTTTAAGTCTTCACTTTTTTGAAAGATAAATTTGTGTAATGTGCTAATCTTGTTTAATTGTTCACGAGTTAGAATCATTATGTTTTTTCTCCTCTTTATATCTGCGGTCTCAGTGATCATGCTTCGGAACTCAGTGGTATCCTCTCGGTTCGCGATCATGAGTTAAGAATTAGGATGATAAAACAGCAGTAAGCTTCATCTTATTAATTTCTAAACTGCTTATATCAAAGTACCCATAGCGATAATCAAATAAACTACGATTTTCTTTGGCAATAGTTTTTAATTTTCTTGCCAATGCTCGCGTATCTTTCATCCTATATCGAATAGTCCATGTTGCGCTATGCGTATCTACTTCTAATTCTGTCGCATCACATGCTATATCATAACGCAGCAGAACACCATTCGGACAACGAGGACACGTATCAGTATTGAAAACAGCACTAGGCCGCTCGAAATCTTGAATTATGTCAGTTAATGCCACTATTGCAGATAATGGGTCTCGATCAAAATTAAGACGCAAAAATGAATTATCAGGTGTTCCAGTGTCTGTTTTACTTCCACTCCCCCAATACACCTTTGTCATATCATGCATCATGATTGCTAGTGCCGCCCATTCGATACAAAGAAGGTGCATGGGTGACTCACGCGGAGATGGATACTTTCTAATACAGTCATTAAGATGTAAAAAACCAAGTGCGCCAGGGAATCCGTGTGTTTGAGTTAATGCCATATTTGTGATACCTCTAATTTTTTCGTGCCACGTTGATGGACTAACTGCTTCTGGCATCTTATAACCATTTAAAACGTAAAACAGCAATCTGTATTTAAATAGTTCAATAATTTGTTCTGCGCTACTATTGGGTCTAATAGCCGGAGTATTTATCCCATCTAGATTACATTGAAGCCGCTCCGCATATTGCCATGGGTATCCCAGGTCATGAAATATAGCAGCCATATAAGCTGCTTCACGAAACCAAATGCGCCATACTCTATGCGCTACGGGGTTATCACTTTGAATAATAGGATCTCGGGGACTAATGCCGTAATGTATGAGAAAATCTCGGATATATGTTGTTTCCTTCCAACGCAGTATTTTATTGACACATTCGTCAAGAAGACTGCTCCCGTTTGCTAAAGTTAGCTCTAGTAGTTTGAGTATGACGTACCCACAAAGTGGCTGATGAAGCACATGATCTCGTTGAAATTTACCCCAATCTACAATGGCTAGCCAATCCTCCGTCATTACTTCTGGCAATATAAAACGATAAGCTGGAAATGCTTTTGCCGAATACATAAGTGTTCTTGCTTGAAGCGGATAAGTTTTTCCGAAATAATTCCATCCCGTTCTGCATTGTACTTCCTGCAGTGCATTTCTTAATTTTCCTCTTCTTTGATCTGTTGTTCCATATTGCAAATAGAGTTTTGGATCAACCATGTAATACGGACGACGTATATCAGGAGGATAATAATGCCCAGCTGCAAATCCTATTTGATAATCAGGAAGCGAAAAAGTAGTAACACTCATTTCTCACATCCCCAATCTAGCAAGACTTTTTCTAATACTTCATTGAACTCTCGAAAGTATTCGACGTTCTGCAGAACTTTGGACATCTTATGTAGACCGCTTTCGTAGCTTTCGCTTTTGCGAATAATTACAGACTCGGCAAGGTCACGCACAAATGGAAACAATAAACTATCTTTTGCTTCATTACTTATGATAAATTGGAATAATTTAATTAAAAATCTTGAATCTGGGATAAAATCAATTAATCTTGCTTGCACAGATGTGCACTTCTTATAAAAATCGACAAAATTTACGTATTCTTCATTTCTAAAAAGTCGTAATCTCATAAAAGGCATGAATTGCAAAAAAATGCCTTTCACGTCAACATGATTTATTGACTCTTGAGCTAAAAATTTTTGGATAGAGAATTTGTTGTAATACTCTTTTTCTCTTGATTTCCAACGAATATATTCAATGGCCAATACCGCGACAAATAATTCAGTGATCTCTTCTTGGTAAGGAGAATGCCACAACGGAAAAGTTAAAGAAAGTCCGACAGATGTGGATAGAACCGATGCAAGCACATTAATTGTACTATTTTCGCTTTCTTTGATTTGGGGTATTTGCAACGACTGTAGTTTTATTAAAAGATGGTGTTTAAAGTCATTTATGATTTCACATGCATCTGGATTTTCGGGACCAGAAGCAATGTCATCTGGCATTTCAAAATGCAGCAAGTCATTTTCACGTAAGATCTTTGACAACGCACTTCGAAATTCAATAGATATATTACCAGGAAGCCATTCATCATGGATAAGTCGTGCCAAATATCCTAGTCCGGCATCGCCGATTGCAGAACGTGCACGGATTACGACATCATTGGCTTTGATAAGTTGTGTCCGTAATTTTGAATAATTAACTCGTTCTTGTTCCAATGAGGGCATCACACCATGTTCACCACTGTTAATAAGCATACGCAATTCGCGTTCTGCCGATTCCAATATCTGTTGTAATCGTTTTATTCTGCGATCTGATTGCGTCGTCCTCTTTGGCCGCAATAATGTGACTAGAAATTGGTTTTCAATATATTCATCGTATGAAATCATAATTTTACGAAGATCGCCGTTAAATATATTGATAGATTCATCAATTATGTGAAAAGGTTTAATTTGATAATCAATATCCCCATTTTTCACTGCTCGAGGAACACGATTTATTATAATTGAAATGTATTTTGATAGATCATTGACAAATTCTCTACCTTGGTCATCGCGGTAAAAAACTAGCTGATCCTCTGTTTCGGAATCTGGAGCGGCCAACTGCATGAAAAAAGCTTCACAGTTTTTATCAATTGATTTACTTGTTTCTTTGCCATGTTCCATGGCAGTAAATATACGACTCGTATTCCATTTGCCACAGTATAGCCCATGAAGCGTCAAAATTGCCCGCTCGCATGCAAGCATATCTTGTACATCAAGTGATGTTACAATTAAAAATTTGTTATGGTCTGGTCCACAATTGGTCAGCCATTCATGAACAGCAGGAGCAATCCCGACATATCCAGGCGAATTATCAATTATGATTGCGGTTTTAACAGATTTATTATCATGCGCAATTCTTATGAAATTGTCAATAATCCGCTGAACTAGTTCCAACAGCCAGAAAGTGTATAAATCATCAAAAAGTATTCCAGGACTTTCGAGGCATGTAATGCATATACTGTCATCTTGTACTGTTTTGTATATTTGCGATCCTAAAACATTTACTTTTTCAAGATTGATATTCATCGAGTCTGAGGTATTAATGGAAAAATCAGGAATATCCTTATTGAGCATGAAATTCTGTTCCAAAAGTTTCAGAATATTTACTGGCTGTTTTTTTTCATCATTAACGACATTAAGATAATTGTTCCAGAATGGAGAAGTCGCGATATCTGCCGCATTGGTTCCTGTTACATCAAGATCCAACACAAGAGCTGCATACCCGCGTTTCTGCAAAAGACGAGCAAGACAGAGTGCCGCTGTTGTTTTGCCAACACCACCCTTTCGTGATTCAACACTGACAATTAAATCAGGACGTTTTTGCATTTTTTCCTTCCAGCGATGTAACGCTGATTTTCTATAAGATTAAACTATATATGCGTTTGGGGTGCCATAAATTGTCAAATGCAAGTGTCAGCGGTCGGTCAAAGTGCACCAGTGATGGTCGAATCAAAGTGCACCACCTGAAATAGTAAAACGGTTGTAATTTTCTCTCATGAAACTGACGTTTCAAAACGGAGAAGATTATGTCCAA
>Ga0163159_1003519_pt1 | contig 11765 bp, 7 predicted proteins | sample BioMet9_FD_108702 | JGI IMG/M metagenome (GOLD analysis project Ga0163159, IMG submission 108702) | Microbial communities from bioreactor (seeded with sewage sludge) at Lawrence Berkeley National Lab, California, USA - Biofuel... | ecosystem: Engineered > Bioreactor > Anaerobic > Unclassified ... | reverse complement strand
CACAATTCTCATTAAAATATGTGTTCTTCTTGACCGACGAATCTCCACTAGGACCTGCATTAATTATTTCTTTTGGCATAGTAGGATATTTCTCCATAAAATTCTCATAGAACATTTTCGCTAATTTCTTGGCAGTTCTGTCATAAGCATCTTTATCTTTCCACGTATCTCTGGGATTCATGATGCTCTCAGGCACATGAGAACAATACTGTGGCACATCTAAATTAAACACAGTGTCGTGCTTGTATGTAGCAGTATCCAATTCACCATTAAGTGCAGCCGTTATCATAGCGCGTGTATAAGAAAGCTTCATACGGCTTCCCGTTCCGTATGAACCGCCGGTCCATCCGGTATTTACCAAATATACTTTCGTATTGTATTTTTCAATTTTTTCTCCCAACATATGGGCATACACATCGGGATGCAACGGCATAAAAGGTTCTCCAAAAAGTGTAGAAAAAGTTGGCACAGGTTCCGTAATTCCCTGCTCCGTACCTGCCACCTTAGAAGTAAAACCCGTCACAAAATGATACATTGCTGCATTTTTATCAAGCCGGGAAATAGGAGGCAGAACACCAAAACTATCTGCAGCCAAAAAAATAATGACTTTGGGAATACCACCGATACCAGGAATCGCTACATTAGGAATAAATTCTATAGGATATCCCACACGTGTATTTTCAGATAAGCTGTTATCATCATAATTCGGTTTACGCGTAATCGGATCAATAACAACATTTTCCACAAGACTGCCAAAACGGATCGCATGATAAATTTCCGGCTCATTTTCAGGATTCAAATGAATACACTTTGCATAACACCCGCCTTCAAAATTAAACACTCCTGTATCAGACCAACCATGTTCATCATCTCCTATCAATATACGTTCAGGATCTGCAGAAAGCGTAGTCTTGCCCGTACCGGAAAGACCAAAAAAGATAGCCGTTTCTTTTGTCTTAGGATCCATATTGGCAGAACAATGCATTGGAAGGATATCTTCCTGCGGCATAAGATAATTCATGATAGCAAATACAGCTTTTTTTATTTCTCCAGAATACTGAGTTCCGGCAATAAGTACAAGTTTATCCTCATAATCAATAATAATGGTTGCTTCTGAATGAACCCCATCTATCAAAGGATCACACATAAAGCTGGGAGCAGCGATAATAGTAAAATCCGGATCTCCGAAATTCTCTAGTTGCGATTCTGTAGGACGTATTAAAAGATTGTGCATAAATAAATTTTGACTCGCATACTCATTTACAATACGAAACTTTTTTGTACTTTCCGGATCGGCACCGGCAAATCCATCAAATAAAAAGATATCTGTATTTTGCAGATACGCAATCATTTTTCCCTTTAACACATCAAATTTCGCTTTAGTAATAGGTCTGTTAACATTGCCCCAACAAATTTTGTCATGAATAGCAGGTGTATCAACAATGAATTTATCTTCTGAAGCACGGCCTGTAAATTTACCGGTATTAACAAATAAGGCACCTGTTTCGCTTATAATTCCCTCCCCCCTTTTAACAGCTTCTTCTGTCAAAACCGCAGGGGGTAAATTACGGTGTACAGATTTTAGATTATGCATTCCCAATTTTTCTAAACCAAATGTCTCCATCGCTGTTCCTCCTTCATAACTGATTTTCCTATAATCTACAGTTATACGTCAATTGAGTTATTATTCTTCCTATCTGTAGGATATCGCATGCTGCCTATACTGTAAAATACTGGGTTTCGATACTTATCCATAAAAAAATTTGATAGTTATTTTTAAAAAATAAAAAGACCTGATGGACACTAAATCCTTCAGATCTTTTACTTTTATTAAAATTCAAATTTTTTGACAAAGTCAATAAACACTTTTGCAATTCGCAGATTCACAACCTCCGGATGATATAACAACCAGGTCTTCCGAATAAGATCCTGCCCCTGTTCATCTTGAAGTTTATACGTATATATCTCATCCAACCCCCGAACAATCCGTGAAGGGACAATGCCATATCCTAATCCCGCTTTAATCATTTCCCGGCAGGTTGCCAGACGATCTACTTTCATGCTGACTAAAGGCGGATTATTAAAATGCTGCCGCCACCATTTATCAATACGCAATTTTATCATACCGTCCGTATCATAGTCAATACGTGGAAGGAATGGGATATCCTCTAATTGAAATACATGGCTAGATGCAATGCATATCGGTTCTTCATACAGCACTTCACGTGTAGAACATGCTCCGTAATCAGCACTGACAAACCCAATATGAATTTGCTGATTGTCTAATAATTTGCTAACATCCTGACTCCAGGTCGTAGTGACATTAAAATCAATATTAGGATACAGTTCTTTAAATTTCTTTAATACTTGGGGCATCGTAAACATAGTAAAATAACTGGATGCTCCAATAAATAATACACCGCGCATACTGGTATCCAAATTTGACACTTCTTCACGAATATGACGCATTTGCTGCATCATACTCTCTGCAACACGTGCCAGATATTCTCCCTCTGTTGTAAACGTAACTCCTTTATGTCCCCGATTCACTACAGTCACATTGAAACATTGTTCAATATGTTTTAGCCGTGCTGTCAATGCAGGTTGGGAAATGTATAAAAGCTGGGCCGTTTTTGTAATATTCTTTTCTTTATACAAAATATATAATATCTGCCAATCTCGATCATCCAATGGATATCCCTCCTTTTTCCTGTTTTGCATATCTTTATAATACTATTAAACGATACAACTGTAAAATTAAATACATACTATTCACAAAAAGCGATTATACCCAATGTACACAAATCTATATAATAAGTTAAAAATATATGCCTATCCTATCTGGTGCCCTCAATAGAATACATTATGCAAAAATTTTTAGTTTTATAATTTTTCTGACCACGGACTTTCTTCTTTTATATAATATACCACCCATAATCCATCTGCCAGTCTGTTACACAACAACACCCGTTATCACTACACTATACATGCCATTATTTCACAATATATACTCATTATCCCATTAGGATGCTCATTCGTACGGTTTTCTAATTCATTCTAACTAATAGATTATTCTAAAAAATAATGTTTACACGATGCTACAGTTTTTATCAAATCAGGTACTTTTTTAAAATACGTTTTACTCCGTTATACCTCAGAACAAGCTATCGACGGCTGTTTTAGAATTAACTAATTTTCTATATAGAACTTTATTTACGGTTTATTTCCCTTTATAAATAATCTCAAGTCTACCCTTTTATACAAAAAAACAATAAGCCATACAAGTTAAATTATCTTTTGTTTGTTAAACCAATCAAGAATAAGCGCAGCTACTTGAGAAGAGTTTTTATCATGCATCATCATATGTGTATTACCTTGAATTCCTATTTCAGGTAATTCCAGCCATTCTGCTCGATGACACACTCTCTTTAATTCTTGATAATATTTTTTTACTGCTTTATAATAACTTTCTGTATCGGGAATGGTTTTATTCCAAATAGTATATTCATCAAGAAAATCCCCCCAAATATACATCTGAGGTATATTTTTCAAAATGCTTAAATCATATGTTTGATAATCAGGCATAGACGATGGTTCAATAAAAACAATAGCCTTTACAAGTTGAGTATAATGAAGTGCTGTTTCTGCTGCAAAAGAACATCCTTGGCTATGCGCAATGAGTATGCACGGACCAACTTTTTGAACATATCGATCATATGCCTTTTGCGTCACATCATTGTTCGATGACCACCGGGGAATAGAATACATCATAAAAGTTTCAAAAGAATCGACGGGATATTGACTTCCGGGAAACGGTTTGCGTTGACAGGGATCATTACAATACGTTTTCCCAATACGAAAAGATTCCCATGCATGTTGATATGACCGGAAAACAGGTTCCGTTGTAAAAATTTCAGGATACCGTGCCCAAGATGCCCTGCCTCGTTCAACAGCATCAGAAATATATACATTATAGCCAGCACGTAGAAAAAACATCTGCCATCCTTCTCGGCCATCCGGTGTCGTTTCCCAGCATGATCCTGACAGCCCTCCTCCATGCCATAATAATAAAGGATACTTAGCCGTAGGATTGGATAATTTGATATATTGCACATACATTTGTCCCGCCCAAAACTCACCATTCGGATCTACCATACGAGGTTTACCATTCTTAACCATTGAAGCAGAATATACTGGTAATCCTTTTAATGTAACACGTCTTCCTCCGACAAAAAAACTGCCGATTTCTTTAATACAAATTGTATGATCCATGTAAACACCTCGCTGCAAACATAATAAAGCAGTAAGAATTGAAAAGAGAAATTTCAATTCTTACTGCTTTACTAATAAATTAATTTCCTGCTAAAATACGCATTAAAGCAATCGCCATCGTAACGTTGGCAACACCGCCAAGCCGTGTAGATACTTGAGCAAACGGCATCAGTTCCAAACGCTTGCCTGCCGTTAAAATCGCAACATCACCCGTTCAGCCTTGTCCGCTGTGACAAGCCACTACCATAGCCGCTTCCACTGGATTCATATTTAATTTTTGACTGACAAACCATGCAGTTGCAATAAGCGAAGATACTGTTATTAAAATAACAACAAGATAGGCAGGATTGGTAAATACAGCGACAACATTCTTCCATGGAGTCATAGCAACGCCTACACCAAGCAGCAACGGTGGTGTAAAAAGAACAATAAAGCGAAATAAAGCGTGTGCACCTTGGTCCACGTAATCGGGTACAAGCCCGGCAGCTTTAAGACAAACCGCAGTCACCAGCATAACAATAGGTGCCGGTAATCCAATAACTGAATCCACCCATGTCCCGCCTATAAACAGGGAAAAAGCAAATAAAGCAACGTTAAGCATTTTCGTATTATCAATAGGTATTTTCTTTTTTTCTTCTTCGGCAATCGCCGCTGCTTTCAATATTTCATCATCACCGGTTTTTAATAAATTTCCATTCCCCGTATATTCAGGATGCTTTTGTCCTAACATATTCAATCCGCCGGAAATAACAATAGCAATAAGACTGCCTAACATAACACAAGGAAGAACAGAAGCAAAAATGGCATCTTGTTCCGTTCCCATGATGGAAGAATACCCCATCGAAAGAGGAAGTGCTCCTTCTCCCACGCCGCCGGCAAGTATAGGGATGACAATAAAGAAAAATGTATGATACCAGCCAATACCAAAAAGTATACCTGCTAAAGTGCCTACTGCCATAGCTACGATAGTACCAATGACTAAAGGTACAAACATCTTAAGGAATGCTTTTATTAATACATATCGATTCATACTGCAAATACTACCTACTACCAAGCAAGCAATATATACATATAAAAAATTAGTAGTTTTCATAAAGGTTACAATAGACGTGACGGCAAGTTTCGGAATCAAATCAGCATATACCAGATACGATGGCAAAAATGTTGCCATAATAACCGTACCGCCAACATATTTTAAAAGCGGGATACGCCCGCCCAGTTCCGCGCAAGCATATCCATAAAGCGCCAGCAGCGTCATGCCTCCGATAAGTCCAGACGGCATAAGACCTCTGTTTACTGCTAAAAACATACACACAAGCATAAATAAATAAATGCCCAAGGGGACGATATTGATTTTAATTCCAAAAAGCTTCGATTGAAATGTTGACCGCTCCAATACCCCATTCTGTGTCTCTAAATTTAACATAATCTAACCTCCTAAAAAATGAATTCTTTTCTAATAATTAATATTTACTTTGATCTATAGCCTTAGACGATATGCTTTATGAGTTTATAGTACTGTATTAAGACTATTTTGTAAAATATGGAATGTTGATACCCGTCCATAAAAATTTATAATAACTATTATGCTAATTTGTTATAAATAGGCAGTAGCTCATGATAAAATCATATCTTATCACATAAAATTTTATTATGTATATACTCATATTTTATATTTCTACAATTTTTTAAGAAATAGCTGAATTTACGACAATATCAAAAAAACACAGATACATATAAGAGAATTATACACCTCCCACATATCTGCGCATTTATACTGTATCCAGAGAAAAAGGAATAATCTAATGGAATAGTATTAATCATTTTTTCACTTTTGGCATTCTTTAATAATTTTTAAGGATCTTTAATTTTGATATACTTTTTGTTGATAACAAACCAAACAATCACAAAAACACAGTAATAATATAATCCAAAAATTATCACTAAATATTTTATATATTAAAAACACAATGGGTATCGTTGTCCCTTTAAATGAGATAATCATTATTCTACTCGATGTGCTGTTTCCCCATCCTACTTTCAATATTTTCGCTTATCACCGCAGCGCACCCGGCCACGTTATCAGGCAATGCCCTTAAATCCGCAAGCGAAAGAAAATTATTACACGAACGATTCCACACTCTCATTATACAAAAAGACACGGACAAATTTAAGAAGGAAATACTTCATACACTTATCCGTGTCATTATATCGTACAGCCAAATGTTTTTAAAATTAACCGTAAGCATAGTAAAGGCCTTCATGCAACAATATATCACCGGCTTTCTGCAAATCATCTGCAAGGGTCTCTGCCTATATCACATGCATATCTTTTACTGTTTCGGTTTTTCGTTGTGTTTTTCTAAGTTGAAAAACCATTTTATTAAATTAAAAGTAACATATCAAATTTTATTTTTAACAGGTTTAAATACAACAGCAAATATGGCAAATAGCACAACTGTTCCTGCAAGGAACAGCGCACCCGCTTGATATAGCAAAGACGGGTCGACGGTACTTGCAGCTAAAACCTCTCCTTTAACAACCGGGATCAAGAAATTCAGAGGCCCCGCTAGCATATAAATATATATGCTGACGATCGCCAGCAGAATAATAGAGTGCTTCATGGAAAATTTATATAATTCGCCTTCTTCTCCTACGATGTTGGTAACAGCAGCTGCGATAGCAATAGATTGCGGAGAAATCATTTTTCCCAATCCTCCGCCGGCTAAATTAGCACCTACTCCCAAAAAACCAGATGAGCCGATTGCTTCAAACGCCGTTGTTTGCAGTTTGGCAAACAATGCATTCGCAGATGTATCAGAACCAGTGACAAAGGTACCGATCCACCCAATGATTGATGCAAATAAAGGAAATAATGCACCGCTGCCTGCCACAAAATATCCCATAGTAGTAATCATTCCCGAATTATTGCCCACGTATGCATATCCGAGAACAGAACCAATGACCACAAATGTCCATCTCAATTGCTTGCATGAACTAATAAAAATTTTTATGGCTCGAACCGGAGAAACCCTAAGCACAATACACGATACCAAAGCGGCCAATACAATTGCCGTCCCGGCAGCAGACAACCAATTTAAACTAAATATCATGGGCAACGCTCTATGCGTGGTTCCACTGATAATAGCATTATTTATTATTGGTACCGGGAACGCAATTGTTACAGTATTCAACAAGGCTAACACCGATTTCATACCCCAATCAGCAATCATAATAATCAGAATAATAAAAGGGCTCCATGCACGAATAACTTCCTTCATGTGAAGTTTTTCTTTATTTTCTTCAATAGGTACATCATTCTCAAATCGAAAAACAGTAGTCGGTTTCCAAATTTTCAAGAACAGCGTCATACAAACCAAACACGAAATAGAAGCCGTAATATCAGGCAAAACAGGTCCTAAAAAATAAGACGTAAATCCTAATACAAGTGCAAACGAACCGGAACAGACCATGATAGCCGGAAACAACTCCCATACACCTTTGATTCCGGACATAACAACAACAATATAAAAAGGAATAATAATGCCGATTAAAGGTAAAATCCAAGCTAATAGGCGTGAAATATTAGCACTATCCAATCCTGTTACTTGTGCCGCAACTAAAACAGGAATTCCCAATCCACCAAAAGCTACCGGAGCCGTATTCGCTAATAACGCCAGACAAGCTGCATATCTAGCCCTAAACCCAAGACCAACAAGCATAGCTGCGGTAATCGCGACGGGAGTACCAAAACCGGCGGCGCCTTCAAGAAAAGCGCCAAAACAAAAACAAATCAATAACACTTGCAGACGACGGTCATCCGTAATAGAGGATATTGATTTTTTTATAATTTCAAACTGTCCGGTCTCAACAGTCAAATTATATAAAAATGTCGCTGCAAGTACAATCCACCCAATAGGGAAAAAACCATAAACGAAACCGTGAACTGCTGATACAACAGCTAGATTCAACGGCATGTGGAAAAACAACACTGCCAAGACGATTGCCACACCTGCTGTCATTAAACCAGCCCAATATCCCTTTACCTTGAGAATCACTAGCACTAAAAAGAAAAAAATAATCGGAATAAATGCAATTAACGCGGATAAAGCCATGTTACCCATTGGATCAAATACTTGCGTATACATAAAACATCCACCTCCTTATAATACTTTCTACTTTTATTATAAATAAACTATAGCATGTATAAAAATGTTTTTCAATTTTTATTTTTTTACACATATAACATAGATTATCACATCATCAATACTCATCAACACTAATTGCAAAAGATAAATTTTTTGTGATGTTCCTAACAAATAAAAAAACATTTATTTTATTTTTATGCATTTACACGTCCTATAAATCGTATTATTACAACTATCATCTCATAGAAAAATAATACAAATTCAATATATTTTTTGATTATCAACCAAGAATGTATGGGCAGTTAAAAAAAATTACAGAACCGCGTAGGAAATCACCCATAGTTAAACAACCGACCTCTCCATCGAGTAGTCCATAGGAATTTCAGCTCTTTTCCGATGACCTCTACCCTTCTTGTATTTACACATTGTCTGTTCTTTATGAACATTCTTATCAATGTGTATCCTAGAAAGTCAAACCCTGTATTGGGATATGTTTTTTCTATTTTAATTTTAGCAATAAATAATTTTGGGGTTCAGCGGATGCAATTCAACCTGCCTCATCTACAGGATTGGCTTCGCATAGTTTTTTGAGTTTTAGGTGGAGTGGCAGCCTTGTCCGCCTACGCCTGCCTTGTATGAAGTTTCTGTTCGTCAGACTGATTTGCTGCCGGCTTCCTTTCGATTCCACCTTGCGATGGACGCCCTTATCTTACGCTATGTGCTCGGCACTATTAACCTGCACTCAGGACTTTTACCCGTTAGGCTGTGCTCATGGGCACACCACATATAACATCCCCCTTGCCATATGGCAAGGGGGATGTTACTCATAGAACTCCGCACGATAAACAAACACTATCATGAATATAATAGTAAATAGAGATTTTTACTAGTTTATGCGGAATCATTGTAGCAAATGAAAATAATTATTTTTGCATATACGTATATCCAAATGCAGCAGAAGCAGACCAATTCTGCTTATAATCCATAATCCTAATCGACGAAAACCTGATTCTAACCCAAAAATTTTCATAATGGTAAACGACGAAGAAAAACTATAAAACTTTGCAATAGCACGAAAGAATTCCTTTTGCAATTCTTTTGCAGACAATTGTTTAGGCATAAAAGTTACATGCATCATGTCAAAACGACTCCAGTCATGAGTTATCATTCTATGTTCAGATACAAACTGTTGGTGTATAGGGGTCCCTGGAAAAGGAGTCAAAATAGCCGGCTGCAGTTGATAGGCATGTATATGTCGGCAAAATCGGACATTACGTCTCATATCCTCTATACTGTCATTGTCCAATCCCAATACGATGCTCGCAATTACTCTTATCTTGTACTTTTTCATTACTTGGGAACATTGCTTGATATCTATGACCTGCTGTTTTTTATGAACAGAATCCAAGGATTTTTGATTTAATGATTCAATTCCAATCAAAACCCGGTTCAAATGCGCCTGCTGCAAAAGTTGCAACAACTCTTCATCGCGGGCTAAATCAGTCCGGCCAAAAAAAAATGTTTCTTTAAAAATTAATCCTTCTGATAACATACGTCGTAATAACTGTTTAGCACGTTCTTTATTCGCAGTAAAATTATCATCTTCAAAGTTCATATATTGAAATCCTGCTTTTTTATAACCACGTAATTCTTCTATAACATTTTCAATACTGCGTTCACGATATGGATGAAACATCCGAGATGTGGTACAAAAACTGCAAGCAAAGGGACACCCGCGTGTAGTCATAACATTGGCAGAATCACAAGGTGTTTTCAATAAATGATAGTCCGGAAATGGTATGATATCCAAATTTCGAATACTGGGAGAATATACAATAGGAGTCGTTAATTTACCGGAAACCACATCGGCGATAACACGTTCACCTTCTCCAACTATGACTTGATCTGCATGACAAATCGCTTCTTCAGGACAAGAACTGGCATGTATACCTCCAATTATGACCCTTTTTCTTTGCCTTCTAAAAAAATCAGCCAGTTCATACGCCCGCAGCGCACAAGAAGTCATCGTATAAATTCCAATGATATCGGCATCGGCACAACACAATGAATAATTAACATCGTGATTTAACTCTTCATACACCTCTACGTTATATCCTTTTTCTTTTAAAATCCGTCCCAATATCAAAGGTCCCGTGATTGCGCTGGAATGTCCATAAATAGCCCCGCCAATCCGATATAACGCAGTACGTCGGATTGGGGCCGCCGGAACTATAAAAACAATTTTCATACTATCCACCTTCTTACATAAATACAGCTAACTATACAAAATAAAAATAGTAAACTTGTTTAATACTTATATTATAATCCCATATAATATAAGCGTCTAATCTATAATGTAACAAATCTCAATAGTCCAATATCATGCTGACTTGATTAGCAACACTTTTTGGGAGAAATTTTTAGAGGAGTAATTGCTTAAATTTCATAAGACTTTTATAGCTCAAACTTCCACGAATTGTTTTGTTGTTAAACCAATACACATATGCCGCAAATTCTGTTTTTATGATTTTAATTTGACTAAAAAAGATTATCCATAATATTTGTTCCCATACAACGTTATTTTCAAAAATAGTTGAACACCGATGACGACACCCACCCATGACAAGCTCTGTAACTATGACATTGACGGAACACTCATACCATACTGATTAGGACACCACACCCCGCTACATCAATATCATTTTTCTGATCACACCATTCAGAATTCGTAATCATGACATCTCTATTATCAATATCTTTCATTTAATAAAACATATGTTCTTTTATTAAGAAAATAAAAATCCCATGCCATATGACATGGGAGAAAAATTATGTTGCCAATCAATAATTAAATTTATAATCCGTCATTTACACAAAACAGTTCAAAACATAATGTATAAAAACTTAATAAAATAAATATTTATATATTAAATTCTAAGCACAAAAATTATAATCTTCGAAATAAAGTGCCGACAAGATGTCAAAATGCCAAAAAACGGATTCCCAAAAATGAGAGCCCGCATATCTACTTGGTGACCCAGTAGGGATTCGAACCCTAGACCCACAGCTTAGAAGGCTGTTGCTCTATCCAGCTGAGCTACTGAGTCAAATAAAAAATGGAGCGGGTGATGGGAATCGAACCCACATAACCAGCTTGGAAGGCTGGCGCTCTACCACTGAGCTACACCCGCATTTTTTGGTCGGAGCAGCAGGACTTGAACCTGCGACCCCCTGGTCCCAAGCCAGGTGCGCTACCAAACTGCGCTATGCCCCGCGAACAAATAATATTATATCAGTTCAATGAATTTTTGTCAATCATTTATCCGCAATTATTCGCGAATTGTT
>Ga0163159_1003514_pt1 | contig 11776 bp, 8 predicted proteins | sample BioMet9_FD_108702 | JGI IMG/M metagenome (GOLD analysis project Ga0163159, IMG submission 108702) | Microbial communities from bioreactor (seeded with sewage sludge) at Lawrence Berkeley National Lab, California, USA - Biofuel... | ecosystem: Engineered > Bioreactor > Anaerobic > Unclassified ... | reverse complement strand
GGCTGGAACGTAAAAGCCTTGATGCCTGAAAAAATGGTGTCGTAGCGGCCGGGCCAGTTTGGTTCATATTCGATGTTATTGCCGAAGCGCGGGAACATCGCCACGCCCCACCAGCTGTTGCTGCCCGCTTTGTCAGCGTAATAGAAATACGGGCCTATCGCCGGACTATAGTTCGAATCCCAGGAGTCTGAATTGCCCGCGTTCGCAGAACCGAGTTTCGTAAAGTTGTTATGGTCGTAAGGGTTGAAAAAACTTGCTCCGACGCTCAGATAGCGTCCGTCGAGCCTCGTGATGGCAGCCGGGTTGTAGGCCAGCACAGCCGGGTCGTTTTCGCCGAACATATAGCTTTCGGCCATGCCGGAACCGCTCGCGCTCCATTCGTAGATGCTGAGGCCCTCAGCAAAAGCCGCGGACGGCGCCAGAGCGAACAGCAGCAGCAACAGCAGGATCAATGGTTTTTTCTTCATGACGATAAACACGTTCCCTTCCTAAATAATTCCGGATGACAGAGCCGATTTCCTGCGCCTGTTTTGCATGCGGCGCGTTATTGGCGATTTTATTCCACATGGCTTTAACAGTCAATAGAGGGGTTAAAATATGTAATTATATTGATAAATTATATTTTAAGTATAGAAAGGCCAAAAATCGGCCGCAAAACTCAGGCCCCGTGTATAATAGAGGTGAGCGCACATCGCGCCTGGAGGTATGTCTATGGAGCAGATACTCACACGCTTTGATGAGAAGAATCCCTGCTGGACCGCGGATGCTCTGGCTCTGGCCGGAGAGGACGCGGCGGTTCTGCCCGCGCTGGTCAGCGACGGCGCGCTCGAATTCAGCGAGGGGGTTTACAGCCTTTCAGAAGCAGGGGCCGCTGAATTTGAGAAACTCGCGGCCGAAATGTTTCTTGGCGTCAAACCTGGGCGCGCGCCGGCTGACAGAAAGCGCCGCGCCGATTGCACGAAACTGAGGCTGCTGCTTGACAACGCCCATATCCAGCGCTGGGGGCTCAAGGATTATCACGCAGGAGCAAAACTCGCCGTCTATCCGAAGCTGCCGCGCCGGGATATCTGTTCCCTTGCGGACGGCAGGCTGGTTTGGAAGTATCCCGATGCGCCGTTATGGAACAAGATCCGCGCCGAATTTCCGACGGCGGCGACCAGCGGCAGGCGCACGGATCTGGTGCCGCCCGCCAGGCTAGCGGCCTGGTTGGACGCCAACGCGCCGGAAGCAGGCTCGCTGGACGTTGATCTGCTTTATCTCTGCCGTTACGATTTCATGCAGTACAGAGATTTCGCGGGCCATCCGAACGACCCGCTGGGTCTTGTCAACGCAGACAGGTTCCTTTTCGTCTTCGCCGGCTCGGAGGAAGAAAACCTCGAGACCGTCGGAAAATTCCATCTTTGGCTCAACGGCCTGCGCCGCCTTTTCATTCCTGGCTATGTGGACAGGGATACGCTCGAACAGGACAGCGTAAACTGGCTCGTTTTCGTAACGCGGACGGAGGCAGAGGCGCTGAAGCTGACGCAGGATTTGGGCAGGTACGGCTCCGCGCTGGTGGCCAACGCGAATCCATGTGAAGTGTGGGCTCTGTCGTTCGAGGCGCTTAAGAACATAAAGGAAAAACGCGAGGTGATCTGGGAGCTGCTGCCGGACGCCGCGCATAATATACAAAGGACGCTGATTTAAAAGATGTTAAGCTACATTCTGGAAACCGTGATGCTGCTCTGTTTCGCCGCCGCATGGCCAGCCTCTATCCACAAATCCTGGGTAAGCAAGACGAGGAAGGGCAAAAGCCTGTCGTTCATGCTGATCATCATCGTTGGCTACATTGCCGGCATCGCCAAGGTGCTTGTAAGCGGCAGTTCCGTCTACATGCTGATCCCCTACACGCTGAACACGGTGCTGGTCCTTTGCGACCTCGCTCTCTACTACAGAAACTACCGGATCGACGAGGGCAAGCCCGACATCTTCAGCAAATAGGCAAAAACATGTCCGCATCACGTAAAATGCAGTAATTGAGACCGCCCTGGAGGCGGTCTTTACTTTTTACACCCATCTTGCCATCCGCAAGACAGACCATGAAGCCGGACTCTGCGGTGCCGTTTTTGCTCCGGCTGCATTGTTAAATACGCGGCAGAGCCGCTGATAAATCATTATGGCAGTATGGATCAGACGGCAGCTCTTTTGCCGGTAGCATTTGATACGTTTTTCACTAAATTGACTTGCCTTCGCAGACCCCGTAGAATAGCCAACGATAACGCCTAGAGCTTTTCTCTGCCGGGATCCACCGCGGCGTCCGTCATTGCAGTGTTCCAGCTTCCAGACGGATGGACTGAGGCCCCGATTGAGGCGTGTGCCGGTTACGACCGGAGACGCAGACGGCGTTCCAGACAAGCGGCTTGATAAACCAATTTGAAATGAGGAATCATAATTGAATAACGGCAAAAGTTCCTTCGCGGAGTTTTTGGCGCGCAAGAACGTGGAGTTTTCGTTCAAGCGCTACTTCGTGGACGCGCTGGGCGCTATGGGCGTCGGACTGTTCGCTTCGCTCATCACAGGGCTTATTCTCAAAACGATCGGCTCCAAGGCCGGCGTGCCGATCCTGGTGGAATTCGGAGGCCTTGCCAGCTCTATGGTAGGTCCGGCCATCGCGGTCGCCATCGCGCAGGCGCTCAAAGCGCCGCCGATGGTGGTATTCTCCTGCGCCGCCGTCGGCTTTGCCGGCAACACCTGGGGAGGCCCGGTGGGGGCGTTTCTGGGCGCGGTCTTCGCGGCCGAGTTTGGCAAAATAATATCCAAGGAGACAAAGATCGATATCATCGCCACACCGGCCGGCACGGTCATCTTCGGCATGGGAGTGGCGAAACTTGCCGGCCCCACGGTGAGCGCCGTGATGACTGGCCTCGGCGTCCTCATCATGCACGCCACGGAACTGCAGCCTGGCCCCATGGGCGCGGCGGTCTCCGCAATCATGGGCATGATCCTCACGCTGCCGATCTCCAGCGCCGCCATCTCGGTGGCGCTCAACCTTTCGGGTCTCGCCGCGGGAGCCGCCGCGGTGGGCTGTTCCACCCAGATGATCGGCTTCGCGGTCATGAGTTTCCGCGAAAACGGAGTCTCCGGCCTGCTTTCGCAGGGTATCGGCACTTCGATGCTGCAGATGCCCAACATCGTGCGCCATCCCATGATCTGGGTGCCGCCCACGCTGGCAAGCGCAATTCTGGGCCCCGTCTCCACGCTCGTTTTTAAAATGACGAACATCCCCTCGGGAGCCGGCATGGGAACCAGCGGCTTCGTGGGCCAGTTCGGCGCCGTCGACGCCATGGGTTCAAGCCCCGCGGTGCTTTTGCAGATCGGGCTCATGCACTTCCTGCTGCCGGCTGTCCTGACCGTCATAATAGCCGAAATAATGAGAAAGACCGGCCTCATCAAAGAAGGGGACATGAAGCTGGACCTGTAGCCTCTCTCTCAAGAACTTTATTATCCTCTCTTTTGCCCCTTGTGATTTTCAGGTTTGCTTTGTGCCAAATTGGCACAAACCAAACCTGATTATTTTGATATTTGCTAAACTACAGTTTGTTAATACCACCGTACTTGCCCGCATCGCTCTATTCCCGCTGGAGTATAATATTTAAAGCGATTTTTAAGCGGGAGGATTTTCAATGGCACACAATCACACGGCTGGTTCGCCTTATTCGCGGCTGCAGGAACGGCTCGACAGATTTCCGCAGGGCGCTCCGGCTTCGCATCTGCTCTTCGATATATTAAAGATACTCATGAACGAAAAAGAAGCCGCTCTGATGGCCCAGATGCCGATCAAGCCGTTCAACGTCAAACAGGCGGCCGAGATCTGGAAACTGTCCGAGTGCGAGTCGCAGAAGGTGCTCGACGAGCTGGCCTCGCGCGCGTTGCTGGTGGACATGGAACAGAAGGGCGAACAGGTCTACGCGGTGCCGCCGCCCATGGCAGGCTTCTTTGAGTTCTCGCTCATGCGCGTGCGCGACGACATCGACCAGAAAGCGCTCAGCGAACTTTTCTATCAGTACATCACAGTGGAAGAGGATTTTATGCGCGACCTCGTCTGCAACGGAGATATCCAGCTGGGCCGCATCTTTGTGAAGGAGCCGCAGATCCCCGACGAATATCTGCTGCAGGTGCTGGACTACGAGCGCGCCACCAACGTGGTCGAGACGGCCTCGCACATCGGCGTCAGCATGTGCTACTGCCGCCACAAGGCACAGCACCGCGGCACCGCCTGCGACGCGCCCATGGATATCTGCATGACGTTCAACACCACTGCCGCCACGCTCATTAAGTACGGGCACGCGCGTGAAATAGACGCGGCCGAGTGCAAAGACCTGCTGCAGGAGGCCTACGACTACAACCTCGTGCAGTTCGGCGAGAACGTGCAGAGACACGTGAACTTCATCTGCAACTGCTGCGGCTGCTGCTGCGAGGCTTTGAACGCCATCAGGCGCTTCGCCGTGGCGCAGACGATCTGCTCGAACTTCATCACGCGCGTAGCTCAGGAAAGCTGCGTCGGCTGCGGCAAGTGCGCGAAGATCTGTCCGGTGAACGCGATCGAAATGGTTACGACCGACGACGGCCGCAAGAAAGCTTATATCACGCCGGAGAAGTGCATCGGCTGCGGAGTCTGCGTGCGCCACTGCCCCACCAGTTCGCTGCTGCTGGAGCCGCGGCCCAACCGCATGATCACGCCGCTCGACACCACGCACAGGATCGTCGCCATGGCAACCGAACGCGGCAAGCTGCAGGACCTGGTCTTCGACAACCGCGTGCTCTTCAGCCACCGGCTGCTGGCCGCGCTGCTCGGTTCTATATTAAAGCTGCCTGGGCTCCAGAAATGGCTCGCGCAGAAGCAGCTCAAGTCGCGCTATCTGGAGACCCTGATCTCAAAAGCGGGCGGGGACTAATAGGCGCATAAAACAGACGGACGGTGCTGCTGCGAGCACCGTCCGTTTTGTTTCATCAAACTCTCCTAAAATGAACTCTACTAGCAGGCAAGTTCAAAATGCGTTCATGCAAAAACAGAAGTCAACTCTTGCTGTAACTGCATTCTTCCGTTAGCGCCGAGACGGCGACAACGGAAGAATAATATACCGCTTTTGCCTGCAAGGTCAATTACGGCTGCTCAGGCGAGCCGCATCAATTGCTTTCGGTCTGTTTCTTAACCTCCGCGCTGAGGAGACTCTCTCCGAGCCTCCTCGCTGACTCCAGCACGTTGCAGACGCGCCTGAAGACCACGGCAGGCACAAAGGGCTTGAGTATGTAATCTTTTGCGCCGATCTTCAGCATCCTGTTCTGCATATTGGGAGAGGCGTCTACCGTGGCCACCACCACGGGCGTTTCTGACAGGACCGCGTCGTTCCTGAGTTCCCTGAGGAACGTGACGCCATCCATGCCGGGCATCATGAGATCCAGCAGGACCAGGTCGACGCCGCCTTGCCTGGCGCGCAGCATCTCAAATCCCTTCTCGCAGCTGTCTGCCTCCAGCACCGTATACTCTTCCTTGAATATGCCGGAAAGGATCGCGCGGTCGACCTCTGAATCGTCGATCACGAGCAGGCAGGTGTCGCTGCGCTTGGATGCCGCGATAGCGCTGCGGTAGTTCTGAAGTTCTCGTTCGATCTGTTTCTGCGGAGTGACGTCGTAGAGGCTCGCGAGCACGATGGTCTTCGTAGCGATGGTCTTGACGTACTTTAGTATCGCATGGACCCATACAACGCTCCCGCCGGACGACACGCGGCGGAACTCACACTCCTCCGCTCCGCGCGCGTCAGCCAGAGAGGCGAAGGTCTTGCTGACGACCAGACGATCCTCAGGCAAAATATTGCGCATGAAGGAACCGGGCGCACCCCTGAGGTCGCTGCCGCCGAACGCTCTGGTATAAGCGTCGTTCACGCGCAGCACCTCAATGTTGAAACCGTCGAATTCATAGAGAGCAACCGCCTGCATGACGTTGGAAAATAGTTTCTCCAGCTGCGAGGCCGCGCTCCAGATCATGTCGGAACTGATCTCTACCGGCGCCTCCGTGCGTCTCAGCGATTCGGGAACCGCCACGTCCGAATCGATCATATTCTTTTCGAACTCCTCCATCGGCATTGGCTTCGCAAAATAGTAGCCCTGTACATACTCGCAGCCGATGTTTCGCAGGAAAGTGACCTGGTCGGGCGTCTCCACTCCCTCGACGAGCACCTGCGTGTCCAGCCACTTTGCCATCCTCAGAATGGAATCGAGGATATTTTCGCCGCGGCCGGGCGTGTCGCAGCTGGAAAGGAATTTCATATCGATCTTCAGCACGTCAACCACGATATCCTTGAGCACATTGAGAGACGAGTATCCGCTGCCGAAATCGTCCATCAGCAGCTTAAACCCCTTGGCGCGCAGCTGTTTCATGGTGGTCTTCATAAGCTCGGGGATATTCGCATAGGCGCTCTCGGTGAGCTCCAGCTGCAGCAGTTCTACTGGAATGGAGTACCTGGATACGAGGCCGCAGATGACATCGGCAAGCTTCGGGTTGTACAGGTTCACGCGCGAGATGTTGACCGACACGGGACAGATCTTGCGGCCGGAATCCAGCCAGCGCCTCAGCATCATACAGGTGTGTTCCCATACGTAGTAGTCAAGTTTGGTGATAAAACCGTTGCGTTCGAATATCGGGATGAAATCGTCGGGCTTGACGATGCCGCGTTCCTTGTCCAGCCAGCGCACGAGGACTTCCGCCCCATCCACCATGTTGGTCGTAAGATCATACTTGGGCTGCAGATAGAGGACGAACTCTCCGTTTGCAAGGGCCGTCTCCATATTGTTTACGATCTTCTGTTCGCGAACGACCTTCTCCTCCATCGTCTGGTCATAGAATTCGTACGGCCTTAAATAATTGCCCTTGCACTGTTCGCAGGCCAGAGACGCCTCGTCCAGCAGCCTGCTGATCTCTTTGGAGCGATCTTCCACTATCGTGATGCCAATGGCCGGCGTCATGTCGAAGGCCAGCGGGTAGCCGTGCACCAGTTCGTTCATTTGGCACGCCATGTCCGTAAGTTCCCTGCGATCATCAAAAGCCATGCAGAACGCGAAGACCGCCGCGCCCATGTCGCCATAGGTGAAAAGTTCGCGCCCGGAGGAAAATTCACGCAGCAGCTGGGCGATGAAGCGTATCACACGGTCGCCCTCCGGCTGGCCAAAGAAAGAGTTGATGAGGCGGAATTTTTCCAAGTCCAGGCAGAAAAACGCAAAGCGCCGCTTGGGATTCTCGCCGATCATGCCGCGTACGGCCGCGAAGAAGCGCTGTTTGTTGTAGATGCAGGAGACAGGCGCAAATTCCGACATCTGTTCCAGTGTTTCCACAAAAGGCAGGGTACTGTGCCTGATCATATTGGTTATGCGCCTGCGTATCACAGCCTGCGGACGTCTGCGGCTCACGAAATCCCAGGCCCCCAGTTCAAGGCACCTCTGCTCTGCAGCCATCGAAGCGCCGCCGGCGACAACCATGAGCGGAATGCGTCTGAAGTCGGGAGTATCGCGATAGACGGAGAAAAAATCGGCTGCCGCTGCCGCAGGAACGGCCAGGTCCAGAATAATGACAGCCACGTTCCTGCTCTCCGCCGACAGGCGCTGAACTGCTTCCAGATCGCAGGCTGTCTGCACCGGCTCAAATCCGTCGGCCCTGATCAGTTTCAGAATGCTGCTGCCCGGCTCCCTGTCGGTAATGATAAAGACCTTTTTTCTCACAATCGCACACCGTCCTTCCGCCGCCAGACAAACACGCTAAACAGCGGCGTATTGCTCAATTATTATGCTTTGACACTTCGATCCAGCTATTCAGATAAAGAGATTTTTTATCATTATAATTATTGTTTGACAATTGGCAACACCCGATGGGAAATTCCTATTGAGGTTCATAATGACAAAAATAAGCTCCGACTGCACGCGGCTGTTTTCTTTCACTGCCGCGCTTCGAACGCGCGAACTTCGTTCAATGATTTTCTCTCCGGGTTGATAAAAATTCGGCGGGTGCATTTGACAATATTATGGTATAGTATATAGTCGTCACTGAAAAAATCCCCGATATTTTCAGCAGTTGCAATATATAGGCTGATTCCTCTCGGCAGTGGTATTTATGTCTGGAATCAGCCAATTTATTACGAGATATAAAAAAGTCCTGAGGTGTTTCAGGAGCTTTTTCAGGTTGCTGCCACAAGCGGCCATGAGCGCGTTGATCGCGTCTCCGACTGTCCCTTTCAGATAGTTTCTTTCGAGCCCGTAGTCTGCTTTCAGATGTCCTATGACTGGTTCTATTGTGTTCCTTCTTCTCATGCGGCGCTTTTCTTTCACAGAGATTTGTTGTCCGGTGCCGGGGATGAGGATTCTTCCAGGGATTTCCGCATGTCTGGCTTTGCCCCTGTAGCCTTTGTCGCAGCCGATTTCTTCCGGCATGACGCCGGTTAGTCTCATTACTTGTTCCAACGCTGGTTTTAGGGTCGTGACGTCGTTAGGGCATCCTGTGTAGGTCTGCATTCCTACGATGAAGCTGTGCCTGTTTGTAATCGCCACTGATGCCTTGCAGCCAAATTCGTATTTCCTGCGTTCTTTGCCTTTTGCTATGCAGGCTGTGTATGGTTCAAACCAGCTGTAGATTTTGTTTTTGCTGTCCCTTTTTTGTTCGATTACTTTTCTGCCCATGGCAAGGAGTTCTCCAAGTTTTCCTGCGAGCTGGTTTTCTGTCGCTTTTCTTTCGATGTCGCGTACGACTCTGCCAAGCAGTGTCCTGACTTTTTTGACGCAGGCGGCGGCTTGTTTGTATTTTCTGCTTCTCGCGCTTTGCCAGTTTAGTCTCTGCAGTTTTGGCACTACAGACGAGTAGGTCTGTCTGAGCCGGATACCCAGTTCCTTCGCTTCTCTCGTCAGCAGTTTGATGCCGGTCGCACAGAGTTTGATGTCGGTCGGGAATGCGATGTCTTTTTCCTGTACGGTCGTATCAATGATTATTTTCTTCAGATCGTTTTTCTTGATGCACTTCACTGACAATGCTGTCTGGATCGTTTCCTTTAGCATGGCCTCAAGTCCCCTTGAACCAGCTCTTTTGCGCCACCTGGTCATGGAACTGACGTCGAAAGGCAGTTTTATGACAAAGTATTCCATGCCACAGAAGTACTGCCAATAAGGATTTTCAAGAAAGCCCTCCGCTGTTTCCTCATCTGACAGGTCGTGCAGTCCCTTGAGGTAATGCAGGCCGACCATGAGTCTGGTAGGAAGGCCTGGACGTCCTCTGTCAGGGATGTAAACTTCGCCCAATAATTTCTCGAATACTTTCCAGTTTAGTTTGTTTGCCAGAAGGACAAGCTCATGATCCATATCGATCATATTGTCGAGTCTGGATTTGAATAATTGGACCTGAGGTTCTTCAGTGGATTTGGGTGTCATAATGCAAGGATTCTCCTTGTTCGGCGAGGATTTCTTGCAAAGATTATACCCCTTTAGCCATGATTATTCCAGTCCCTGCCTGCGTTTATTCGATTTTTCAGTGACGACTATATACATTATTTTGGCCGGGAAGCAGGAACTGACGACCGCCGCGTAGCGAATGGCGACGCGGAATGTTTGTTTGTTCTGAAAGGCATTCCGGCATGGGCGTTACATATGAACCTCTGCGCCTTCAATCTTAGGACTAAGGAGTGCGGCTGGATGAAAGAACAAACGATCGAGACCCTTAAACGTTCCGGGGTTGATTTTGACCAAACTGTGAAACGCTTTATGGGCAACACCGATCTATATGCCAAATTTCTTGCCAAGTTTCTTGACGATGATACGTTCGGCAAGATTGCGCCTGCTTTTGAAAAAGACGACTTCGACGAAGCTCTGGCCACGTCCCACACGCTCAAGGGCGTTTCCGGCAATCTCGGCATGACACGGCTTTATAAGGCTTGCTCCAACACCGTGGCCCTTATCAGGGCCGGCGAGAAGGAAAAAGCCAAGCAGTCCTTCGCGGAACTTCAGAGCGCTTACGACGAGATCCGCAGCGTAATTAAGGAAACAACGGAAAAAGGCATGTAAATTGAAAGACCCGCGCGGCACCATACTAATCGTTGACGACCAGGAACTGAACAGGATCCTCCTGCGCGGCATCTTCGAAGATTCCTACGAACTCGAAGAGGCTGTGAACGGAGAGGAGGCCATGGAGCTTGTGAGAAAGCTGCACACAAAGCTCGCTGCGGTGCTCCTCGACATCGTCATGCCGAAAAAAGACGGGTATCAGGTTCTCAAAGAAATAGGCGCCGAAGGTTATTTCCAGGAGTTTCCGGTAGTCATCATCACCGCTGAGAATTCCACCGAGACGGAACTGCAGGCTTTTGACATGGGCGCGTCTGAAATGATTTCCAAACCTTTTGCGCCTCACGTCGTCAGACGCCGCGTGCAGAACGTCATCGAACTGAACCTCCACCGTCTTTATCAGGACGACATCATCGCCGAGCAGTCCGAAAAACTGCGCAAATCCAATGACTCGATGATCGACGCGCTTACCTCCATCATCGAATACAGAAGCCTCGAGACGGGACAGCACGTCCGCCGCATCCGCGAGTTCACGCACACGCTGCTAGAGCGCGTGGCGGAGGACTCTCCCGAGTACGGGCTCAACGAACACAAGATCAGTCTGATAGTGAGCGCCTCCTCCATGCACGATATCGGCAAGGTCGCGATCCCCGACTCGATCCTTAACAAGCCGGGCCGCCTGACGCAGGAGGAATACGAGATCATGAAGACCCACTCCACCAAGGGCTGCGAAATGATCACCAGAATCAAGGACAACGTGTCGGACAAGGAATATCTTGATTATGCCTATAATATCTGCCGTTCTCACCACGAACGCGGAGACGGGCGCGGCTACCCGGACGGGCTCAAAGGCAACGAGATACCGATCTGCGCTCAGGTGGTGGGCATAGCCGACTGCTACGACGCACTCACAAACGACCGCGTTTACAAGAAGGCCATTCCTCCGCAGGTGGCGCAGAGGATGATATTGAACGGCGAATGCGGCGCTTTTTCGCAGCGACTGCTCAAAAATTTCGTTGATGTGGGAGAAAAGTTCTTCGGCCTTTCCAAAGAATATTCCGATAAGAAATAATGATGAAAGCGGCCGGTGCCAAAGCGCCGGCCGTTCTTTACGCGCGAAGTCTGCATCACGCTATATCTCGCAGATTTTTTTTGCTATGTCAATAAAGATTTTGCTGACGGGCAGATTGCGGTCGCCCTCCACCACCGTTTTGCCGGCGTCCTCATAGTCCTGAATAGCCTGAGAGCGGGGAACGTCGCCCACGATCGGCACGCCGATCTCGTCGGCCAGCGCTTTTACCCGTTCCTCTTCGCAGGCCACGTCGCGGCGGTTCATGATGATCCCGCGCACCTTGGCGTAGCCGCGGTCGGCAAAATTGGCCACGGCCGCGGCGATATTGCGCGCGGCGAACATGGCCATTTTCTCGCCGGAGGTGACGATGTAAACGTCTTCCGCAAAGCCTTCGCGGATGGGGGCCGCAAAACCGCCGCAGACCACGTCGCCGAGTACGTCATAGAGCACCACGTCCGGCTTTAGTTTTTCGAAGACTTCAAGTTCGTCAAGCAGATTGAAAGTGGCGATGATGCCGCGGCCCGCGCAGCCGATTCCGGGCGTGGGGCCGCCTGTTTCCACGCACATGACGCCGCCGAAACCGATTTTGACGAGTTTTTCGATCGTCAGGTCCGGTTCCTCGTCGCGCAGCAT
>Ga0163159_1003511_pt1 | contig 11785 bp, 8 predicted proteins | sample BioMet9_FD_108702 | JGI IMG/M metagenome (GOLD analysis project Ga0163159, IMG submission 108702) | Microbial communities from bioreactor (seeded with sewage sludge) at Lawrence Berkeley National Lab, California, USA - Biofuel... | ecosystem: Engineered > Bioreactor > Anaerobic > Unclassified ... | reverse complement strand
TCTGGATAAAGAAACAGAGTTATTTAAGGTAGTATATGTTCCCATGCAGGACACGATTGAGAAGTTTGTACAACTGGCAACCGTAACGGCAGAAAATCAAAAAGAACATTTTACAGGACCTGTCGAAAATGATGTATATCAATTCTCTGCCTTGCCGTGGATAACGTTTACTCATATTTCGCACACGGATTTCGGAAATCGGGAAAAAGCGCAGCCCATATTTGATTGGGGAAAATACCAAGAAAAAGAAAGCAAACTTATGATGCCGTTTGCAGTTCAGGTTCACCATGCATTTGTTGATGGTATTCATATCGGCAAACTTGCGGATAAGCTGCAGAGATACCTGGATGAAGTGTAGATTAATCAGCAATTCACTAATTTTTACTTTTTTTTAAAGTTATGTCTTCAGAATCGATTCCTATGACATAAGGCACAAGATTCTCAATATTTCTTACATTGACTGGAAGAAGTTAGGATTTTCTAAAGGTACTTTACATTACATAAACGGTACTTTATATTACATAAGTAGAAAACGCAGGCTGATAAGCCGTTTACTCTTAACAGCCATGTTCTTGAAAGGGGAATAAATGGGAGGCTCTGGTTTCAGGTCAAAAGTAAACTAGGCACTTAATAAGCAAATGTTTACAAAGAACAAGCAGATAGGCCAGCTTAATGAAATTACACAGAAACAGGCTGTTCATATCCAGAGCCTAATACAGGAAAACAGTAAATAGAACATGAAACTTTTTCCTGGGATTACCGAAAAACTCTGTTGGAAGCTGTTTTTCAATATTTAGCTAAAGAAAAGCCATTTAATTTCTATATATACGTTGACGAGCATAAGAACGACCAGAATTATCAAATGCCAGCCTCGATAGTGTTTCATGTCTGGCTTAAGTTCCTTATCCCAGTCATCTTCATTTCTTTTTATATATTTTCCTCCTTCGTTTTTTATTGTTTCAATTCTTGTTTTGCTGGAAAGTTATTTTGCAATAGGGTTTCAAAAAGCAATATTATGCTTTTGTTTGCAAAATAGAGCAATTTAATAGCAGATATTTTAGACATATCCCGCTGATCTCACTATTACACTGGATATATAAATATCAATGGAATATAATTTTTTCGAAAATGAACTAACTGACGTTGATAAATGTTCAGAAAATTATCTGTATTCTTTATTCTCTAAAACCAAAAAGGAAAATTTTTAACCATTACCTTTTATTATATTTCTGGTGTTTGGCAGTTGGTCGACCAAGAGAAAATTCACAATCAAAGCCTAAGCAATAATTCAGAAGAACGTAAGCATGCGTTAGAGCAATTAGAGGAATTCTTCTCTCTCATGCCAGATAAAGAACAGGCATGGAACGACTTAGTTAAATTGACCAATGATGAAGATACCGATATAAGGTACAGGGTTGCTCATGTTCTTGGTTCTGCATTTTCCCATGTACCAGATAAACAAAAGGCATGGAATGAATTACATATATTAACCAATGAGGAAAACAGTGACGTAAAGTCTACTGTTGCTTATGTTCTTTATTTTGCGTATTCTCATGTGCCAGATAAACAGCAGGCGTGGAATGAATTACATAGACTAACCAACGATGAAGACAATTGGATAAGGCTTAGAGCTGCTTGTGCTCTTGGTTCTGCATTTTCTCATGTGCCAGATAAACAAAAGGCATGGAATGACTTAATTAAACTAACCAGCGATCAAGAAAGTGATGTAAGATCTGAAGCTGTCAATACTCTTGGTTCTGCATTTTCCCATGTACCGAATAAACAAAAGGCGTGGAATGACTTAATTGAACTGACTAATGATGAAGACAGTAACGTAAGGCATAGTGCTGTCAATACTCTTGGTTCTACATTTTCCCATGTGCCGGATAAACAGCAGGCCTGGAATGACTTTATAAATTTGACCAATGATGAAGACAGTGACGTGAGGTCTAGAGCTGCTTATGCTCTTGGTCCTGCATTTTCTCATGTGCCAGATAAACAAAAGGCATGGAATGAATTACATAACCTAACTAACGATCAAGAAAGTGATGTAAGGTCTAGGGCTGTTGAAGCTCTTGGTTTTGCATTTTCCCATGTCCCAGATAAACAAAAGGCATGGAATGAATTACATAAACTGACCAATGATCAAGACAACGATGTAAGATATGGGGCTGCTTATGCTCTTGGTTCTGCATTTTCCCATGTGCCGGATAAACAAAAGGCGTGGAATGACTTAATTAAACTGGCTAATGATGAAGAAATTATATTTATTTCTGATGCTCACAACATTTTCAGGTCTATTTTCCCTCAAGTACCTGATAAACAGCAAGCATGGAATGACTTAATTAAACTGGCTAATGATAAAGAAAGTAAGTTTACTATGGGAGCTCGCAATATTTTCAGGTCTATTTTCCCTCAAGTACCTGATAAACAACAAGCATGGAATGACTTAATTCAGTTGGGTAGTAATAAAGAAAGTAATTTTATGTTTTGGGCTCATGGAACTTATGGTTCTGTTTTCCCTAAAGTGCCTAATAAACAGCAAGCATGGAATGACTTAATTCAGTTGGGCAGTAATAAAGAAAGTAATTTTATGTTTTGGGCTCAGTACACCTATAGTTCTGTTTTTCCTCAAGTACCCGATAAACAACAGGCTTGGAACGATTTAATCCAACTGGTAAATGACAAAGAAAGTAGGTTTACTAGCGCACAAGATACTTTTATTTCTGTTTTCAGTCTAGTTTCAGATAAACAACAAGCATGGAGTGAGTTAACTAAACTAGCTGGCAGCGAAGAAGATAACTTTACTTCGTTAGTTCTCAATACTTATAGTTCTGTTTTCCCTCAAGTGCCAGATAAACAACAGGCTTGGAGTGATTTACATAGATTTGCAAATAATAAAAATAAGGATGTAAGATATAGTGTTGCCAAAGCTCTCAGCTTTGTCTTTGCTTACGTACAAGACAAAAGTCAAGCATGGAATGATTTACACAAACTTGTCAATGATGTAAATAGTAATGTGAGATGCAGTGCTGTAAAAACTCTTGGTTTAGTATTTTCCGACTTACCAGATAAAAACAAGGCGTGGAATGATTTACATAAATTAACCGCTGATGAAGTCAGTTACGTGAGGGCTAACGCTGCCTCTACTCTTGGATCTATTTTTTTTCAAGTACCAGATAAACAACAAGTATGGAACGACTTAGTTAAATTGACCAATGATGAAGATAATGCTGTGAGAATTTACGCAAATCACTCTCTTGGAAAAATTTCCGTATACAAGGCTTCTCAGGTAGAAATTGAAACAGATTATAAAATAGAATTAGAAAACGCTATTGAATTTTTTGAAAAAGCAGCAAAGGAATCTAAATATTCAAGTCCATCACAATTTTGTCTTCCTTTTTATCGCTCATTCCATACAATAATTTTCAAAAAACAAGGAGCTAGAGAAGAAGTAGACAAATATTTAGAAGAAGCTAAAGCTGCAATTGAAGGCTCAGAGAGCAAGAAACAACTTTTTGAAGCTGTTCAAAACCTCGCAGAAGCATTAAAAGAAGTCCAGAATTTAGAAAACCTGGATTTAGAAGCAAAAAAAGGAGAGCTTAACTTCTACAGAAAATACTGTGATCATGCCGCAGAACTAATGAAATGCACTGACGAAAAAGCACCGTTTGCGACAAAAGTTCTAAGAAAAGGGCTACCCATTTTAGATCGAAATCTAAAAGAGCTTCTTGAAGAAATTCAAAAGAAAGCAAAGATTGCGTGTAAGGAATCGAAAGGTACTGCTACCGAAGCGATTGTATGTGAAATAAACAAGGAAATTCAGAACGCTATAAACGACGATCAAAAGCAGTATATAGAGATCCTCGAAAATATTCTATCTATTCTGAAAATAAAACTACCTTCAATTCCTGAAAATAAGTTTATTCTTAGTAAAATTGAAGCGGTGAACAATAAAGTAATATCTCCTGAAAAGTACCAGGATTTGCCTCTTATTATCTCTATTATGCCTACAATGAAATTGGTCTCAGAGCAAGAATTGGACCAAAAACTAGATGAGAAACTTCAAAAATTTGACTTCATCTTCGGTGAAATTGTTTACATTAAAGATAAGTTGAGTTGCATAAGCTTTGACATTTCCAAAATCAAACTGAATTCGGCTGATATTATATCAAACCTCAAATCTATGCAAGAGGAATTGGAAAAACTAAGTGAAACAGAGGGTTTAAATACACTCACTATCGAAAAATTAGATTCCATTCAGGCTGAGAAGCTAAATGGTTTAAACAATACTATTCTAGAGCGCTTGGATGAAATCAAAATTTTAATGCATGAACTTTCCAAAGGCAATAATGAGATATATGAAGAATATTCTCGGAGATTGGATGAACTAAAGCAATCAAAATTAGATACGTTATTACAAAGATACTCAGCAGTAATTTCCTTAATTGGTTTTGTAATCTCAGGGATTTCAAAAGCTCATTGAAAACCTATTTTTACTTAAATCCCAAAAACGTCTTTTAAGTTTCCTCTGAACGTGTTTTCTTCACTTATAACATTGAACTTACAAGGCACCGTAACAGCGATTGCATACCCTGCGTATGCATCCCTATTAAAAGGATCCACAGTATTCTTTATTTCATTGCCTGTAAGACGCACAACATACCCGGACCTTGCAGAAGTAGTTATGTAAGTCCCTATTAGGATACCGTTACAGTTACCATCCAGGACATTTTCCTGAATGTCTACTTCTGTCCACCCATCCAGGCATATTCCAGCGACGGCTGAAAGTCTATCAGCAGTTTCTTTGTTTGCAATTACAGGCATCTGCCCGCAATTTGTTATGTTATTTCCTTTAATTGTAAGTCCGGCATCACCATTTGAATTTTGAATTTTCACGTTCCGGATTATGACTTTTGAAGCCCTGTTTCCTCCAAATAGATTATGGTAACCTTTCCCATGAAGCACATTCCGCTTATCAGCCAGCCCATCAAACGTGAACCCTTCAAACAGATAATTGCCAGAGAAACTGAAAACTGGTACCTGTGGCTTCCAGAGGCACGTCGAAGCATATGGTATTAGCTGGATGATTGCTTTTTCATCTCCACTTATGGTTGTGCCAGGATGTAGCTGAATAGGAGTTTTGGCCGCAAATGTTGCCTTTGTCCCTGTTGTTTTGAGCTCTATTTCTTCGTATTTCCGGCCATCGCCGACTTTATCAAAACTACTCTGACGAAATGTTCCTGGTGTTAGAGTCAGTACGTTTGTCATATGTTATGCAGGTTCCCTGGATGTTGAAAAAGAAAATTGAATTCTTATTGAGGTCTTTTTAATTTTAAGACTTTTATATTTGCTGTTACAAAGACACAATTGAGAAGTTTGTAGAATTAGCAACCGTAACGGCAGAAAATCAAAAAGAACATTTTACGGGACCTGTAGAAAACGATGTATATCAATTCTCAGCCTTGCCGTGGATAACGTTTACGCATATTTCGCACACGGATTTCGGAAATAGGGAAAAAGCTCAACCCATATTTGATTGGGGAAAATATCAGGAAAGGGAAGGGAAACTTATGATGCCGTTTGCAGTTCAGGTTCATCACGCATTTGTTGATGGTATTCATATTGGCAAACTTGCGGATAAGCTGCAGAGATACCTGGATGAAGTGTAGATTAATCAGTAGTTCACTAATTTTTACTTTTTTAAGTTACGTCTTAAAAAGACATAGGTTTTAAAACCTATGCTTAAACCTTATATTAAATTTACAGAAAAACCAGTACATTGTCGGATTTCTTCTGAGATGGTAAGAAAATGCCTTATGGCTAATATTCCTATTATCGCATCCAGAGGTGCAACCACTACGCTTGCCATAAGCATGGCAGAGAAAGCCGGCCTTACTGTTATCGGCTTTGTTAGGAGCCAGAAAATGAATATTTACACAGGCGTGGAAAGGATAAGGAATGAGTAACCTATATTGCAGATGATTTCCGGTTACGATAATTTGATATAAATCTCTGGCACAAGTGCCAGTATGCAGATAAATCACTTTTTAAAACGTTTTTGAGGAATTCTATGAACAAACCATTAAAAACAATAAGAGAAACAAAACCACTCATACATCATATAACGAACTGGGTAACTATCTACGACTGCGCAAATATGACAAGAGCTTTCGGTGCGCTGCCTGTAATGGCGCATGCCCCTGAAGAATGCGCTGAAATGACAGGGATTTCATCGGCTCTTGTGCTTAACATCGGAACCCTGACCTCTGAAATAATCGACTCCATGCTTCTCTCTGCTGCTGCTGCAAACGAAAAGAAAATTCCGGTAGTGCTTGATGCCGTCGGGGTCGGAGCTACGAAATTCAGAGACGAAATGGCTGCTAAAATCCTTGGTTCTGCCCGTATCGATATTATAAAAGGCAATTACTCGGAAATTGCAAAACTGGCGGGCGAAAGCGCTGAGACTAAAGGAGTTGAAGCAACATCAATTAGTGCGGACCCTGTAAAGATTGCGAAGCAATTTGCAAAATTAAGCTCTTCCGTTATCGTGATGACAGGAAAAGAAGATATTATAAGTGACGGAGAAAAGGTTTTTATTGTTAAGAACGGGCATGAGCTTATGGGGTCGATTGTCGGAACAGGATGCATGGCTGCCTCTGTAATAGGCTTGTTTGCCGCAGTTAACCCGAATTACTGCGAAGCGTCCAGAGAAGCATTATGTTACTTTGGAGTTGCAGGAGAACTTGCAGCAAGTAAATCAAACGGGCCAGGAAGTTTCAAGGTTAACCTCTATGATGAAGTGTTCAACCTGTCGGATGAGAAAGTAAAAAGTATGATGAATTTTGAAGAACAGTAAGTTCCGAAGAAAAACGGAAAACAGTAAGTTCGGAAGAGAAAGAGAAGAATCGTAAGTTCGGAAGAAAAAGAGAAGAATCGTGAGTTCGGAAGAAAAAGAGAAGAATCGTAAGTTCGGAAGAGAAAGAGAAGAATCGTGAGTTCGAAAGAGAAAAAGGTAAATTAAGTAAAAAGAACCATAAGTTCAGAAAAATGAGATTATAAAGAACGTTTTTAAAAAACGTGCGTATCGGATGGATTAATCATCATGAACCAGAAAGACTTCAGCTGGAAAAGTTCCCTTTTGAAAGAAATCGATTTCTACCTCGTGACAGATTCCGGACTTTCTAAAAAAGGGACTTTATCCGATGTCAAGGAAGCAGTCGAGTCAGGCTGCAGGATTGTTCAGTACCGGGAAAAGGATAAAAGTACGAAAGAAATGGTCGAAGAGGCTTCAGAAATTAAGAGAATCTGCAGCGGCAGGGCAATATTTCTGGTAAATGACAGGATCGATGTTGCTTTAGCCGTTGATGCGGATGGAGTCCATATTGGCCAGGACGATATGCCTGTTGAAACGGCAAGAAAGATCCTTGGTGAGGATAAAATAATCGGCCTTAGTGTAAATGACAGAGAAGAAGCAGTCCTGGCGGAAAAATCAGGGACTGACTATGTGGGCCTTGGCCCAATATTCGATACTGCTACAAAAAAAGATGCAGGGAAAGGAATAGGTTCATTTAAAATCCGAGAAGTTAAAGATGCAATAAAGCTTCCTGTAGTTGCTATTGGCGGAATAAACAAGGAAAACTGCGAAAGTGTTATTCAGAACGGAGCTGATAGCCTGGTAGCAATTTCTGCAGTTGTGTGCAGTGACGATGTGAAAAGAGAAACTAAGTACTTTATTGATATGATTCGGAAAAGCAAAAAACATGAGCAGGAGTAGAAGGATTTATATGAAGAAGCGTAAAACCCCTGTGTCTTAGCTCAGGGGATATAGTCACGCCTTAAATTGTTGAACAAAAAAACTTCATTGTACCTCATTGGACAGTTGAATTATTTAGCCTCGTGACTATAAGCGTCAACTTCTCCCCTATTCTTTTCAGTATTATTTAACTTCAGATGATAGAGTCGTAAAAGTAGCTAATGGTTAGCCATCAAAAAATTTCAGCGCAAAATTTGTTCCTTTCCAAAAAACTCTTCGCTGTTTCCCTTCATATGACTCAAGTGTTTTCAAACTCTTTCTGTATCATGCATTAGATATTTGCATAACTAATTTTGTGATTCTAACAGCCCACTAATATTACTGTCTGTAAGCCTCTCACCTATTGATGTCTTTGAGTATCTTAAATCCGTGAGTTTGTTTTCGTTCACACAAGAAAACACTATCAGTAAGTCAGCAACTTTTCAGATTCGGGCAAAGTTTGAATCCCTATTCAATCCATTACACATTGACATTCGCTTTTTACTGAACCCTTTACCCTCTTTGTCATTGTTGCTCTTTTGTAAATTCCTGTCCTATTAAAAGAAACAAATAGGGCTTACCAGGTTTTATGTCATGAATAATTACGGGTTTTATAGGGACCATATATAAGCCGGAAACCGTTTGTACATTTGCTTTAACATCATGCCAGCAGGTAAAGCCTTATTTCGGACCATTTTGGTTCAAGCGTATCAATCCAATTTCGTTTGCCATATTTCACGACTCTTACGATGGTTCAATTTACGTTCCCATTCAGACCTTACCCTAGCAAGTTATCTGAAATGGACTTATCGGTATGATAAACCGGTGCAACGGTTTTTTTGAGAGAGTTCAATCAATTACTCTCAACTGCCCATTCTCAAGCAATCCGCATCTGTCTGACATGAAACGGATAACAGCTTCATCATGGGAGATCAGGAGATATCCTATACTCTTCTCGGCCTGAACTTTTTTAAGCATGTGTAGGACCTGGGCCTGGACCGAGACATCCAGGGCTGAAGTTGGCTCGTCAAGTACGATATATTCGGGTTCTAAAAGAAGGATTCGTCCGAGGGCAAGGCGCTGTAGCTGGCCTCCTGAGAGCTGTGAAGGATAGCGAAAAAGCACTTCTTCTGGAAGGCCGATGGTCATGAGCATCTCTTTTGTTTTTGAGGCACGTTCTATAAGGGGAATTTTGAGGAGTTTCAGGACATCGAAAACTGAGTTTCCTATTTTTTTCCTCGGGTTAAAAGCGCCCGTAGGGTCTTGAAACATTATCTGGACCTTGTGGCGAAAAGCCATATGTTCGGTTTTTTTCATTTTGGAAAGTGGAGAACTCTCATAGTACACAGTACCGTATGTGGGCTTCTCAAGCCCGGCGATAACTCTCCCAAGCGTGCTTTTTCCCTCTCCGGAAGGCCCCATCAATCCAAAAGTCTCTCCTGACCTGATTTCAAAAGAAACTTCTCGGAAAATACATCTTCCCTGGCTTAACAGGCTTTTACCGTATGTCTTTGATATGCTGTCTGCTCTCAGGGATATAAAAAACACCTCACAGACCTTTGACCAGTTTCTTTGATTTCGGGATGGATTTGAGTGCAGCGCTTTTCCCTCGAAGGGCATCTCGGATGGAACCTGCATCCAGAAGGAAGGCTATTAAGAGGCGGAGAAAAACCGGGTATGGGAATAAAGCCCTTCTCAGGCAGACTGTTCAGTAGACCTCTGGTGTAAGGATGTAAAGGGTTCTCAAAAAGGCTTGATGGGTCGGCGAGTTCAACAATCTCTCCTGCATACATCACGGCAATTCTGTCTGCAAGCCTTTGCACAAATCCAAGGTCGTGGCTTATTAGAAGCAGGGCACTCTTTCTTTCAATTTTTAGATTCCCAAGTTCAGCTTCCAGTTCAGCTATGCATTTTTTGTCAAGTCCTTTACTGGGTTCGTCTGCTATAAGGAGTGCAGGATTAAGTATAGTTGACGCAGCAATCAAAAAGCGCTGGTTCATCCCACCTGAGCACCATGAGGGATAGTAGTTCATGCATTCAGAAAAGTTCGCAAAACCCATACGTTTCAGGGCTAATGCGGCTCTGGAAAAGGCAGTCTTTTTCTTTTCCTTCTGGTGTACACACAGGGGTTCTGCAAGCTGGTGACCTATGGAATACACAGGGTTGAGGGCAAGGGAAGGGTTCTGAAAAATAATAGCAATTTCTTTTCCTCTTATCTTTGCCATTTCTTTTTCGTTCATTCCTAGCAGGCTTTTTCCCCTGAATTCGATACTTCCTTCCACCCTTGACTCAGGGGGCAGGAGGTTCATAACTGCATGTGCGACGACAGATTTCCCACATCCTGTCTCTCCTACAAGGGCCAGAGTTTCATTTTCTGTAATAGAGAAAGAAATTCCCGAAAGTACGTTTACGGTTTCTATTCCCTGAAATGAGACCTTAAGGTCCCTTATTTCAAGCAATGTATTCCCTTCAAGTACTGTATTCCCTTCAAGCGATGTGTTCTTTTCAAGCAATGTATTCCTTTCAAGCAATGTGTTCCTTTCAAGCAATGTGTTCCTTTCAAGCAATATGCTCCTGGAATGGGCTTTCATAGCGTGTCTACACCTTCTCTGGAGTGTTCTTCCTTTGCTTCAAGCCCGAAACCTATCAGCGCGATAGACAGTACACAGAGGGTGATACAGATCCCTGGAGGCATATACCACCACCACATATCCCGAATAAAACCACCTTGAGAAAAAGCAAAAGAAAGCATCATTCCCCAGCTTTTCATGCTTACGTCGCCAAGTCCCAGGAAAGAAAGAGATGCCTCAGAAATCATTGCCGAAGCAGTTGCCAGCATGAATTTGGGAAACAGGACGTGGATAACGTTCGGGAATATATCTGATTTCATGATGTGGTAAGAGGAAAAACCCATACACTGAGCACTTTTTACGTAACCTGCTTCCCTGAGCTGTAAAGTCTTTGAACGGGTGACTCTGGCAGTGGATTCCCAGGAAAGAAGCCCCAGTATAGCTATCAGGATCCAGATGCTCGGCCTCAGAAATGCTCCAAGGACTATAATAAGGGGGATTTTGGGGATAACAAGGACAACATCAGTAAAGCCCATTAACAGCTCATCAATGATTCCTCTGAAATAGCCTGCACAGAGACCTAATGAAGTCCCGATGAGAGTTGAGATCAGGGCTGCCATAAAACCTACTGTCATTGAAATCCTTGCCCCAAATACCAGTTCAGAAAGGACATCATTTCCTATGTCATTTGTCCCAAGCAGGTGTTCTTCAGACGGGGTTTCGTAGGGTATGAAACGCTCTTCTGGAGCATAAGGAGCAAAAATTGAAGGAAAAAGCGCCATAAAAATGAAAAGTACAAAGAGGAGAACGCCTATCCAGTTGGATACTCCCTGGAAACTTTTCTGTTTCTGAAAAATCCAGGAAGAAGGTTCTCCAAGAAATTCAAAGCTGGAAGCTTCGGATTTTTTTTCAGAAAAACCTTCAATGCCTGCTTCTTTCATACAGGGAATATCAGTACAGTCAGATTGGTTCATCCAGGCCTCCTCTCACCCTGGGGTCAATTAAAGCATAAAGCAGGTCAGCAAACATATTTGCTAGCAGAACGGTAAGGGCGATTACCAGAAATGCCCCTTGAAGCAGAGGGTAGTCTTTTCCCATTATTGCATTGTATATCATGACCCCCATCCCGTTTAAGGAAAAGATGATTTCTATAAACAGCGCGCCGCTGAAGAGAAAACCGAAATCCAGGGCGAGCAGAGTAATTATCGGGAGAGAGGCGTTTTTTATGATATGTCTGAAAAGTATATCGGTATTGTACAGGCCTTTTGCTCTGGCATACAGAGCATAAAGCTGTTCTTTTTCCTGAATTACGCTTCCTCGCATGACCAGAAAGTTTCTGGATGCTGAAAAGACAGACATTACACAGATAGGTAAGAAAAGGTGATGCAGCACACTTCCTATTTCAGGGGTGTCATAAAAG
>Ga0163159_1003500_pt1 | contig 11803 bp, 13 predicted proteins | sample BioMet9_FD_108702 | JGI IMG/M metagenome (GOLD analysis project Ga0163159, IMG submission 108702) | Microbial communities from bioreactor (seeded with sewage sludge) at Lawrence Berkeley National Lab, California, USA - Biofuel... | ecosystem: Engineered > Bioreactor > Anaerobic > Unclassified ... | reverse complement strand
TTGTATTCGCGGGTTCGAGTCCCGTCACCCGCTCCAGATATTGATCGAGTGGCCCTGCACGGCAGGGTCCCTCGTGCGTTGCGCCGCGGGAGGGGAGACGCCGCTGGCTGGGAACGCGCCGGTGGCTGGGAGATGCGCGTCGGCAGTAGGGAGCGCGCAATCCGGGGACAACGGCGAGAAGCCCAAGAATAAACGTGCATCAAAGTCAGCTCCGCCAAAGAGAGATCGCCCAAGTCTAGACCGACAGTGAATCTTGTAAGCTCATGTCCTGTTTGAATGCTGAATAATCTTCATTGCGATCTTGCTCCAGACGCTCCATAAGCTTTTGCTGGGATGAGACATGCATTTTCTGGAATATATTCCTCCTATGTGTCTTCGCGGTTTCCGGGGAAATGACGAGCAGATCGGATATGTCTTTCACGCTCATACCACGTACGAGAAGCTGAACGATTTCACCTTCACGTTTTGTGAGCTGGTACTTTTTGGAAAGGTATGCCATGAACATGATCTGCTCGTAAACTTCCGGTTGGTCTGAAGAAAAACCTTGCTCGGGGTAGTCGTCAGTGCCCGCTTCTGTTCTCGTTTCAGGATCCGTTCCATCAATCTGCTGATTATGAAGAAACATCATAATCATATACACGGTGAACTCGATGCATAGTGTAAGGGGGCAGAGCAAAAAGACAAAGAGATCGCCCATTCCGATTTGCATGGTGATTGCACTGATGAAAGCTCCAAATTGGTAGGTGGCAAGCAATGTGGCCAGTATTGAGGGATGCCGGCTCGGCTTTCCCATATAAAAGGGCGCTATCCATGCGGCGAATAAAACAAGTTTATGAGAGGCGTCCAGAAGCGAAGTGAATAAGGAAGCGCGCGAATAGCTTCTCGAAAACACGACAACGAGTGTGGCTGCGATAAGCACAACGAATATAAGCATTTTAAAGAGGGGGATTATTGTATTTCGAGTAGGGGCTCGCCATAATGCGATGACTGCAATGGCCGCTCCAATGGTACCTGCGGCGCTGAAAAGCTGAATTGCCATAGCAGACGCCTCATCTGTTTGTGCCGGAAGCCAGTTATTATGAAGCGCAAATGTAAGCATGCCGTACAGGAAGAAGCAAATGAGGGCCGAGATCACCTCTCTTTTTGAGACGATTGCATAACCGCCTGAAGATACAGCTTCCCGCTCCAAACCGTCGGCTGCGGTAGCTTCCGTCTTCGCCGGCTCGCCTGCCACAGAGTCGGTGTAAGCATCGATTTCCCCTCGCTTGATAAGCAGCACATACATCGAGAAGAGGCCTGCAGAAAGTACGGGTGCTATGGAACAAATTATCGTAGCTGCAGAAGGCTGGAGTATGCCTATAGACGCCTGAATGATTCCTGCAACCAGGAATGCCACCGCAAGAAAAGAGGCAGACCTTCTGCCCTGGCTCCAATATAGCATCGTGCCCCAGAAGGTGAACAACAGAAATCCGCAGAGGCGATGGGATATCAGAAGGACGAAGACGAGCGAGCCTGGGAAAGACAACTCGGAAAAAACAATGTGCAGGAAGCTGTCCGCGAACATCAGAAGAGAGACTAGGATAGCCAACGTGGCGAGAACACGGTAACCGAGAACGGGTTTCTCCTTTTTCGCGCTTACGATGAGAGCGAAGACGGCAAGACCGAGCACGGTCAGCAACGTACCTAAGTCCGTCAAAGAGGCACTGCCGGCTGTCGCTACGGCTGGGTAACGAGTTGCCTCGGATCCAATCATGCAAATTGCCAAGCCAAAAACCGCGATGGCATCGTGGGAAGTTTTTCCAGGGCCCATAAAGGATATGCTTTCAGGATCCATTTGAACTAGGCTGTCTTGACGGTGAATCACATGTCCCCCCTTTTTGCTCCCCCTGCAAATGCTCTATCCCTCGGCGATAACAACATCATTCAGCGAAAACGACTGCGGTCGTACTTGCGCGTCTTTCATGAGGTAATAGCGGGTTTCCCAAGGCATATGTCTAGTGCCGCGCCTGAGTAGTAGGCGGTTACATTATATGCCAGGTCTTTTCATACGGAATTGCTAGGAGGGTTATTTTTCTAACCCCCTCGCAGACTCGAACGAGAGAATTTTAACTCTTCAAAAGTATGGAACCCAACCAGCCCCTCCTCCTATACTGCGGTCGGCAATTACAAAACGGTTCGTAGTTGCTGATAGGGGTTTCTTCAAACGAAGAAACTAACGAGTCCCTTGAGATAAGGGGAAAACAAGGAAGGAGGGTTTCATGGCAAACGAAGAGAAGAGCTTCACGCGTCGTTACGCACTCCAAATGGCGGGCATCGCGGGCATCGGCGCTATGCTCGCTGGATGTTCGACCAATAGTGGATCGAGCGCGAACAGCGGCACCGACAGCACAAAGCAAAAAGGCACATCTCTTTCTGTCTATGACCCAACCGGAAGCATCGAGATCGTCAATCTGCATGCCCCACGTCTGGACACGCTCGATGGGAAGACAATCGCCTTCATCGCCGATGATGCATGGGAAGACGACCGTACGTTCCCGGAGTTCGGCAGGCTTTTTGCCGAGAAGTATCCGAACACAAAGATCATGACCCAAGACAACTTCATCCACGGTATCGACGCTCTTACCATGGAAAAGAACGGGGTTCCCGAACAGCTCCAAGCAGCCCATGTCGACGCTGCCATCGTCGGCAACGCTGGTTGAGGTAGTTGCGGAACCGCATGCGGCCGTGCTGCCGCACAAATCGAAATGGCTGGCATCCCGACAGTCGTTGTAACGCGTAAGGGATTTGAAGGCATCGTCGCCAATGCCTTCTCTGGTTTCGGCTTCCCCGCCGAGGCATCTATGGGATACGTATGGCCATCTGAAATGTTCCTAGAGAATAGCGACCTGAGCCCCATCGAACAGAACTTCGATACCTTTGTCACTGGCTTAACCGATTGGGAGCCGAAGATGAAGGAAAAGGGCTTGCTCGAACCTGATTTGATTACCGTGAAGGGCGATACGGAAATCGATTCATGGAGCAATGTCGACAATCTGTACTATAGGAACCTCTGGAGCGACTCGCTGCCTATCACACCTCCAACCGAGGATCTTGTAAACTGGATTTTGACGGGCACTGATCGAGATTCTAGCGAAGTCATCGGCAAGATTCGTCCGCGCGGTGGTATCGCCACTGTCAATGCTGTCGCCGTCGCGCTCGCCATGGCCGGCGGACGTCCCGAATACCTGCCCGTGTTGATAGGCATGACGGACATCCTCACCGACCAGCGCTTCAACACCCAAAGCTGGAACGCGACGACGAACTCGTGCCTCCCTGCCGTAGTCGTCAATGGTCCCATCGCCAAGCAGATCCGCCTCGGTTCCGGCTATGGCATGTTCGGCCCCGATCCCACGCATCCGGCGGGTCAAATTCTAGGACGCGCCCTTCGTCTCATCCTGCAGGACATCGGTGGTGCAACGCCTGGAACGGGCACCATGGCCGTGTATGGCGGCATGCGTTCTACGAACGCCGTGTTCGCTGAGGACGAGGAAGGCCTGCCCGCGGGATGGAAGACCCTGGCCGAGGAGCGCGGCTATAGTCGCGACCAGAACATCATCACCATGACGACTATCAACGGCATGCAGAACGTTCTCTGGGATTTCGGCGGCGTGGATGCCAACCTGCGCTCGCTCAACGCGATGGCTGGCTGCATGAAGGCACCGAACCCCAATAAGCTTTCCGGCCCGATTTTGGCCGAGCAGCACCAGGATCCCGATCGTCCCGGCGGCATTATCGTCATTCCACGCGGCTTCGCATCTGCGCTGCAGACGGACAACGGTTGGGACAAGGACGGCATTCGCCAGTATCTCTGGGACAACACGCAGCTGCCCTATGAGGAAGTGAAGACCTATACGTCCGACTTCTTCCTAGCGCAGTGGAAACCAGGAGACACGGTGCCATATTGTCCGAAGCCCGGACAGATCACGCTCGTCGTAGGTGGCGGCGACCAGAGCGGGCATGGCTATTATTTGGCGAATGCTTGCTTTGGCATGAACACCAGCCGCGAGATCGTGCTTCCCACTGCGTGGGATGACATCCTCTACGAAACCGAGATAGATGTCGGGGCCCTTCCCTCCACCCACTAGGTCGATTATGCGAGAGCAAGTGCATACGGAAACGAATTAGACGTTAATGGATGTTTGGTTGCCGCCCAAGCCGGGTACATCTTTTAGTTTGATTGATCGGCACGGTTTGGGCGACAACGTGTGGCTCTCGTGAAAGCAAATGTTGCGCAGATGAATCGTTAGCGGTTTATCTGGAAGCAAGAAAGGAATTTATTATGAAGATAAAAGTAATTTTCGCGACAGCCATTGCGGCTGCCCTGGCAGCGTTACTTGCGATTTCGCTCGCGGGCTGCAGCGGCGGCGGGTCGTCCAATGCCTCTGGTAGCGGCGCAAAGACGCTCGAGGACATCGATACCTCGAGCTTCCCCACGACTCCTCTGAAGCTCTACAACGAGGTCCCGTCCGACTACCATGGCCTGCCCACGATCACCCGCGACGAGCTCAAAGCGAAGATCGACTCCGGCGAACAGATGGTAATCGTCGACGTGAACAGCGCCTCCATGTACGCGGACGGCCACATCGACGGCGCCATCTCCATCCCCTGGTCGACCAGCTGCTTCACGCAGGATCCCGAGTTGCCCCGCGGCGTGCCGCTGTACTTCTACTGCGTTTGCGCCGACGAAGAGGACTCAGGCGCCATGGGCATGTCCGCGGTCAAGGACTGGGGCTATCGCAACATCACCCTCCTCAAGGGCGGCACCCCTGCTTGGCAGAAAGCCGGCTACGAGCTCGTTGCAAGCTAGCGCCTGCAATCGGGGGCCTCTCAGCCGTTTCCCCCTACCCATCGGCTGGGAGGCCAGCTCGTAGGAATGTGCACCGTTCCATATGAAATCATACAAACATAATAGATACGAAAGGATTCCTGCCATGGCAGAACTGACAAAGGAAGCCGGGACGGGCTCGGCATCCGCGAAGACGCCCGGTCCGGTCAAGAAGACGCTTCAAACCATCTCCAATAATAAGGTGGTGGATATTGTATGCCGCCTAGTCGTTGGCATGATGTTCCTGCTCTCGGGCATCGGCAAGGTGATGGATCTCAATAACTCCGTGAAGGCCGTGTACAACTTCCACCTCATCCCCTGGGACTGGGCCGTGCAGTTCATCGGCTACGCGCTGCCGTTCTTCGAGCTCATCGCCGCCGTCTGCATCCTCACCGGTGTGTTCACGCGCCTGTTCGCGGGATGCATCTGCCTCATGCAGATCTGCTTCTTCTTCGGCAAGTTGCAGGTCATGTTCGTGCAGCACCGCTCCATCGACTGCGGTTGCTTCGGCGCGCTCATGAACACGATGGCCTCCGTGACGGTGTTCATGGACATCCCGATGGCCATCCTCTGCCTGCTGCTCATATTCTCTGTCAACCGCTACAAGCCCGGTCTCGGCCAGCTGCTTTCCGAGAAGATGAAGGAGAAGCTTCGCTTCGTGTGGTAGCGAACCGTTCCATCGTTCATTGAGCGGGCAGCCAGCATCAAGAATTCCTGTAGTCTGCGGAGCCTCTTCTGGCATAGCAGTGGGCGGGAGTTCGTCAATCAGATTAATGAAATTCTGTGCCGTCGTCAACGGGGAGGAGGATACCGATGTATGCTACTGAATGCCGCGAACGTCGCTTTCGCATCTGCCAGATAGTTATCTTGGTCGCGATGATTGCGACGTTGGGCTTCCTCCTCGCAGGCGGCTTGGCTGGCTGCAGCTTCCGGAACTCCCAGGAAAGCGTGCGAAATGCAGGCGACGCGGGTTCTGGAGCGAACGGGGTGACCTCCAGCTCGACAACGGATCTCACGGTCGAACTCTATGGCAACCTGAATGATTTCACTGCAGCGACACTGGACGGCGGCGCGTTTAACTCGAGCGACTTCGCTGGTTATGACATAACCATGGTGAACGTCTGGACAACCCACTGTCCCTTCTGTATCAAGGAGATGCCGGGCATCGAGCTGCTCTACCAGCGGCTCCCCGCCAACGTGAACCTGATAACGATTTGCATGGACGGCGACGCCAGCGCGGGTCTCGCCCAAAGCATCCTCAAGAAGAGCGGGACGACTTTCCCTGTACTGCTCAACAGCGACTCCCTCAAGGCATGCTTCACGGGCAACGTGTCCGGTGTCCCTACGACCGTCTACGTGGATTGCAAGGGCAACATCGTTGGCTACCCGCAGGTTGGGGCTCCGACCGTGGGCGACGACGAGTCGGTGGCCGAGCGCTACATGGAGCAGATACAAGATTGCTTGGCGCAGGTAGGCTAGCATGATGCGCGCGCACTGGCTGCTCCCTCTCGTCTTTGTCCTCGTCGGATGTCTGCTTATGATAGGGGGTATAGCGAGCGGCGAGCTTTCCTCTGTCTATGATGCCGCGACTACCATCTGTTTTTCCTGCATTGGCATCGGCTAGGAGAAACGTCATGTCTGTGAAATATGCAGTCAGGCGTACCGTCATCCAGGTCTTCGCCACGGCAGTCCAGAATCCCTTTGTCCAGAATCTCTGGACCGGTGTTGTCTTCAAGGGCAGTGCGAAGGCCGTGTGCGCGCCGGGTCTCAACTGCTGGTCGTGTCCTGCGGCGGCGTTGGCCTGCCCGATTGGTGCGATGCAGTTCTTGGCAACCTCGCCCCAGTCCACGGCATCCTTCTATGCGATTGGCTTCATAGTGTTGCTGGGGTCTCTCGTTGGACGTATGGTCTGCGGGTTTCTATGCGCCTTCGGATTCCTGCAGGACCTGCTCTACAAGATTCCCGTGCCGAAGCTAAAGGTACCGCCCCGTGCGGATAGTGTCTTGCGCAAGATGAAATACGTCGTGCTGGTCTTTCTGGTACTGCTGCTCCCGGCGTTGGTAACCGACGATTTCGGATTGGGTGAGCCTTGGTTCTGCGCATATCTCTGCCCTGCGGGAACGCTTGAAGCTGGCATACCGCTTCTAGTTGCCAATTCAACGTTGCGAGGCATGATAAGTGCACTGTTCTCGTGGAAGGTGGTCGTTGCGGTGACTGTCGTCGTGGCGGCTGTGCTCATCAGCAGGCCGTTCTGCAAATACTTGTGTCCGCTAGGTGCGTTTTATGGACTGTTCAACCGCGTGAGCGTCGCAAGGCTCACGGTCAACCCTCACATGTGCGTTGGATGCGGATGCTGCAAGGAGGCCTGCCCCATGGACATCGACGTGGTCCGAGGGATAGAGACCTCTCCGGAATGCATACGCTGTGGAGCCTGTAGGAACGCCTGCACCATGTCTGCCATCGATTGGACCTTGGCGGGGAAGAAGCCGGGGAAGGCGGACGGGCCCGCATAGAGGGTGCAGCCGACGATGCATGCGCGTTGTTCATTTACCCGGGAAAGCGGAGGAGTCGGTATGGAAAGCGCATCCGTGGGTCCGGGGAATTGATGGCGGGCTTGCGGCATCCGTCGGTTTTCGAGCAGTGTCTATGCCTTCGAGCATACCGCTGCTTTTGCGTATAGGTACTCGTTACGGGAGTCTCCCAATGGTTCGTGGCAAAATTTCAAGGCGCCGTATGCTCGAGATCGCCGGTCTCGGCGTGTTCGGCATGGGAATGGCATGTGTCGGTACTGGCTGTGCGGCGACCAGCAGGGACGATGCGGGCATCGACGACGAGCAGCGCGCAGCCGTCGAAAACGATGCGCCCGACGGCTATGACACTGTGTGGCTCTACAGCCCGAGCGGATTCACGGAAACGGGCGCGACGGTAGACTCCAAGCTCGTCGTCACCATGAGAAGCGAAGGCATCGCGAAGCCGCTTCTGGCGGGACAATCCGACGCGCGCGTGGAAGCCTATTACACCAACGACATCTATGCAGACGTGAACGAGCTTTTCTACCAGCGCGGATGGGGAGATGGATTGCCCATCGTTCCGCCCATTGAGCAGAACGTCACGCAAATGTGCAAAGGCACCGACCTCGCGCGACGGGAAACGCTCGGAACGCTTGCGCCGTTGGCGGGCACGGCCACCGTGGAGAATGTGGCGACGAATGCAGTCATGGCGGGGTGCGACCCCGTGCACCTGCCGTTTCTCATAGCTGCAGTCAAGGCCGTTTCGGACCCCGTCTTCGACCTGGTCAGCACCAGCACCACCACGAGTCCCAACGTGACGCTGCTCTTGGTAAACGGCCCGGCTGCGGCCCAGGCGGGAATAAACGCCGGCGCAAACGCGCTCGGACGTGGCTGGCGCGCCAACGCGACGCTCGGGCGTGCGCTCCATTTGGTCGAGCAGAACGTTGGCGGCAGCTGGCCAGTGGTGAGCGACTTCTCCACGCTTGGCATTCCAGGCGATTTCTGCCTGTGTCTTGCTGAAAACGAGGTGCAAAGCCCTTGGCCGAGCTATACGGAGGAGCAGGGATTCGAGGCATCCGACAATGTGGTGACCGTTGCTTCCGCCGAAAGCATCATGCTCATCGTCGACATCGGCGTAACGCCCGAAGGCTTCCTCAAACGCGTGGCAAATGTCATAGCTGGTCGTGAGCATATCCATGTGTGCTATTTGCTCGTGATAACCCCCTCGACGGCGCAGCAACTTGCCAATGAGGGATGGGGCAAAGATCGCATCCGTAGCTACGTCAAAGATCATACACGCGTTCCGCCGGTGCGTTTGGAGGAAGGTCTTACGAGTTGGAATCAAAAAGCCGGTAACGACGATTACTCTGCTGAGACTTCTGAACTTGACGAAAACGGATTGGTGACCATGCCGTTCGTAAAAGAACTCTATGTGATAGTTGCAGGCGGAGTAGGCGAGAAGAACGCTCTCATTCCGCTTTGGTCCGAACCGGTCTCCCGTGAGGTTCCCTTACCAAAAGCGTGGCAAGACCTACTGTTGGCAAAAAGGGGGAAAGCAGAAGCGGCAGGCGCTGTTTTTGCGGACAACACCAATGCTGAGGGCGAGCCTCTTCCCTAACGAGGCATTAAGGAGTATGAGAAGTGAAACAATTATTGCGTATGGCTGTTGTTGTCGCTCTGGCACTTACGTTTTCCGTATTACCGGCTTGTTCGTCGAGCTCAACAACGAGTTCCTCTAACGGCAGCGGATCCGACGTGCCACTCGTGCGTGCAGCTGACGCGGAGGCCATGATAGAAGATAACGTCGGTAACGATGACTTGTGCGTTCTGGACGTGCGTACTCCCGAGGAATATGTGCTTGGGCATCTGGAAAACTCTCTTAACATCGACTACTACGACGATAGTTTTCGCGATTCACTCGACAAGCTGGATCGAGAGAAAACCTATATTGTGTATTGCCGCTGCGGCAAGAGAGGCGCGGCGTCGGTTACCATGATGCAGGAACTCGGATTTGCCCATGTGTTTAATCTAGACGGGGGTTATCTTGAATGGGAATTCGAGCAGCTTCCCATCGAGGAGTAGCTTGCTCATTATGGAGGTGGATGGACTCCGGTGGGTCCCACGGTCTTCAAAATCGCTGTGAGGTGTGCAGAACGTCTCAGGTGTGTTCGACTCGCACGCATCTCCGCCAGAAGTTTGCAGGGGCCAGCATGGATCGAGGATGCTGGCCCCTTTTAGTTGATGGCAAACCTTACGCGGCATCCCTATCTGTTCCCTTCGCCGAGGTGCTCAGCGGCGACGAGGAGATGCTCGACGCGGAATCGATCTATGCCCGGTCTGTTCTGCAGGAAGTATCGGAGTGACTAAAATCTGGACATCTGGCATCTAATGGCGATACACTTCCGGTTCGCTCAGGGTTCGCGGCCCATCTGAACCAGATATATGCTTGGCTCAACCTGCGCCATACGCTTGCCGTCTTCCAGATAGATGCGCGCGATTTGCAGCTTGATGCGTTCAGCATCTTCTAAGTCCAGTTTCCCGAAAGTGGTTACGATGAGCTGACGAGATGGTTTGGAAATCATGATATACGCACGCTTCAGGTCGGTTGCGCGCATCTTCGTCTCTTGTTCTGCGGTGATGGCGGTCAGGTCGAAGAAGTTGCGGGAAGGAAAGAAACCATTCACATAGCCGCAAAGTACGAGCAATTCTGGTGAAAGACCCATCAATTGATCGTATCGCACGATATTAATCGCATCTGTTGTCAACGCGGGTTCGGTCATGCGTTTCCGCATGCGAGCATATAGCACAGTGGCATCATCACTTGATGCATTGTCGGCACCGCGATTGTCTAGGCACAGGCGGTCCATAAGCTCTGGCACCTTGGCGTCAGGCCCATAGACCTCTGCCGCTATTGCTTCAAGAAGTTCTATGCCCTTCATGCCGGATGCCTTTTTGAGAAAGCTATCCGCTTCCCGCTTGCAATCGAGCACGCGCTCCAGTGCAATCATATTCGAACGGCTTTTTTCCTCAAGGCCATGTTCCTCTTGCGGAGAGCAAAAGAGGTCTCCGAATACTCCACGTCTTCAAATTGACTATGCTCGCGACATAACTTAACTCCCAGCTCGGGGTCTTTGGCCACGATGTCCAATATGCGGGGCAGCGTTTCGTTGCAATCATATGCAGACAGGCGAAGCTTATACCACACACCCGTATTTGCGACATAATCTCCGAAGCCTGTCCAAGCGCGCCATGACATAGCGTCTTCAGGGTCAGCCGCAAGGGCGAGCAAGGTGACGAATCGAGCTTCTTGGCAACGCTCGTTTTCGCGAATATCGCCGCGGATAGGCTCTTCGGGCTCCGTTATGGCTGCGGGGATACCTGCAGCCATAAGTTCCAACGCCAAGTTCTTTTGCCAAGATGCGTTAGGAGCAGCCACCAAGATGCGATTGAGAGGCGTTTGTGCATCCAGCGCATCCTTCACATAGGAGCGTATGGCCGCAAGTTCCGTTCGTGGGGTCTTGCATGCTTTGGTCTTGAAACCTTTCTCTGGTGCATCCTGCGCGTTTTTGGTATGGAGAGGTTGCAATACGTCCGATTCTTCCAGGTTGCCGAGCGCTCTGGATATGCCTTGGGGAAGGTGACAGGACGTGAGCGTTTCCTCCTGAGCGTTCACGTGAAGCGTCACAAACTCATCAAGACCTTTGGCGTACGGGTAGGAATCATAGGCCTCCGCGCAAGCGTTCTCGTCTCCTGCGACGATGATGCGCTGAGATGCAACCATACTGGCGAGAATCTGAGATGCGCGGCTTTGCACTTGATAATCGTCCGCCAACACCAGATCATACGCGTATCGTTCGGTCATGTTCTCCATGCGCAGCGCATTGACCGCTAGGTTAGATACTTCTGGTTCGAGCATGCGGCCATAGAAAGCTAGGCTTTGCTTAATGAAACCGTGAATCTCGGTTTCATCGCCACGCAAAAGCCAGTCGGTATTGTCATCCTCCAGCTCTGTCCATGAGCGGAAGAAGAAGCGCAGCATCTCTTTCAGGCGCCGGGGTCGCAAGCCCGAAAGCTTAAGGTCCTCTGCGATGAACTTGTATTCATATTCCAAGATAAGACATGGCTTGCGCCCAGTGAATTCCAAGACCTCGGGTGTTGCCAACACGTCCAACGCAAAGGCGCGCGCTGTTGTGATAATTATTCGCTTGGGCACTTTACCACCTAAAGCCTCTGCTACTCTGCGCTCAAACTCTTGCGCTGCTAAAGGCGTGGCGCAAAGTACGAGCGCGCGCCGATCCGGTGCACTTGTGGCTATCCAATCGCCCAGCTCTTGAATTAGGCGCGCGGTTTTGCCACTGCCTGCGCCGCCTCTGATTAGCAACGCCGATGTTTGGAATTGCATTTCCCTCATGTGAGTTCCTCCCTCATA
>Ga0163159_1003499_pt1 | contig 11805 bp, 9 predicted proteins | sample BioMet9_FD_108702 | JGI IMG/M metagenome (GOLD analysis project Ga0163159, IMG submission 108702) | Microbial communities from bioreactor (seeded with sewage sludge) at Lawrence Berkeley National Lab, California, USA - Biofuel... | ecosystem: Engineered > Bioreactor > Anaerobic > Unclassified ... | reverse complement strand
TAGCGAGCGCCAGTATCTCGCCTGTGCGCGGATCCACGCAGACGCCCGCGGCCCAGGCCGCGTTGGCGCCCTTGGCTCCCTCGCTGAGACGCCACTCCAGGATCTGCTGTATGCGCGAATCAAGCGTCAGTCTGATATTGCCGGACGTATTCTTGATGATCCCCGACTTGCCGCCCAAGATATCGAGCGTCTTGCCCTTGGAATCACGCGTGAGATACCTGGTGCGCGGCGGCGAGAAGAGGATATGGTTCCAGGCCAGCTCCACGCCGGCCTGTCCGTAATCGTCTATGTCGCAGAAGCCCAGCACGTGAAAAGCCAGCGAGCCGTGCGGATAGACCCGCTTCATCTCGCTGATCGTGTAAAGCCCCGGCGCCTTAAGAGCTTCCAGCGGGGCCGCTTTCTCGGCTCTGATATTGCGCCCCACCCAGTAAAACCGGCCCGGAAGCCTGCGCGAAAACTTTCTGGCGCTCTGGTTCCCGAAATACGGCTTCAGGATATCGGCGCTGGCCGGATCCCAGAATTTCGGATCTATAAAAAAACTCGTGGCGGGTACCGACACCGCGAGGGGTATGCCGTATCTGTCGTCGATGCTTCCCCTCGTGGCGCTGACCGCCACGTTTGCCCAGTACTGCTTCTGGGATTGTCTGACTATTCTTTTGTCGGGCCGAAGCTGTATCCATGCCGTGCAGACCGCCAGTCCCAGCAGGACTATAAGCGCCACGTTCCAGACGGACCTGGAGCGGCGGTATTCCTCCGGCTCCGGCTGCCTAATTCTTGGCATGCGCCTTGTTCACAAATGGGTTGAAATCTTCCAGCAGACCGGCGTCCGCCACTGTGACTGGCTGTACGGAGGCCTTCGCCGTCATCACGGCCTTCTCGTCGACTTTGATGGTCGTCACGTGATCGGCGTTCACCATGCCGAGGCTCTCCCTAGCGTAGCTGTAGATGCGCGCCGGAGCAAGCAGCTCCTGGTAACGGCGCGAAAGGCTCATATTCTGGTCGCGGCACGTTTCGATCTTGGCCGTGGTCTCGGAAATGCGATGCTCAAGATAAAGTCCGTAAAGTCTGATAGTTCCGAGTGCGGCGGCGCAGAGGAAAACGCCTAAAAAACTGAGGACGAATAAGGATGAATGAGCTTTTTTAGTCTCATGTCGGAATTCTGAGTAACGCACTTTTGCTTCTCCTTTCGGCGCTGTCCGCCTTGAACACTCTCAATTTTGCGCTTCTGGCCTTGCGGTTTGCCTCTATTTCCTCGTCGGCCGGAACCAGCGCCTTGCGCGGCCGCGGTTCTCCCAGACCTTCCTCGCTCCACTTTCTGAAACGAAGCTTTACTATTCTGTCTTCCAGCGAGTGATATGAGATCGCTATTACTTTTCCCTCCGGCCCCAGTATCTTAGCGGCTCCGTCCAGCGCCTCGCTCAGCGCGTTCAGTTCGTCGTTTACCGCGATCCTCAGGGCCTGAAAAATCTTTCGCGCCGGATGGCCGCCCATCTTTCTCTGCACCGGTTCCGGCAGTATCTTTCTGATTAAGTCGACCAGCTCCTGCGTGGTGTGCAGCTCGCCGCCGCGCTCGCGGCTGCGGACGATCCCCTTCGCCAGCTGCCAGGCGAAACGTTCTTCGCCGTAGTCTCTGAAGATCCTTGTGAGTTCCGGGATGTCCCATTCGGCGAGGATCTTCTCCGCCGTCAGCTCGCCGCTGCAGTCCATCCTCATATCCAGAGGCCCGTCTTCCTGAAACGAAAAGCCCCGATCGGCTTCCGTCAGCTGGAGATTTGAAACGCCGAGGTCGAAAAACACCGCGTCGGCGCCGCTCCATCCGTCTCGTTCAGCAAGCTTTTCAATGTGCCTGAAGTTGTCGGCCTCGATCTCGAACCTGCCTGCGTACCCGGCCAGGTTCTGCGCCGCGATCCCGCGCGCGTACGGATCCTGATCGAACCCGATCACCTTTGCGTTCGGACAGCTCGCAAGTATCCTGCCCGTATGTCCGCCGAGCCCCAGCGTGGCGTCTACCACCGTTTTCACCGTATCCCACGGCTCCAGCGCCGCAAGGACCTCGTTCGCCATCACCGGGACGTGCTCGTTCATATATCTCCCAGTTCCTCGGCCAGATTTCCGAACTCGGAAAGCAGCGACTGCCTGTTCTCCTCGAACGTCTTCGTATCCCAGATCTCCACGTGGTCTTCCTGGCCGATGATCGTGATATCCTGCTCCAGGCCCGCGTATTCCTTCTGTTTGTTGGAAAGGAGGATGCGGCCTGCCGCGTCTACCTCCTGCTCTGTTGCCATGGAATTAAGCAGGAAGCGGATGTCGCGCGTCTTCTTCTTAAACGTGGGCAGAGCCTTGATCTTGCCTATAAAATCTTCCCATTGGGCGTTGGAATAGAGGGCGATGCAGCGATCAAAGCCGATGGTGGCTATCACGGAATTGCCCAGCTCGCCGCGAAAGCGCGCCGGCAGCACCGTTCTGCCTTTACCGTCCAGCTTGTGATTGTAATTGCCCACCAGCATCCTAAATTCGCCCACTTTCTACCACTTTCTACCACTAGCACCCACAATATATGTTTCGCCGTTTTCACGCAACACTTTCATTTTCGTTGAGATAAATTTAATTAGGACTATAGATTCATTATTTATACACAGGCAAAATTTACGCCAATAGACGTATTTTGACAAAGATTAAGTAATATCAACTTTGCGGGTTTGTGGATTTTTTTGAATACAAATCACAGATGAAAAACATAAAAAAATAAACTATTCGCAAAAATTACCATAAAAAAGACGGAGAGACAAACCAATAAGGTCCGTCTCTCCGATAATTTTAGGAGCGCGCGATAAGCCGGGTTTTGTAGAAGGCAAAGCCTCCTCCAGCCATTTATCTAATTCCGCCTTGCGGTCGGAAATGAGCGGTCGACCCGTGAGTCGGCGGGCAGCCTCATTCTCACCTATTCGACCTTGCTCCTGATGGGGTTTGCCTGGCCGCGCCGTCGCCGGCGCGCCGGTGAGCTCTTGCCTCGCCTTTTCACCCTTACCCTTGCGGGCGGTCTCTTTTCTGCGGCACTTTCCCTGAACTCGCGTCCGCCGGAGTTTCTCCGGCATCATGCCCTGCGGAGCCCGGACTTTCCTCTGACCGAAGCCAGCGGCCGGACTGCACGCTCCCGAATGGATAGTATAGCAGAAAACGCGAATTATAGCGTTCAGGCAGTTTTTGTCAGCGCTTCTGCGGCCTTTGCGAGCAGTTCCGGGATTTTGAGCCCCTGCGGACAGTGCTTCATACAGAGACCGCACTTCACGCAGCGGTCGGCGCCGCGCCCGTTCCGGGCCTGACGCGCGTAAGCGGCCTTGACGCTCTCGTTCCCGTTCAGCAATTGCCTGTACATGTCGAGCACGCCGGGGATATAGATGTTGCGCGGGCAGGGCAGGCAGTATTTGCATTCCGTACAGCCGACGTTGTTAACTGCCGCGTAGGTGGCGCGGATCTCGGCGATCAGCTGTTCGTCCGCGGCCGACATCACGTTCGTCCCCGCGTTTTCGAAGATGCGCAGGTTATCCTTGAGCTGCGCCAGCGTGGAGGTGCCGCTCAGGATCACGGAGACCTCCGGCTTGCTGTAAAGCCAGCGGAAGCACCACTCCTGCAGCGAGCGCTTTTCCTGATACTTCTCCACGAGTTCAAGCGCCTCCGCAGGAGCGTCCCTCAGCAGCGTGCCGCCGCGCAGCGGCTCCATGATCGTGACGGGCAGCCCCTTAGCGGCCGCGTATTTGAGCGCGTTCGTGCCGCCGCACTGGTTCTGTTCGTCGAGGATGTTGTACTGGATCTGGCACATCTCCCAGTCGCAGCAATCGACTATTTTTTTAAAGTTGTCGAAGGTGTTGTGGACCGAAACGCCCTTGTGGAGTATCTTTCCCTTCCTGATCATCTCGTTCAGGAAATTGATTGCGTCAAACTTAGCCATGCGCTCCTGATTGGCCGGAGTTACGTTGTGCAGCAGATAAATGTCGATATGGTCGGTCTGGAGCCGCGCGAGAGCCTCGTCTAGATACTTCTCCAGATCCTCTTTCTTTGTGCAAAAGGCAAGCGGCAGTTTAGTCACGAGCACGACCTTTTCACGGTAGCCATCCCTGAGCGCCTTGCCCACGATGACCTCGCTGCCTGGATAAATATAAGCGGTGTCGATGTAATTGACGCCGTGGTCAATCGCATGGCGGATCATCTCAACCGCTTCGCCCTCATCCGCAGGGAGCCTCATGCAGCCGAGTCCGAAACGCGAAACCCGCAGTCCTGTTTTGCCAAAATCAATATATTGCAAGGCGTCATCCTCCAGTCTGTGTCAAAACGCAATATATATTATAGCTGATGACGGAGCACAATAATGCGCGCAGCCTGAAAGACACTTAATGAGCTATGAAAAAATAGCCAGCGGCAGCGCTGCCCCGTATAGACAAACAACCTTTCCGCAGCGGCTGTTTATTACAGCTCCTTTTGCACAAATCCACAGATATGGCATAAATGTGTCGTTTCTTCTGCGTATTATCAGCTGTCTTAGTAATAAAACAGACCATGAATTCCGCTATTCCGGACGACTGTGGTGTAAAATATCCGGTAAAAGCGGTTATATCCTATCCGGCGGGAGTGAAAAGCGTTGACTGAAGCACGCAGAAGCATTGACGACACTGGCTCCAGACAGCTCGAAACGATCACAGCATGCGCTAAGGACCTCATTTTAGATAAGGATTTTCCAGAAGCGATAAGCGACATCCTCCGCAGGCTCCTGGACTATTACAAATGCAGAAGGGGCTGCCTGTGCGAGTTCAACTGGGACGCGGCAGTTTTCAGCTGCATGTGCGAAGAGCGCGCGCCGGAAGTCGAACCGCTGCGAGACTCTCTTCAAAATATACCGGCCTCAAACGTCGCCTTTCTGACAGACTCTTTTAAAAAAGGGACCGTCCTCCGCCTGAAAGACGGAGAGACACAAAGCAGCCATGGCAAAGACAGCGGCGAACTGCTGCCCTTACTGGGCGCCGGCGAACTTTACGCAATGCCGTTTTACAACGGCGAGGAACTCTGCGCTTTTTTGAGCCTTGACGATCCGGCTGAAAACAGGGACGACGACGGAACCTTCGAGACTCTGAGCGGCTTCGTCTTCAGCGTCATGGACAAACAGCGCGTCCGCGCGGAGGCCCAAGCGGCCCTCGGCAAATACAAAGCGGTCCTCTCCAACATCCACAGCGGGCTCACCATTATTGAAATGGACAGGGGCAGCGGACTCTGCACGCCGAAATACGCGAACGAAAATTATCTCAGCATGTTCGGCATCACGGAACGCGAGTTCTTCAAACGCAGCGGCAAAGATTTCTTTCACGGCGTCCATCCGGACGACCGGCAAAGGGTGGAGAGCGGGTTCCTGCGCGCTTTCGACATTAAGGAAAAGTTCTCCAGCGTCTACCGCGTCGCCGACGCCAGGGGCGAATACCTCTGGGTCAGAGTCAGCGCCTCCGCCGTGCCGGAAAGGTCCGGGCGCTCGCTGTTTTACCTGCTTTACAGCGACGTCACCGAGGAAAAGATCCGCGAACAGCGCTACAACAACGAGCTGATCCTGCGCGAGCAGACCGTGGACGGCAAAGCCGTCTACGCTTTCAGGTTCAACCTCACGCTGGACGTCATGGAGACCTGCTCCGTCAGCGACAGCTTTTCAGGTCTCAACAAAGCCGCCGGTCTCGACGAGCTCATTAACAAAATGGCGGCAAACATTCCGTCTGAGAAGCAGCGCAGTGAATTCACCGCCAAAATGTCATGGACGGCTCTGGTCGACGACTACCTGGGCGGCAGCGACAACGTCGAATACGAATGTCAGATGATGAAGCCCGGCGAAGCCGTGGTCTGGGTGCACAACAGCGTCAGGATCATGAAGCAGCCGCGTACAGGCAACCTCGTCGCCTTCTTCGCAGGCAAGGACGTCACCATGGAACACGTGTCGGCCGACATGCTCCACACCGTCGCCCAGAAGGATTACGACTTCATAATCTACCTCGACGTCAGGCACGACGGCTACATCCTGTTTTCATCAATAGAAATAAACAAACAGATCAGGTCACGCCGCTCCCGCAATTATGAAGCGAACGCGTTTGAATATATCAGGAAAAACGTGGCCGAGGAAGACGTTGCGCTGGCGCTGAACTGCATGACCGTCAAGAACGTGCTGGCGCAGCTGGAGAAAAACGACAGCTATGAGTTCACCCTGAGGGTCAAGGGCAAGAACGGCGAGCTGCGCATCAAGAAATTCCAATACCTTTATCAGGACCGCGACGACGGCATCATCATCCTCAGCAGCAACGACATAACGGACATCTTCCGCCAGGTGGAGGAAAACCAGCGGCTCACTGACATCGCGCACAGGGACCTGCTGACCGGCCTCTTCAACAAGGGCTACTTCTGCCGCGCCATGGAGGAGATCTCCAGGCAGCCAGGCGAAAAGTGGCTATTCTTCATCGACATCGACAACTTCAAGAACTTCAACGACAAACTCGGGCACCTGGTCGGCGATAAAGTGCTGCGCGACGTAGCCGCCGCGCTGAACTCCGTTTTCAGAAAGAACGATCTGGTGGGCCGCTTCGGCGGCGACGAGTTCCTGGCTCTGCTGCCGGATGCTACCGCCGAGCAGGCGCAGGCGAAAGCCGCAAAGATATGCCAGTCGCTGAAACGCGAATACTCAAACGGCAGCTGCACCATTCCCCTGACCGTCAGCGTGGGCATCAGCTCCGCCAAACACAGCTTCACCGCCGCCCAGATGATCGCCGCCGCCGACAAAGCCGTCTACCTGGCCAAGAAAAAAGGCAAAAACTGCTGGGCATTCTGCGAAGGAACGGAAGAAAAATAAAGGCCTGGATCCGCCGCCTTTATGCAGTTTATGTCCTCGCCCAGCTCCAGTTGCCAGTCATGGCCTGATCGACCATGTTTTCAAATAGCGCGTCTGTTTGGGTGTTGAAAATCCACTTTGATAAAAATGCAGATTTGCATTTAAAGCAAAATATTAAAGCACAAAGTATTGCTTTAGGATAGACCTTTTCAGGTATAATTATGACAGTAAAAAGCAGTGCCTGTAAATTATCACCGGACAAAATCATTGTCATAAAATTATTTTTTAAAAAATTAGACCATCTATGTTAAATAATTTGTGTTAAACTTTAATAATAAAAGTATATTTTATAAAAATTTAAATATAATCTGGACATTATCGTAAATCACAATCTTGGCTAGGCGGTGTGACTATGAGCGATAACCTAGAAAAAGACATATATGAGTTGTTACAAAATAATGAACCTTACGGACTTGATAAATATGATATCGCAAATGCTTTGAGTGTAACTGCACATGATGTAAATAGTTGTCTATATTATTTACAAGCAAATGTGCCAAATAGTGTTTATACTAGTGAATGTGTAACTGGAACAACAAGGCCTATTTGGCATGTTGTCAATCCAAATATCGACTATAAATGTTTATTTAATAATAATGATATCATTGACGACTCTGATGAAGATTATATTACACAAGAAGAACAAAACGACATCGATAGAATACGAGCAGAAATATCCAGCGTTAAACTGAAAGCGAATTCTTTATATGACGAAATTGTAAATCACAAGCAGAATTTAACAAAAAGCGACAAAGATGTAGATTTTAAATTCAATATGATAGATATAATAGTAAAACAATACATTTTAGAAGATACTATAGACATAACAGGCAATTTATCCTCCTATGAAACATATTTAGGAAAAATAATATCTTTATATGATAATATTAAGGCTTTTGATATGCTTTTACGTAAACTGCTAACTACTAATGTGGCAGATTTAAAGGCGTCCGCAAATAGCAAAATACTGGAACTATATGATTTAATTAATTCTAAAGTCAACTCATCATGCAACATAGATAGTCCAGAATTATCTAAGACACAAAGAATGTTAACAAAAATAGAGAATAAAATAATAAAGATTAGTGTTTCAGATGATTTAAGTTACTCGAAAATTGACAGATATACAAACATCATCAACAAAGAGTTGTTACTTATTAATGCTATTACAATAGATTTAAATAATATTAAAGAAACACGAAGCGATAAATTAATCCAAGCAAAAACTGAAATCAAACAAAGTGATACAGCACCAAAGTGTGATAAACCCAATGGCCTTGTTCAACCATCAGACAATGCTAACAAAGTTATTATTAAACATTTAAAAAACGAATCAGAACAGGGAAATGACACATCTCCTACATTTATTCAAACTGATAATAATATATGTAGCACATTAAATAGGGAATTAGATCTAACAAAAAAAGAAATATTAACATCATCACAATATACGATAAAAAGCAAATCAACAGGAGAGACATATAATAAACTATTTGGTGATAAGCTAATAAATGCAAGAAAAGTCGTGTTAATAGAAACATATTTAAACACTAATTCGCAAATTGATGATGTCGATGAATTTCTTCAAACGGTGCATGAAAATGTTGGACACAACGGAATTGTTAAAGTCCACTTGATTACTTTGCCATTCGACTCTGATAAATCTCATGACATATATACAAATGGAGAAAGAGAGTCGCGTTTTATAGAGATACAGACTAAATTCAAAAAAATAAACATCTACTTCAGTTGGGAATCTGACACTCATGTGCATGGCAGGTTTTTAATAATTGACAATGGCTGGCAAGTCAATATGGATATTGGGCTACACATCTACATTAGCCGCGACTGGAACCGTGCTAAACCTCAGTTTGATCGTACTACAATTGACAAGCCTGTAAATATAACATATTTGCCTTGTTCAGAGCAAATGAGTGAATATTTTAATCGTGTACCAAAAGATATTAATTGAGCCATCCCTAAAGATTGTGTAAACCTACATACTACATATAGGTGCAAAATGAGAGCACATATCTGGAGGTTTTAAAATGGGTAGCAGAAAAGATCCCAAGCGAGATGCCAAACGTGGGAAACTTACGACACTACTGCAGCAACACGACGTAAACCCCATGCAGGACATCAATGCCCTGTTTAAGTACATGATTGGCTCGACGCAGCTGTCGACATACTTCTATCCGCCTGAAATTCACAAAGCCATATACACAACCAACGCGATAGAAAACCACAACCGCCAGCTGCGCAAAGTCACAAAGACGAGAACTATATTCCCGACTGATGACGCCCTGTTCAGACTCCTGTACCTGGCTATGATGGACATAACAAAAAATGGACAGGACGACCTGCAAACTGGGGCATGATCCTGCAGCAGTTCCCCATCTGCTTCCCGGACCGTCTCAGCCCAGGCGATATTGAGTAGCGAACGACAATAGGAAAAACCGGGCTGCCGCATTGACAGCCCGGCTTGGCGATGCCAGAATATAGGTGCAGAGAAAATCTGCTCAAAAATCTTATCCTTCGTTCCAGGTAAGTTGTTGGTTTACGCAGAATTTATTACAGTCTCGTGTAATAATATATTAAAATTAATTTCATTAAAAGGGAGTGACGTTCATGTTTAAAATTTTGCGCCACATATCGCTTTTGACAGCAATAATAGCCGCCGTCCTGCTCACAGCCCCTGCTTTTGCCGCCGAACCTGCGGCGGTCGGCGCTGCGCGAAAGCTCTATGCCGAGGTCAACGGCCTTATCAGCGCCAAAAAGACAAAAATGATGGAGGTTACGCTTCCATGGTACTCAGCGCCCAACGGTATGAACCGTACGACGAAGATGAGGTTCTGGTTCACAGAGGAGACAAAGCTGGGCGAGAACGACACGCCGGTTACGACCGCTGCGCTTCACAAAGCGGCAGTAACGTATCAGTTTGCTGATATGAAGCCGATGGAGACCGACGAGTACTACTTCAATGCGAAGGGCGGACTTGTCTTTTATTATTCCGTTGCCGACGTTACTGAGGAGGCGCTGAACAAACATATGGAGTCTCGCTACTACTATGACAGCGGCAGCCTCGTCCGCGCAACAGAGGAGACGCGCCCAATAAATGACAAGACAGCGAAGCCAACCAGGGACCAGCGAGATAAAGGGTTTTCCGAGGATATGGCCGAGTCCTCTAAGCATTTTCTCAAAAGACAGGCCGAGTTGAGAGAGGCGTTCTACGGCATTTACAACGCGCGCGGCTTCTGATGAGAAACATTGTGGAATGTCGTAAAACATCGCATCAGCGATAGCGCTTAGCGCAGTCTTTCTATTCGCACCGCTTGCTTCTGCTGGCAACGCTGCGAATATGCCGATGTTTGATGAGGACTCTCCAATGACAGAGGCCGGTAAAAATAGTACCGGCTATGCCGAGAGCAAACTTGTCTTAAATGGAGGGCTTGGGGTTCTCTGTCAAACACGGCTTCACCGCCGCCCAGAAGATGATCGCCGCTGCCGACAAAGCCGTCTCCCTAGCCAAGAAAAAAGGCAAAAACTGCTGGGCATTCTGCGAAGGAACGGAAGAAAAATAAGGACATGGTCCCGATTCACATGCCGGTTTATTTGCCGTTTTCAATATAACGATTTTTTACGCTTAAACAGAAATCTAAAAAGTGTGTTGCAACAGCTGAAAGCTGATGGTCTTTCAGCACTACTATTGAACGCTGGGTGTCAAGATACTTGCCAATAATAGGGCGACAACAAATGTCCCCTGTTTCAAGTTGTGACGCTGACGGTGTTGAAATGATAGACACCGCGACTCCATGTTTGCTCAACATCAAAGTCGTGCCGCACAGTGTACAGACATTCGCAAGATTTGGTTTAAAACCAGCATTTAAGCAAGCGTCAACGAACATTGAACGGAAACAGCTTGTTATGCTTAGCGGCACTCCGGCAAGCACATTTAGCGGTATCGATTTCGCATTCCTGTCGAGCCACGGATTATCGCTTCGATAAACGGCCATCAGTTGTTCCGGAAAATCAACGACAGACTTAAGTTCCGGCGGCAAAGGCACGGAAGGCCCACGTATAATACTTATTTCTATAATGTCTTTTTTGAGCTTCTCAATGAGTTCGCTGGATACAAGTTCATATATTTCAAATTGTATATCTGGATTCTGCTTGTAAAATGTAGTGCATAACTCATCTTTTAGCAAATCCGGGAAGCACGGCGATAATCCTAAATGCAACACGCCGCTTACCCCCTTAATATTCGCATCTATCTCCTTTCGAAGAGATTCCTGCATTTCACATATGTGTTTTGCCTTTATATAAAGAATACGCCCGGCGTCGGTTAATTTAATTTTTCTGGCGCCTCTTATGAGCAAGGTCGTGCCGTATTCTTGTTCAAGCGTTTTAATTTGTCCACTCAATGCGGGCTGCGCAATAAAAATCCGTCTTGAAGCTTCTGAAAATGATCCGGCATCAACCACGGCAATAAAGTGTTTATAAAGGTCTGTGTTCATTTATACCACTTCCATATGCATAGAGGCATTATAAAATAATTTCATTATAATTAGTATTTAAAAATATTTTTTGTATCACTGAAATAATACAGTTCTTTAAAAAAATTGTCAAAGCCCTTTCCAGGAATTATCCACTTTAGCAACTAAGCGTGTGAAACGTCGTGCCTTCTGTTGCGTTTAGATATTTATTTCCATACCTCGTTCAGCAATTTAAGCTTATGTGTAGAGTTAAAACATTCATTATTTTTTGCCGCATGCCCATTTAAATTTGCCGCAGCCTTAACATGCGTGATCTTGTTGTCTGACACCTAACACCATCAGCGTCTGCATTTTCCAAGACTTTAAACGGCTCTGCCGCTTATGAAGCATGACTATATCTGC
>Ga0163159_1003497_pt1 | contig 11806 bp, 9 predicted proteins | sample BioMet9_FD_108702 | JGI IMG/M metagenome (GOLD analysis project Ga0163159, IMG submission 108702) | Microbial communities from bioreactor (seeded with sewage sludge) at Lawrence Berkeley National Lab, California, USA - Biofuel... | ecosystem: Engineered > Bioreactor > Anaerobic > Unclassified ... | reverse complement strand
GTGACCTCTTATGACCGGAGTGGGTACGCTCACTTTGGGAGTGGTTATAGCGGTGGGGTTGGGGCTTATAACGACGATGGGACTTTAAAAGCCAACACGGTCGTGGTCACCGTGGATGATGCGACAAAGAATACGGTTACGGCCACTCTTGGAGGCAAAAGTTATACCGGGTTAGTCGCGATTCTCCAAGCTCAGAGCAAGTCCTCTTATCCTCTGGATGTCCGAATCAAAGGGGTCATTACGACCAACCAATTCCAAAGCAAGACGATCTCGTCAGGAAAGCCTTATGACGATCCGACGTATTACGAGAATTCCTTAGAAACCAAATACGCAGAGAACCTTAAAGGGCTGACCGTCAAAGCAATGGGCTCTTCTAATGCCGAGACTTATTGGAACAAGACTGCCAATGCTTGTTCTTCTTCGGGCTATGTTTTTGCTTATAACAAAGTCACCGCGACCGCTGACACCGATAGTTATTTCAATATGTGCGATGTGAGCGGCGTCGCCAACGTGACGGTGGAAGGCATCACCGCGGATGCGGCCCTAGAGCAATGGGGCTTTACCTGGAGCAAAGGCAATTCGATCGAAGTCCGCAATCTCCTCTTTGAAAACAATGTCGAGGATGCTTGCTCTTTCCAAGGCGGAAGCAACACGAATATGGATTTTCATAATTTCTGGCTCCATCATTGTCGCTTCAACCGTGGGCTCAACCATTGGGATTTGACTTATGAACAAGATAAGGGCGATGGCGATGGGGAATTCGATATCAAATACCTTCACAACATTACCTCTGACCACAACATCTTCTACAATTGCCACAAGACTGGCTTGATTGGGGGCAGCGATAAGGCTTATACGGAGAATGTGACCTTCCATCACAATAAGTATTGGAAGTGTTCTTCGCGTTTGCCTTTAGGCCGCCAAGCCAATATGCATTTCTACAATAACTATTACCTTGATTGCACGACCTGCCAAGATATCCGGGCCAATGCCTATTGCTTTAGCGAAGCCAATTATTTCTCAGGCTGCAAGAACCCACAACTCGTGACCAACGATTCGACCTATAAAGGCACGGCGATCAAGTCTTTTGGCGATGTGCTGGTGAGTTGTGGGACTTCCAAAGCAACCGTGGTTACGGATCGGAGCAAAGAAGTGACGAATTCCTGTAAGCCCGATGGTACGACGGATTATTCCTCTTTCACGACATCAAGTTCGCTGTTCTACTATGACACCACGACGAAAAAGAGCAGCGTATCGCTGCTCCTAGAGGCGAAAGACGTTCCGACATACGTCGAAGCGAATGCCGGTGTCTTCTCTTATTGAGGATAGTAGGGGCACTTCGTTTTCAAACAAGTGGGGTTTTGCGGAGAAAATTCGCATTTGAAGGGGGCAATCGTCATTTTGATGTGGTAACGCTCCTCCACGAATTTGGCCGCCTCCGTTAACGAGATGTAGGCGTTCCGCTTGCAACACCGGGGTCCACCGATGTCGCCAATCTTCTCCAAGGCTCTCGAAGTGAGATGCATGTTGTCTTTATAAAAGTCGTTATCGCTCAACGGTCCGGTTCCATGGATGATGGCTAAGGCTGCTCCGACGGAAGCCGCGCTCCCGCAGACGCCCCAATAGCCACACGTCGCGCCGGGCATGAGATACGCTCTTTTTTCGAGTTCATCGAGCGCTTTCGGGAGGTCAATCGCTCCGCCCGCGTTTTGATACGCCCTTAAGAAAGCGGAGCCATCGAGCATGTGATGTTCTGGTCCGTGCATGCTGATGCCCGGAAGATGCATCAGGTGTTTGGCGATCACGATCGGATCCGTTCCTTGTTCTTTTTGAACTACTTCTTTGATCAAATCGGCTTTTTCAATGAAAGTTGCCATAAGAGAGCCTTCTTCGAAAGCACCTTAACACCAAGAGGGGAAAAAGGCAAACGAGGCTAGTGTTTGTAAAGAAAAAGGGCTAAAGGAACATCCTTTTAGCCCTGGTTTGCAAAGATATTGCTTTTAGGCAGCGAGGCCTTCGTAGCCGTATCCCGCGGCACTGATGGCGGCTTTGAGCTCATCTTCGCTCAACTGGCGAGTGGAAGTGATGACGGCCGTGCCTTCGGATAAAGACACTTCGACTTTCTTGACGTCTTTGACAGCCGCAAGAGCCTCGTTGACGTGCTTCACGCACATCATGCATTTCATCCCTGAGACTTTGATTTTCTGACTGAAGACTTCTTTTTTGTGTCCAAACATTGTTTTGATTTTCCTCTTTTCGATACTTCCAAGCATAGCACGACTTCCCTAACGCGGTTCGAAAGATGCTTACATATCGCCCTAAAGAAAAAGATGAACCTCGCCTAGTTCATCTTTCTCAACGTTTATTGACGAAAAAACTATACAATATCATTTTTAGCCCATCAAGGCTCAATTTATGAGCCTTGGAATTTTCGTTGGTTTTATCGGTTTATTTCGGGCTTAACTCTTTGTTCACTTTTCAAAAAGAAAGAGACCCCGAATCACTCCGAGGCCTCTTGATGGAATTAACTTAGACTAGGCTTGTTTCTTTTTGCGTAAGAGGAAGAACGCACCGGCAGAGATGGCTCCCAAAACGGAGAGAGAATAAAGAATAATATTAGATGAATCACCCCCTACTGAATTCGGGCTTCCTAAAGTCATTCCGGAAGTGTTGCCTCCCTTTGCAATAGTCCAGGCAAGCAGCCGTTGGTGAGCCAAAATGAATGCAATATTCTTGTTGAACATCGCCTGTTGATCAGAGCTTAGAAGAGAGTAGTCGTCATTGGCGGTTGCGTAGAGCGTGTTACACTGGCCCGCAACATTTTCGCTCATATGCAAATCTCCAACCACAACAGCAAGATCTGCATAGTTCAGGCAAATATCAGAAGCTGCGGTCATGGAAAGTTGAGGAGCGTTATAATAGCCTAAAGGTCCAACGAAGGTGATACCTTGGGTGGTTCCAGCGGTTGAGAAGATGGTATTGATAGCGGTCGCATCAGCCGCGGAGATGGCTTTTTCACACCGAAGCGTCAAATCGCCTAAATCGCCGGTGCAAATACCAGCAATCGAAGAAGCGGTCCCAGAAGTGACGGTCGCCGCGGAGCTTAACTTAAACGTAACTTCGATGATGGCTCCTGCGAATTCTTTCGTGAGCTGAGAAACTGCGGTAATCTGCTTCGGACCAATTGCCTCCCCAGCTTCCGCGAGAGCGGTAATGGTCGGATTTGAGATTTCCAATAGGCCGTTATATTCGCTCAATTTTCCTTCAACCTTTGCTTTGTTGCCCAAGACTGCGGATGAAGCGGTGACAGAAGTGTCGAAAACATAAACGGCATGGGTTCCGTCTTGAAAACATATGCCTGTTCCAGGAATGATTTTGGTGACCGTTCCTGTGACGGTGACGATTTTTCCATCGTAAGTGCTGTTGATTGCGCCATCAATTCCTCTCAGATCGGCAATCGTCATGTTTACAACGGTGACAGCAATGGTTGCAGTTGCAGTGTCGGTTCCGTCCGTTGCAGTGACGGTTATCGTCGCAGATCCGACCGCCACGGGAGTAATGGTCACGGTATTTCCGGAAATTGTGGCTGTGGCAGCCGCGGTATTAGAGTTATCGATAGAGAAAGTCACGGTTCCCGCGAATGATTTCGCTGTTGCGGAAACCGTTTGGGAACTGCCGTCAGGAGATATAGGCAATGCGTTTGTACTTAAAGTTACGTAAGGACTGGCAACGGTCACCGCGGTTATTGCAGTGAGGGTGTCGACTCCGTCCGTTGCGGTATAAGTAATTGTCGCGGTGCCTACAGCGTGTGCAGAGATAACCGCAGCGCCTACAGAACTATTTGCAATTGCCACAGTGGCAACCGCTTCGTCACTCGAGGTAGCCGAATAAGTCACCGTCCCGTTAAAATAGGAAGCGGTCAGCGTGACGCTTTTCGTACCATTCCCCGATTTAATCTCGGTGGTGGCGGGAGACGCCTTAAGAGTCTGCGTATTGACGGTCACCGGAAGTTCGATCGTAGCGACCGCTGTGCCATCTGCAGATGCAAATCCTGAAATGGTTATGGTCGCGTTGCCTGCTTTAACCCCACTAACAGTAATGATATTGCCTGAAAGGGTAGCGGAAGCGACTGTCGAATCGCTTGAAACGGCGGTGTAGTGGTCTGCCGTGAAGCCGTTAGGGGTGATAGTGCTGGTTCCTGTTCCACCCAAATTGATAGAAAGTGAGGAACTGCTGAGAGAAAGCGTTGTTGAAACGCTAGCATCAGAAAAGGTAACCGTTACTTTGCTGATTTGAGTGTTGCTTGTGTTGGTATTGCAAATATTAAAAAAAGCTAGTGAAGTGTCACCATTTGAAACCGTATAAGTGCCGCTTTTGGTAGGAGCGGTTCCACCTGAGGTCACTCTCGCGGTCGTTGCAACGGAGCTAAACCTAGTCAAAACCGATCCGCTAGTGCCAGTGCCAGAGGTATATGTGACAGCAACGCTTTTTATATATTTGTTAGAGAGGGTGGAAGTGTTATATATTTGCCCTCCCATCATCATGATGTAGCCATAATCGGTGCCAGTGCCGCTAGCTTTGGTCTTAGAACCCGTGATTCCAAAATCGACACTAGAAACGGTAAAAGAGTGGACCGTCGTAGATGTGTTTGAACTTTCATAAAATGATCCTACGTCGCTTTGTTGAAACGTGACCACCGTATCGGTGGCCGCGCGCGTTTCTGAATTGGGGGAGGCGGAAATTGCGATTGACCCTGCTCCCAAACAAGCGCACCCTAGAATTAACAAAATCTTATTCTTCTTCATCATACAAAAATGATCCTCCCTATTTGATCATATGAATTCGTACCGACTTCCTATTTGGCCAGACGTTGGCAGATGGCCGTTCTACTTAATCCTGAAGTAGAAGTGGAGAGAATGGCAGTCAGTTTCTTTTGACGCTGTTTTTCTCTTTGCGGCCAAAGCCTCGTTAATCAAAAAGATTTAACGAAACTCCATACCGAAAAACAGGGAAAAGGCTTTATTGTTGACGACATTATTATTCTAGAGAATAAGGGGCTTTGCAACGATATTAAGGCTATTTAAAAGATGCCTTAGTAAACGTTTATTGACTAAATTTAGAAGCCATCGAAAAATAATTAGATAAAGCAAAGCAAGTATACAAGAAAAGCCCAAGTTATCGGTACTTGGGCTCGCTTCATAGAAGACTAAGGAGTCTAATTGAGTTTTACAAGTTTTAGTCTTAAAGCATTAAGCACAACGCAGATGGAGGATAACGCCATCATGCCCGAAGCGATCATCGGATTGAGATCAAGCGGATAGCTGGCGTAGTGGAACGCGCCGGCCGCTAAAGGAATGCCGATGCAGTTATAAAAGAAGGCCCAGAAAAGGTTGAGTTTAATGTTATTGACGACCTTATGGGATAGGGTGATGGCGGATACCAAATCATGGAGCGAGGAATTCACAAGAACGATATCGGCGGAATCAATCGCGATATCCGTCCCCGAACCGATGGCGATACCGACATCCGCTTTTTCAAGCGCCGGGGCATCGTTGACCCCATCGCCAACCATGGCGACGATCTGTCCTTGTTTTTGTAGGCCGTCGATGATTGCTAATTTTCCTTCGGGTTTAATTCCGCTATAGACATGGGTGATGCCGACGCTTGAAGCAAGGGCATTCGCGGAAGCTTCGTTATCCCCCGAGACGAGATAAACTTCATAGCCTTTGCTTCTTAAGGCAGCGATATCCTCTTTGGCTCCTTCTTTCATTTCATCCGCCAAAGCAATATAGCCCACATAAGCGCCATCCTCCCCCAAATAGGTGAGGGATGATCCGTTCAAGAACGAATCCAAGGGGGTTTTGCTATCAATTTCGATGTTATTTTTCTTTAAAAGCTCAGCATTGCCCGCCACAAAGTGATGGCCGTCGATGTTGCCCGAAACGCCAAAGCCCGGTTCATAAACGAAATCCTGGACTTCTTTCTTTTGATAGCCCTGGCTCTCGAGATATAAAGCGGTTGCGCCCGCTAAAGGATGTTCCGAAAGCGTTTCTAAGGATAAGAGAGCATCACCAAGACTCCGATCGTCTTTCGTTGGGGCATAGGATAAGACATGAAGATGGCCGCTGGTAATGGTGCCGGTCTTATCAAAAACTAAGGCCTTAACCCGGGCTAAGTCTTCAAAGGCGCTGGCGGATTTGATCAAGATGCCATGCTCCGCTCCTTTGCCGGTTCCCACCATTACCGCAACAGGAGTGGCGAGACCTAAGGCGCAAGGGCACGAAACGACCAAAACGGAGACGCCCATATTGATGGCGAGACTCCAATTTTGGGAACTGAATCCCCACGCGAGGAAAACGATCAAAGCAATCGTGATGACAACCGGAACGAAATAAGCGGAGACCGTATCCGCGAGTTGGGCTAAACGGGCTTTGCTATTGGCGGCTTCTTCAACGAGTTTGACAATCTTGTTGATCGTGGTGTCTTCGCCGACATCACTTACCTTCATTTTGAAGGAGCCGGAAGTATTGAGCGTCGAGCCGATGACTTTTTCGCCGACTTTTTTATAGACCGGAACGGCTTCGCCTGTAATCGCGGCTTCTTCAAGATGTCCGTATCCTGACACTATAATGCCATCCGTTGGGACTCTGGCCCCGGGTTTGACGAGGCAAATATCTCCAACTTTCAATTCTTTGGATAAGATCTCTTTGATTTCGCCATTGCTTTCAACGAGTGCGGTTTCGGGCGCTAAAGCCATCAAGTTTTCGATGGATGAGGTCGTCTTACTCTTCGCTAAGGCCTCAAAGTATTTGCCCAAGGAGACTAAGGTCAGAATCATGCCACTTGCTTCGAAATAGACATTCTCGTTATTGCCTTTGCCTAACGCCATCATGATGAAGACGTAAAGGCCATAAAGATAAGAAACTCCGCTCCCGATGCTAATCAGGGTCAGCATGGTCGGGTGTCCTTTGAATAAGGAGATGGTTCCGGAGACGAAGTAGTGGTAATAAATAGCGATGATGGCGCTGGCTAAGCCCAGTTCGATGGCGAGGTCGACGATCATCGGGCTAAACATCGGCCAACCCCACATCATTCCCATCGAGAAGTACATCAGAATCAAGAGCAAAACGGCGGCGGAAATCAATTTGATCAGGGTTTTGCGGAGATCTTTTTTCCGTTCATTGCGGCGGGCTTTATAGGATTCGTCAGCCAAGGGCGAAGCCGAATAACCGGCTTCCTTGATTGCCTTTTCGATCGCCTTATCGTTGGGGGCACCATTGAAGGTGACTTCCATGGAGTTGGTTAATAAAGAGACCTCGGCTTTGGCAACGCCAGGGACTTTTTCTGCGGCTTTTTGGACGTGAAGTTGGCAAGCGGCGCAGAACATGCCATTCACTTTGTATTTCTTTTCTTCCATAAGGCCCCAATTAGGGGCGCTTTAATTATCATCGAAGAGAAGGAAAGCGCAAACGATATGATTTATTCTTCAATTTTCGCCAACAAAAAGCGCCCCCTCTTAACTTAATAAGGTAGAAATAGGTCCAAGGAGGCTCACTATGACCGCGTTCAAGTCGTTTTATGATATTTTAGAAACCTGGCTCGCTTATCCCCTCTGCTTGCTCATCGCCTTAGCGGCGGGCTTAGCTTTAGCGCTCGTTTATAAAAGGATTAAGCGAGGCTACGCCTATACCCGGTTTATGCCGATGGCCATTTTGATCGTGCCGGTCGCGATGGCTGCTTTGGTGGGTTTGCTCAATGCCCGCAATAGCGAACTCGAAACCTCCGATACGATTCGGGTGGGCGTTGTTTTGACCGCCGGCGTCGCCTTGACCCGTTTCCGGAGCGATAAACTTGCGATTGAAGACATGGTTTACTTGGTCTTGGCCAGCGTCCTCGGCATCGTCTTCGGCATCGGCTATGCGCTCTATGGCGCTTTAAGCTGTTTGGCCGTGGTCTTGATTTTATTGGTTTTGCACGCCTTCAAGTTTGGCGAAGACATGGGGGGAATCCTTTCGGTCCGGATTCGGGTTCCCGAGGATTTGAACCAATCCGAAGTCTTTGAAGCAATCTTTGCCCATCATTGCTTAACCTATAAACTTCAGGAAGTTCGGACCGTTGAGTATGGTCAACTTTATGAAATCCGTTATGATGTCTCGCTTAAAAAAGGCGAGACGATCAAACTTCTGATGGATGAAATTCGCGAGCATAATGGCAATCTTGAAGTGGTGGTCTCCGACGCGGAAAGGCAGTAAAAGTTTATGGCGGCCCCGATCGTTAATTTCTGCCGGACGGAAAACAAGTATCCTCTTGACGAGAAACTTGTCCCTTTCCTCGTGGCCGCATTAAAAGAACATCTCGACGTCGATCCTTATGCAATCAACAATGGCCATTACCAAGTTAACACCATCTATTTCGATGACGGCGACAATGCGGTGGTCGAGCGGAGCGTCGATCATCCGACTTACAAAGAGAAATTGCGGTTAAGGAGTTATGGGGGAGCCAAGCCGATCTATTTCATTGAGTTCAAGAACAAATATCAAAGCGACGTCTTTAAGAGCCGCATTATTCTCAGCGAAAGGGAATATGAGGATTATGTCTTTCGTCAAATCGTTCCGAAGCGGAATGGCAAATATCAGCACGACCGTTTTCTTGACGTTCTGGAAGACTTTATCGCCCGCCATCATGGGATTTATCCCAAGAGCGTGATTCAATATGACCGGATGGCTTTCGTCAATCGCCCGTTCGATGTTTTCTGCCGGGTGACGATCGACACTTCGATTTCCTATCGGCGGGATAACTTTCACCTTAACGAACTCGGAGGCGAACTCCTTTTGCCGCCACACCAGTGCATTCTGGAAATCAAGGTGGGGGAGAGCATTCCTTTATGGCTGGCCCACGCGATCAATGAACTGGGGATCTACCGGATTCCTTTCTCGAAATATGGCACCTCTTTCTTGACGAGCCTTACGCCGAAAGAAGAAAAAGCCCTACAAAGCAGCAACGAAAAAATCGATGTTTTAGCCCGCTCATGAAAGCCTCTTTTTTCGCTCGCCTCATCTTATAAGTCCTCCTTTTTGTTATACTTAAGGACGTCATTAAAGGCGAAACGAATGCCTTTAAAGACCATCGAGGGGACTTTTGCAGGGATTTTATGGTTCTTGAAGGCGACGCTTCTTTATCTTCGAGCTTATTAAAGGCCCTTTCCTCGACCGCGCTTTGGAGTGCGGTTTTAACTTGCTTGGCCGTGATTTTTCTGGGCTATTTCTTAGCTCGGAAAAAACTGCTTCCGGATTCCGCGTCGCTCGTGTTGAGCAAAATCGTTTTAATGGTGGCTCTCCCTTGTTTGGCTTTCGCTTCTTTCATGGTGGATTTCACCGAGAACGGGGCGATCGATACCTTGGTGAATCTCTTATTGGGATTTGGCCTTTATTTGATTTTCATTCCGACCAGCCGCTATCTTTTCTTCTTCGTGAAGGACCCCAACAAACGCAAGATCTTGGCTCTTCTTTTCACTTTCGGCTCGGGCACCTTCTTCGCCCAGCCGTTATTGGCTTCGCTTTATGGAGCCCAGGTTTATAACGATTCCAATCTCTTCAATATCTCGTTTCGGGTTTTCGTCTATTCGTATGTCTTTGTCGCGATCGGCGGCGAGAAGATCGCCCCCGAAGCGAGAAGCAAGAAAGAGTTGACGAAGAAGATTTTGCTTAACCCGATTTTGCTTGCCACTTTCATGGGCTTATTGTTCTGGGCGCTTCAGGCGATCCCAGGCGCCAAAGAAATGAACTGGTGGACGATTCGCAAAGATTGGCTCTCCCCGAGCGAGACGACTTCGCCGAGTTATGTTCCTTTTTGGCGGATTGATGTTTCTTTGCCTTGGGTCTTCGCCGTGTTAAAGGTTCTCGGAGCCTTATCCTCGCCTTTAGTCTATCTCGCGATTGGCTTAACTTTGGGCGAAAAGAGCATTAAAGACGCCGCCAAGAACAAGACTGCCTGGGCTTTCGCCTTTATGCGGATCTTCGTCGGGCCCTCCATGGTCTTGGGTATCCTTTATGCCTTAGAAGGAATTGCTCGCGCCTGCGGCTATCCGCCCTTAATTTCCTTGGCCACCCTTCAAAGCACGATTTTGATGTGGGCGGTTCCGCCCGTGACCGTTGGAGTCGCATATTGTCTGGAGTTCGATAACGAAAAAGAACTCGCCAGCGACGCGAGTCTTCTTTCGACGATTCTTTATATTCCCGGAGTGGTGGTTTTCACCCTCTTGCTGACGGTGATCGCTTCGAGCGGTTTCTTTTACGCCAGCTAATCGGCTAGTTCAGCAAATGGCAATCGGCGGCTTTCACTTGGAGTTCTTTTCTATCCTCATCGGTAAGTGAGGCCAAGAAGGTGGTCTTGCCACCATTGAGCGCGTTGAGCATCAAAGCGGCAAAGAACTTTGCGGTCGTGCGATCGCAAGGAAGATCTTTCTTCGCGATGCTATAGCCATAAGAATCCACGGTCTCTAGGGCATAGAGATAGATTTGGCGGTCGATATAGGGGCAGAACGAACTTGGATTTTCGTTCGTGCCATGATGCCACATTTTTTGTAAGGCTAAGAAGAAGTGCTGCGAAGTCTCGCTCTGCGCAGGATTGGCTTCGACAAAATCCGGCATGTGGCGGTAATTGAAGGCATAGATCACTTCATCGGGGTATTTGGCCGCTTGGAGGCCGATGAGATAAAGGTTCTCGGCAATCACGCTCGAGAAGTCGTCATTTTCTTTGAGGCTCTTTAAAGTATAAAGGGCATCCATCGCTTTGTGGTAAGCTTCATCAAGCAGATGTTTTTTGCTTTGGAAGTGGACGTAGATCGTCGGTTCGGTAATGCGCAAAAAAGCAGCGATCTTTTTCGTCGATACGCCTTCAATCCCGTTTTTCGCGCCTTCGATGATGACGCGGTTGAGGATTCTTTCGTCAATGTTTCTTAAATTTCTTCTGGCCATGTTGGACTTTATTGTGGGACGAGCCCAACGATTAAAGTGAATTTATTTTAGACGATTGTTCTTAAGAAACAATAAATTTTGTAAGGTTTTTCAAAAAAGCGGTGACTCTTTAGAAAAGATATTGCGCGATGGCGGAGATGGATTAAAATGTGTTTATGAATATCTTGTTTCTTTTGCTACCGAAGAACCAGGTCGATTACCTCTTCGAGGATTTTACGGTGCGGCAAGCGCTAGAAAAGCTCGAGGGGAAACGTTATTCCATGATCCCCGTCATCAACCGCAAAAGCGGCAAATACGAACGTGCGCTCATGGAAGGTGATTTCCTTTATTATCTCACCAGGAACCATCTCTCCTTTGGCGAACTCGAGAAGATGAATTTGCAGGATGTTCCCGCTTCCCGCGATATTCAAGCCGTTGGCGTCAACTGCCAAATCAAAGAACTCTATGACAAGATCATTGACCAAAACTTCGTCCCTGTCGTTGACGATAATGGCGTTTTCATTGGCATTGTCACCCGCCGTTCGGTCATGCGGACGTTATTGCCAGACTCCGGAACTGCGGAAAAGTAAAATCGCCAGCATAGCCCCCTTCAAATAAGAAAAAGACCAACTTCCGGTTAACCGGAGTTGGTCTTTGTTTTAAAGCTTCTCGATCAAGTCCACGCTCTTTTTGAGCGCATCGCCTTTATAGGATTCAACCGTCCCGTCATCAACCAATTTGGCTAAGGAGGGGTCAATCGGAAGTTCATCGAGGAGCGGCACGCCATAGCGGGCTGCGACCTTGCTGAGATCGCCCGCGCCGAAGACGTCGATCTTCTCGCCGCAATGCGG
>Ga0163159_1003492_pt1 | contig 11823 bp, 14 predicted proteins | sample BioMet9_FD_108702 | JGI IMG/M metagenome (GOLD analysis project Ga0163159, IMG submission 108702) | Microbial communities from bioreactor (seeded with sewage sludge) at Lawrence Berkeley National Lab, California, USA - Biofuel... | ecosystem: Engineered > Bioreactor > Anaerobic > Unclassified ... | reverse complement strand
CGTCCGAGTTCCGCTTCCTTCGGCAGTTCGATTCCAGACTCGCCGCTCCCCTCAGGCCGCCCTCTCGGACCCCTTCGGGCTTCTTCAGCTCGCCCTTCCTCTCTCTTCACTTCCACCTTATTCGCTTGTCATGGTGCGCGTTGCGGACCTCCCGGCTTTTCTCGCGAACGCCCTGTCGGCGGCGCAACGAGAGAAAGTATATTACGCCTTCCTAAATTCGTCAAGCACTTTTTGGTATTTTTTTTGAAAAACTTTTTTAGAACGCCAGAGCTCGTGAAGCATTGCTGTTGCTGTAAATTCAGTCATGGACAACCATGTGCGCGGCGCGCTTTCACATTTTTACCAGTGAAAGCGCGCGAAATTCCTTCGGATTAGTTCATTTTTACAGGAACGATTGGCGCGTAGGAGAAAACAAAGCATGTTTTACGGACGCCGCGTACCCGATGCAAGCGCGGCTTTCAACGACGCCGCTAGACGCCCTTCAGAAAACGCCCGGCACAGTTCATGAATTTCGCCGCAGCGGGAGACATCTCTTCCAGCGACGCGGCGCCCATAATGAGCTTGCGCGAGAAGCGCGGTTCGATTCTTTTGGCCACCACGCCAAACGGCCGGCCGAACAGCATCATCTGCGGCAGCGCGCTGATGCCGAGTCCGTTTCTTACCATAGAGATGATGGTGCAGTCGTCGGTGGATGAAAATTTTATGTTGGGAACAGCGCCGAAGCGCTTCCGATACTCTTCGACCACGCGGCAGGAATCAGCGTCGTACTCCAGTTTGGAGACTATAAACTGACCGCGCCCGAAAGCTTCGAGCGGGAAAGTTTTGTCGCAGGCCAGCGGATGCCCTTTCGGCAGGATGGCCATGATCTCGTCCTCTACCAGCGGCACCGCGTCAAACTTCTGTCCCTTGCGTTCGCTGAGAAAACCGATGTCCACGCTTCGCTCCTCGATCCAGCCTTCTATTTCGGAGACTCCTCCTTCGACGATCTCTACTTCTATATTTGGATAGAGAGCGCTGAATTCCTTCATCACGCGAGGCAGCCACTGGTAGGCCACGCTCATAAAGCAACCGACGCGCACCGTGCCAATCGTGATACCTCTGATGCCTGCGGCCGTCTGTCGAAAAAGCTCGTCGCAGTTGACCATTTCGCGCATGACCGGCAGCAGGCGCTCTGCAGCCGCGGTCGGGACCACGCCTGAGGGTTTGCGGTTCAGCAGACGCAGTCCGCACTCTTCCTCAAGTTTTTTGACCATCAGGCTGACTCCTGCCTGGGTGAAGCCCAGTTCCGCGGCTGCCCTCGTGATGTTGCCGTGTTCGACCGTTTTGATAAAAACTCTGCAAATGCCAGCGTCCATACTGGCGCCCCCTTTACTATAACTATTACTTATGATGAAAATAATATATTATTGTTTTACTTATGTCTACTGCCGTTCTATGCTTGTGACGCAGGACAGGGAGAGAATCTTCCTTCTCATGCATATAAACGGAGGCGTCATAACATGGAACGTACTACCAAGGCAAGGGCTATCGGCGCGGAAGGATTTATCTGGCTGGCTGCGATTCTGGGGTTTTTCTGCTGGTTCGCGGCGCGAATGGGCGTCGCCAATATGTTTGGCACCATGATGAGCACCGGACATGATCTGCTGCTGAACACATGTTTCTTCCTGTCAGCCGTCTGCACGCTGGCTGGCGCGGTAGGCGCCCTGTTCTCGGAGTTCGGCGTTATCGCCATCGCCAACAAGGCTCTTTATCCCCTGATGCAGCCTCTCTACGGTCTGCCTGGCGCGGCTTCAGTAGGCGTCGTTACGACGTTCCTTTCCGACAATCCTGCAATCCTGCCGTTTGCGGCAGACGACAACTTCAGGCGCTATTTCAAAAAGAACCAGTTCTCTTCTCTGGTCAACCTGGGCACCGCCTACGGCATGGGACTTATTGTGGTGACCTTCATGATCGCGCAGGGCGCCGTGAACGGAACCAACTATATTAAGCCTGTCCTGATCGGACTGCTGGGCGCGCTGCTGGGCAGCATAATCAGCGTGAGGCTCATGCAGCTTATGACGAGGAAGGAGCCGGACGCTTTTGACAGCGTCGCGGCCGACGACGGCAATGATTTCGACATCATGAATTACCGCGAGATCCGCAAGGGCAGCTATGTGCAGCGTTTTATGGAAGCGATCCTCGACGGCGGCAAAAAAGGTTTCGACATGTCCATGGTAATAGCGCCTGGCATCATCACCATCTGTACGATTGTTATGATGCTCACCAAGGGACCAGGCGCCGGGGGCGTTTACAACGGCGGCGCGTATCAGGGTGTCGACGCCATTCGCATCGTAGGCGGCTACCTGAACGCAGTGCTCAATCCCCTGTTCGGTTTTAAGGATCCTACCGTGATTATCTTTCCGCTCACTTCTCTGGGCGCCGTGGGCGCCGCCATCGGCACCGTGCCGCAGATGATCAAGGACGGCATCGCCGGTCCCAACGAGATCGCGGTCTTCACAGCCATCGGCATCTGCTGGAGCGGTTTTCTCAGCACCCACATCGCAATGATGGAAGCGATCGGAGACAGGAAGAACACCATGAAAGCCATCTCCTCTCACGCAGTCGGCGGACTGCTGGCCGGCATCCTGGCCCACTTCATCTTCATTGCACTGATGTAGATATACTCGTGCGCCGCCGGACCCTTCAACCGTGCGGCTACTCTCTCTCAAAGCCGGAGCCAGACGCTCCGGCTTTTAATTTATTGCCGGAATGGACTCGCTTGCATTATTCGCAAAAAAGTTTAAGCTATTTCTTACAGTGATAAAAAATCATATAACAACGGCGGGAGCGGTGTAAATGATGAATGTTTTTGTGGCCGGAGCCTCCGGCAACGTTGGCAAGGTGCTTGTGAAGAGCATTGCCGAACATAGAGATCTGCGTCTTGCCGGCGGCTGGTGCAGGGAAGCCGGAGAGGATTTGGGCGTACTGGCAGGCATAGGCCCGCTTGGCGTCGCGGCCGCTGCCGACCTCGAGAAAGGGCTGCTGGAGACGCGGCCGGACCTCGTCATCGATTTTTCCTCCGCGCCGGTGCTGAAAAACAGCATGGAGATATACCTCAGGCTTGAACTCGACGCCGTGATCGGCACCACCGGCCTGACGGAGGACGAGCTGGCCCCCGTCGGGGAGCAGGTGAAATCCAAGGGGCTGCGCTGGTCCGTGGCGCCCAACTACGGACTGGGAATGAACCTGGCCGCAGCTTTCGTCAAAAAGGTCCGCAAATATTACCAGTACGTTACGATCATAGACAAACATACGCAGGAGATGGCCAACGCGCCAAGCGGCACGGCGGCAGACCTTGCGCGCGAGGTCGGTCCGAGCGGCGGCACGAAAAGCAAAGAGGTTTACCCAGGTGTACTGGGCGCCGACATCGCAGGCGTGCCAGTCTTTTCGGAGCGCATGCCCTGGCCCGGTCCCTACTCCGAACACGAGCTCAAGCTCGCGCGCAGGGACGAGGTCGTCACCGTGACGGTACAGGACTTTACAAGCGACATCTATATGGACGGCATTTTCCTGATGGTTTCCAGAATAAAGTCAATGCCGGCCGGAACGTTTATCCGCAGCCTCTCAGAGATACTTGATCTGTAACAGCCGGACATGGCTGGCGAAACAGAACTGAAAAAGAGCATCACCTGGCTGGAAGGCACCGCCATGACCATAGGCGCGGTGATCGGCGCCGGCGTGCTTGCGCTGCCGGCGGTAGCGGCCGTGGCGGCCGGCCCTGCTTCTCTTTTAAGCTGGAGCCTCACCGGCCTGATAACATTGCCGATGCTGATCGCCATCGCAAGCATGTCCTCCCGTTACCCGAATTCGGGAGGCATGGCAGCTTACGCTCAGCAGGCTTTCGGCCCTGGCATGGGCAGGCTGTCCGGCTTCCTGGTGCTGATAGCCATGCCTATCGGAGCGCCGCCCACCCTGATCATCGGCGCAAACTACCTCGGTGGCATCTTCGGCTGGTCCAGCGGCGCAGTCCATCTGCTCACTGCTGTCATGTGCGTGGCCACGGTGGCGGTCAACTACCGGGGAATCGAGATCTCGGGCCGCACTCAGGTCGTGGTCGTTTCTGCCATTCTCGGCATTATGCTTTTCGTCGTTTTTTCGGCCCTGCCGGAAGTGCGTGCTTCCGAGTTCCGCCCCTTCTTTCCTGCCGGCATTGCGCCGGTCGGACGCGAAATGTCGCTGATCTTCTTCGCATATCTGGGCTGGGAGATGATCGGGCACCTGGCGGAGGAATTCCGCAGCCCGCGCCGTGACATACCGGTCAGCCTCGGCATCGCTTTCGTGGTTGTCAACATCGTCTATCTGGCGGTGGCGCTGGTCGTAGTCGGGACCGGCGTCTACAAGACAGGCAATCCCAGCGTGGCGCTGGCGACGCTGGTGGGCGGCAGGTACGGCGCAGCAGCGGCGAACCTCGTCAGCGTGCTGGGCTGTTTTGTCTGCTTCTGCCCCATAATCACCTACGTGGCAGGCTTCTCGCGGCTGGCCTATGCCCTCGCGCGCGACGGCTATCTGCCCAAACGCCTTGGGGAACTGCATCCCCGCTGGCATACGCCGGTCAACGCGCTGCTTGCCATCACGCCGGTGCTGCTCGGCATCACGTTCGCGAGCTGGGCCTTCTCTATTGATCTGAACCCGCTGCTCTCCATCCCAAGCGCGACTTTCCTGCTGGTCTACGTGATAGGCATGTTTTCAGCCGCGAAGGTACTGCCGACCAGGACAGGCAGAGCGGCCGGCTTCCTGGGCGGGCTGCTGTCGCTCTTCGTCTTTCTGATGTCCGGCTGGTACATGGTTCTGCCTCTCGCAGTGACTCTTTTCTTCGTAATAAGATACAGAAAGGATTTCATCGGCAGTCAGCGCGACCGGGAGGCGGGGAGATAACGGCCCCTTCGCAGCTGCAAACCGTTACTACCTGTACTGCAAATATTTAAGGAACTTCTTGACCGCCAGCGAGGCGGTCTTTTTATCCCTCAGAGCAAGGCCTATCGTGCGGTAAGCGGGCACGTCCAATTCCTTCATAACAATGCGGTATGGGACCCGCTGGAGTATGAGTTCGGGCAGAATGCTGATGCCCAGGCCCCTCTCCACCATCGACATGACCGCATAGTCGTCGAGCGTCGTGAAATGCACGCGCGGGCTGATCCCGTTGCGTTCGAAGATCTCCGAGATTTCCGCACTGGCCCCTTTTTCAAGCATCATGAACGGGTAGTTGCACAGCTCCGCGACGGGAAATTTTTCCGCGGCAGCAAACGGATGGTTCTCCGGCAGCACCACTAACAGCTTGTCCTTCTGCAGCTCGATCGTCTCAAATTCGGGATTGGTCGGGAGCCTCAGAAACCCGCAGTCCACGCTGCCGTCCGCGATCCAGCGCTCGATGTCGGGATAATAGCCAAGCTGCAGGTCATAGTCGATGCCTGGATAGTCCTGCTGGAATTTTTGGATTATCTTCGGCAGCCAGTGCGTCGCTACGCTCGAAAAGGTGCCGATGCGGATCAGTCCGGATTGCAGCCCGTTCAGATCGTCCACCTGCATCTGAAGCTTTTGATAATCTTCGCAGACTCTTTTGGCGAGCGGCAGCAGCCTGAGTCCGTCGGAGGTGAGCCGGACGCCGGAACGGTCCCGTTCCAGCAGCGATACACGCCACTCCTTCTCCAGATCGTTTATCATGCGGCTGACGCCTGACTGCGTATAGGAAAGGGACTCGGCCGCCTTCGTGAAGCTGCCGAATTCCACTGTTTTGACAAAGGCCATGAACTTCTGGATATTCATATCCACGCCGACCGCGACCTTTCATTTGTTTTAGTCATGCTATAAATGATAAACATTCATTTTTGTAATTCTTGATTATAAGATACACTATATCCGCAAAGATTTCAAGCAAAAGAGGCGGCGGAAATGTTTTACGTCAGCGAAATTCAGAGAACGGCCCCGGCTGTGTGCAAGACAGAGCTGCAGCGGCTGGTTTATCAGACTCTTGCTCGGCTCTCCATCCCCTTCGAGCGGGTGGACACGCAGGAGGCCGTCACCATGGAAGACTGCGTGCAGATCGACGCGGCGCTCGGCATGAAGATGGTCAAGACGCTGTTCCTCTGCAACAGGCAGCAGACCGACTATTACCTCTTCATCACCTGCGGGGACAAACCGTTCCGCTCCAAAGCGTTCAGCGCCGCTCTCGGCATCGCCAGGGTTTCCTTCGCCCCGGCGGAAAAAATGGAGTCGATGCTGGGCGTCAAAATCGGAGCCGCCACCGTTTTCAGCGCGCTGCTCGACAAGGCCGGCAAACTGACGATCGCGGTCGACAAAGATGTGGCCGCCGAACAGTGGTACGGCTGCAGCGACGGCACCACCACCGGCTACATGAAAATCAGCACGGATCTGATCCTGCATAAATTTCTTCCCTTCGCAAAGCACGAAGCGAGAATTATCGGGGCTTAGAGCATGAGAAAAGATTATTGCAAGTATTTGTTCGCCCTGCTGCTGTTTGGCTTCAACGGCATCGTGGCCAGCCGCATCACGTCCATTTCCAGCACCGGCATCGTCTACCTGAGAACGATGATAGGCAGCGCTTTGCTGTTTTCGATCTTCCTTATGACCAAAAGCAAATTCACCTTTATGAAACACAAAAGGCAGTTCTGTTTCCTCGCCGTCTCCGGCGCAGCCATGGGCGCGAGCTGGATGTTCCTCTACGAGGCCTACCGGCAGCTCGGCGTCAGCGTCGCTTCGCTGGCCTACTACTGCGGGCCCGTGATCGTAATGGCTCTCTCTCCGCTGCTGTTCGGAGAAAAGCTTACAAAGCGCAAGCTGCTTGGCTTCGCGGCAGTGCTCTGCGGCGTTTTTCTCATCAACGGACAATCGCTGGAACAGGGCAAAACAGTCTGGGGGCTGTTCTGCGGCGGCATGTCCGCCGTCATGTACTCCTTCATGGTCATCTTCAACAAGCAGGCCAGGGACATCACCGGGTTTGAAAACTCCCTGCTGCAGCTTTTCATCAGCTTCCTGACCGTAGCGCTCTTCGTCGGCGCCAGAGGGGGCTTGGTCGTCCATCCGGCCGCCTCCGACTGGACGCCGATCGTCATCCTGGGGCTCCTCAACACAGGCGCCGGCTGCTACTTCTACTTCTCCTCCATCGGGCAGCTGCCGGTGCAGACCGTGGCCGTCTGCGGCTATCTGGAACCGCTCTCCGCCGTGGTTTTCTCCGTACTGCTGCTGCACGAGTCAATGAGCCCGCTGCAGGCAGCCGGAGCAGTGTTGGTGCTGGGAGGAGCAATCTTTTCGGAAAATTCCATGCGCACTGCCCGGCCCGACTCGGGTCAGGCAATTAAACGCAAGCTGCCGTCTGAATAAGCGGCGGCTGGATCAGCGTAACAGTTGACTGTTGTGACGATTTTATACGCAAATATTCGTAAAAACAGCAGGTAAATATATATATACGCAGCTATTGCATTTATTCTTCATAAAACTTTCAAATTTTTATCACGAAAAACACAAATTTCCCTTATAAGATCACTGCATCTTGTTTGGGAGGGATGACAAATGGATTGTTTCAAAAAACTTCTGCGCTGCCGGTGGCTCGTACAGCTAGCTTTCTTTGCCATGACCGTTCTTTCGTTCAGAATCTTGCCGCCCAGATACGGCAAGTTTGCGATTGCAGCCGTCATACTGTTTTTGGGAACCTGTTACTGCGGCTGGGCCTGTGCCTTTGGCGCGCTGGAGGACTGGCTTTTCGCAGCCGGCAGAAGGTTCACCAGCTTCGAGATCGTAATTCCGCGTCAGCTTGACAAATATCTGAGCTGGCTGAGATACGTCTTTCTCTTCGCAGCTCTGGCAACGCTCTTTGCCCCTGTCGATGCGCGGCGAACCCTGTTCGGACTGATCGGCGGCCGCGGCGCAGCCGCAGCTGCGGTCTGCTTTATGGCTGCTGCGCTGCTGCTCTCGCTCGTGATGAGACGGCCGTTCTGCCGTTACTTTTGTCCCGAGGGGGCGCGCTATGGGGCTATGTCGCTGGCAAGGCTCTTCACTGTCACGCGGAACGCGGACAAGTGCGTCGGCTGTCATATATGCGATAAAAACTGTCCTATGGCGATCAATATATCGGAGTCCGGCTCTCTGCTTTCGCCTCAGTGCGTGAGCTGCGGCAAATGCATAGCAGTCTGTCCCAAAGAGGGCGCGCTCCTGCTCAAATTCAAGGACCTGAGGAATCCCTGGAGCTGGGCCGCCTTCGCGGCAGGGATTTATTTTATCGTACGAATGCTGATGTTCGCGGCAAGACGGTTCTGAGCAGGCTGCGCGGCATGAAACCGTGGCTCCATCTTGCGCGTATCCTACGGGACCGCGGGCAAAAGCAAGACCTGCCTGACGCGGCGTAAAGTTTACGACACGGATCTAAAGGAACAAACCAGCTTTTCTTAAGCGTTGTCCCGAATTTTCACCGCAGGACGGATGTTATTTTTCTTCCGTCCTGTTGTAGCGCGTACGCGCGGACTTAACTATCAGGTGCGTGCGCACGAAACCGTAACGGCGCAGCTTTTCGAGGAACTCGTCGAGCCCCTCCTTGGAGGAAAAAGCCACTTCTATAAGGAAGTCGAGGTCTCCGTAGGTATCCCAGTAACAGACGACTTCAGGCGTGGCTGACAGCAGCTTTTCCAACGTATCGTTGGGCTGGGTCTGAAACTGCCAGTCGCTGTTGAACTTAAAGCTCAGCATCGCGTGCATAGCTTTGCCGATGGCGGAAGGGTCCACCTCGGCGCGATAACCGGTGATGACGCCCGAATCCTCCATGCGCAGCACGCGCTCACGCACGGCCGGCCTCGTCATGCCGACAGAATCGCCGATCTCCTGGTAGGTTTTTCTGGCGTCCTTCTGGAGCTCGGCAAGGATCTGCCAGTCCGTGGCGTCCAGCGTTGTTTTTTTAACGGCCGTCGTCATCACTCCCTCTCGCGTCGTTATTATAAGGCAAAAGCCGCTCACTTTGTCAGCGGCTCTTCAAACTTTTCAAACCTTTCCAGAGCACGCAGGCGATGAACGGCAGCCCCATAAAACCGATGAACGGATAGACGGCCCCCACAAGTCTCGCGAATGGCAGCAAGCCCAGCAGGAAGGCAGCGGCGCTCACGGCGGCCGCCGCGTACTTGTCTTTTGAGGTGCCGGCTGTAGGCAGTCTGTTGCAGAAGGTCCACATCATCGCCGAACAGCAGGAAAAGACGCCCAGGAACAGCACAGCTGAAAAGGCCGCGCCGAGCAGGTAGAGCAGTTTCTTCGCGAGAAAGAGCGTCGGCACTGCCAAAGAAGAGGCGTCGCCTGCGTTGAGCAGGATCGCCGTGTTCATGATCGCAATCGCAACCATCACCGCCGCGGAGCCAAGCACGGCCCCCCATTTGGCGGCTGCGTAATTCGCGGCAGACTTTCCCAGCGCGTTGTAGTAGGCGCTGCCGCAGCAAAATGTCAGAGGCACATAGAGAAGCGAGCTTAAGATCCAGTTCGGGGCCGCCTTCATGCCGGCAGGAACAGAAGCGCAGCCGCCGGCCGCGGCAAAACTGCCGAAATCTCTGACCACCGTGACGGTCCCAACCAGCAGCGTGAAAAATATCACGACGGGGCCGGTCAGCGAGACGATCTTCACGAACCGTTCGAAACCGACCAGATATGCGGCCAGCACCATCAGGGCCATCAGCGCGGAACCAAGCCAGCGCGCGGCTCCGAAGTACTGGCTGAGGGCCGAACCGGCCGCCGCGACCAGCACCGGCATTAACAGCACGAGGCTCGCCGGCACGAACCATAAATAGAAGGTTCCCAGCCTGCGGCCGCAGTAGTAATGACAGTAGCTGAAATTTTCCTCGTTCCTGTGCTCGTAGCCGGTGGTAAGCATGATACGGCCCAGCGCAACGAAAAAGGCCAGGGTCAGCAGGATGGCGGCGTAACTCAGATGCCCGTAGCTGCTGAAGAACTGCAGGATCTCCTGTCCGGTGGCAAAACCGGCGCCAATGACCCAGGCAACGAACGCGCCTGCGTATTTGACAACTGCTCTGACGCTGCTTTCTGACTGACGGTCGTCCATTATCTTACCTCTGTGTACCCGCAGCTCCGGCTCCGGATCGTTCCTTCGCCGGTTCGCTGTCAAAGTGCGTAGCTGTCTAATCTATTGTATAGCATTTTCGCGCGCGCGGACGGTTTTTCGGCAAGCTGATCTTTATCTCTCACGAAACGAAAGCCGCGGCGGTTTTTCAACGAACAAACGTAAGCCAGCAGATTTTTTTGCTTTCCGCGCGCCATTTATGAAAAAAGCTTTCCGCAAGATAATATGGGCACAAAAGAGAAACAGAGGAACAAGACAAAAATCGAACGGAGGCGTTTCAAGATGACAAAGGCAGAGAAGACAGCGGTGAAAGTTCTGGACGTAATGGGCGCGGTGATGGAGATCATGTGCATCTGGACGCTGGCGGTCAATCAGGTTTCTTTCATAGCTTAAAAGCGGCATCAGGCTTTGAAAATATAGACGAAAAATTTGACGGGAGGCATTTGAAATGTACGAATATGAATACGAAAGAACAGCAGTGAAGTTTCTTGACGTTTTTGGTTTTGCGCTCTGCACACTGAGCCTGTGGACCCTTTACGCCAATCAGATCTCCTTCATCGCCTAGCGAAAGACGGAGCCGCCTGGAAGGCGGATGTATAATCGAGCCCGGAGGCGGTAATAATGAGGAGAAAAGACAAGGAAGTGACTTCGCGCGAATGGATGCTCGGCGTGCTGAACGACGGCATCTACGCGGAGATAGCGATGGCAGGCAGGGACGGCAAACCTTATGTAGTGCCGATGAATTACGGCTTCGATGACGGGCATCTCTACATACACGGCGCCCTGGCTGGCAAAAAGATAGATATACTCAAAGAAAATCCTTACGTCTGCTTCAACGTGACGACAGAGGTCAAACTGGTCACAAACCCAGACGACCCTTCCGACGTGAGTTCGGAATTCTGCAGCGTGACAGGCTCCGGTCCTGCGCGTTTCCTTGAAGACCCGGACGCAAAACTGGCGGCAGCGACGCTGCTGATGGACCACTGCCACGCGCCGATGAGCGAAAGGCTGGTAAAAAAGCTCAAGGTCACGAGCGTGATCGTGATAGATATAGAAGAGATGACGGGCAAACTGAGCAAAAAGCCCAAGCCCGCGGACAGTTTGAAATAGATATTAAAACTCAGACGCAAACGGAGGCGTTACGAAATGTCCTGGTACAAAGCTGACGGAGTAATGAACGCAATGGCGCACAGACTTGACGGAGTCGAGAGCAAAAAGAATTCTTTCTGCACCTGCGTAGACGATAAGTGCCCCTGCAACCCGGTAAACTGCGAGGAAGGCTGCACCCCCTGCATCGCCAAGAACCTTGCCGAGAATGAAATACCGGTCTGCTTCTACAGAAAGATGGAGCCGGATATGTCCAGAAATCAGGATTACTCTTTCAAGGGCTTCGCGGCCTTTGTCAAAAAACATCTCGGAGAGTAACGGAACAACTTCAATATATCACCTCAGCCGGAGAGGAGCCTTTGCGAGAGGCTCCTCTTTTTTTTGCGCAAGGGAGACAGCCGTGCCCGCGTTTATTTAAGACTCCGGACCATTTCCTCAGCCGCAATTCTTTTCATCGGCTTCACAAGGAACGAGCATAGCAGAATTGTGAGAGCGTCCGCGGCCGGCTGCGAGAGATAGATTCCAGTCACGCCCAGCGCGCGCGGCAGTAACAGGATAAAAGGCACATAGAAGAGTCCCTGGCGTATGACGGAAAGAAAGAGCCCCATTCT
>Ga0163159_1003491_pt1 | contig 11825 bp, 8 predicted proteins | sample BioMet9_FD_108702 | JGI IMG/M metagenome (GOLD analysis project Ga0163159, IMG submission 108702) | Microbial communities from bioreactor (seeded with sewage sludge) at Lawrence Berkeley National Lab, California, USA - Biofuel... | ecosystem: Engineered > Bioreactor > Anaerobic > Unclassified ... | reverse complement strand
AATAAGAAACTGAAATAAGTTTAAAAGTTCATGCAGGGGAGAGAATATGTTTCTCTTCCCTGTACTTCTCACAAATAAGAGAGGAGGGCGGACTGTTGAAAAAAGTAAAGAAATTGATGATTTTGTTCGTTTGCCTGTCGGTGTGTATAGCGTATTCGATGGCACCGGCGATTTCATACGCCAAGACCAGCAGTAATATTACCATTGCAACCGGAGCGGACACCGTCAGCATAGGCGGGACGTTTACAGTCACCCTTGCTACTAAAGCAATGAAGGTCTCGACTTTCACCGGCGGCATATCCTTCGACAGAAACAAACTTGAAGTTGTATCTGTGGCTGGGGGAAATGCGTCATCCGTAATCGGATTGCAGGATTCTGAAGGCAATATATTCAGCCTGATCCATTCAACTGCAGCCGAGGCAAATAAATCTGGAACAGTTGGTTTCGGGATCATCGGCACGAAAGATAAGGCTTATACAGCAGGAAGCTTCGCAGTAGTAACCTTCAAAGTCAAGGCAGAAGGTACTGCAGCGATTACCGTGTATGAAGACACGGCTGGAACCAATGCCTATAAATCAGATTCAGCAGTTGTGAAAGCAATAACTTTAACTGCGGCTGCGACCGGCGGTCAGACGGACCCGGATCCGTCTGCTGGCGGAGATAACGGCGGTACCGTAACGCCTGCCGACAGCAGCGCTTTGATCGCGGCGCTCCAGGCGACGAAGATCACCTATCCGAACGCCACATCCGTAAAAGCCGGCAAAGTCAGACTCACATGGAAGAAGACAGGCAGCACGGCAGTTGACGGTTTTGTTATATACCGTTCTGCATCGAAGAACGGAAAATATGCAAAAGTCTTCACGACGAAGACCGGCACGGTGCGCGCCTACGCAAACTCGGTGAAGCTGAAGAGCGGACGCACCTACTGGTTCAAAGTCAGAGGATTCCGCGTCGTGGACGGCGTCAAGGTCTGGACTAAGACCTCGCGGGCCGATATGGTAAAAGTGCAATGAGAAAACCCGCTGCTCACAGGGGGAGGCGGGGATGGAATGTATTTTGATGCTTAGGGGAGGAAACAGAATTCCTCCCCTAAGCTGATTTTTGTTTTGCGGCGGTCACATTTCCTTTGCTAATTATGCCGCTTACCTTTACACAGTCTTTGCAGAACCAACACAATCCTTTGGTATATTAATAATGTCAAAAGGAACAAGTGATGATGATAAACTTCTTTTGAAATGTTCTTTCCTAATAATAGTAATAATAATAATCCAAACAAGTTGAGAACTTCGGAGTGATGACCCGGAGTTCTTTTGTTTTGCCGCGGCGGATGCAAACCTCAACTTTTTCAAGGGACTTTTCAGCATAAGCCTCAACTTTTTCAAGGGACTTTTCGCTATTTTGCAAAATAATGCTGGTTTTTCGACTTTGGCTTGTCTGGGATCGTCATTCCGAGACGGCCCTCACGGACCAGCGGGCGAACGTATTTGCTGATGAAATACGTTGGAGCGCTGAAGTCAAATCTTTCGGCCAGCTCTTCACGGCTTCGCGGACTTGCGCAGTAGCTGAGGATCTGGTCAGTTAGCTTTAACGATTCGCCGGCAGACGCTTCATCGTTATACAACGTGACCCTGAACACGCCCTGGCTGCTTTCAAATACTGGGTCCGGCAGACTGTGGCTTTTCATCTCAAAACGCATGGTTGGGATGCCGGAATACCGGTTTTCTGAACCTATCAGCAGTTCAAGGGCGCCGGCAATGTAAGGGTTACGGGTGTCAAGACCGGTTTCGCCAAGTTTATCAATGGTGCCGCGGCCGTAGAGACCGCCGGGGTTTTCAATTTCCATACGGTTGTCAAACATGAGAAGACGTATCGGCGAATTCTCAGTGTGTATGCTGTAGTCGCGATGGATCAAAGCATTCAGCACGGCTTCCCTGACTGCGGCAATAGGGTACTGAGTTTTGTCAGCGCGTTTGCCGTCACTTCCTATGATGATCTTACGTTTCATATTTCTCACGACGAAAGAGACTGCATCTTCCAGCATTTGCTCAATAGTGCCTTCTATGCGCTTATCGTCACTGAATCTTTCACCCATTTCGCCAAGCTGCCCGATTTCGGTACCAGGCACGACGGATGCAATGATGCTGTACTGCGGGAAAAGACTCTGAGGGTAAACGCCAAAAAGCATTTCGCCGGCAATCGTTGGCTTTCCATTTTGAATGATTCCCTGCAGCGACAGGATGCGCTCGTCGTCAAGGGCAGACAGCTGCTTCTTGTTTTCACGCACTTTTGCAAAGTAAAGGCTGATTGCATTGGAATTCAGGTCGTCGATCTGGGCGCGGGCATCGGTGCGCAGTTCATCCTGGATCTTTCGTTTGAACACCTCGTAGCTGTAGACCTCATATTCTGTCATAGGTTTGTCGGATTCGCCGACGCGGATGTAAGAACCCCGCATCCTGCCTTTTCCCAAGTAAAAGCAAGGCTTTTCATAGGTGTCGCATTCGCCGATCTCTGCACTGACGACATATTTGCCGTCTATTTCGCAGACGGTGAACAAAGGCCTTACCTTAGGCTGCATCTGCTCGCACTGCTCTGCGACTTTTTTCTGTATATCCTGCGGGTCATATACTCCAGTCAGCGCAAAACCGTCTGCCTCGCTGATGCCGAAAATGATCACGCCGCCGCCATTCTGGTTGGAAAAGCTGGAAAGCGTATCATAAAGCCTCTCCGGCGTACCTTTAGCAGCAGTTTTTACTTCAACGGATTGGCTTTCGCATTTATCCTTCATGACGCGGCTGACAAGTACTTATGACTTTTTCATTGAACATTCATGTTGCGGTGAGATAATTGAAATCAGAAAAGTTCGATCGATCAAAAGGAGGTCAGAGAATGAAAAAAGTAATCATAGTGGACGCCAGCTACAGAACAGGCGGAAATTCAGACTATATCACAGATAAGCTGACGAAGGAGATCAAAGGCACGGAATTCAATGTGTTCAGACTCAAAGAAAAGACCGTGAACCCTTGCCACGGCTGCGACGCCTGCAAAGGCAAACCGACGGCTGCCTGCGTGCAGAAAGACGACATGGGCGCTTTGATACCTGAAATCGACGCATGCGATGCAATGGTTTTGATCACGCCTATTTACTTTGGTCAGATGAGCGGGCAGGCTAAGCAGTTCGTTGACAGACTCTACTGCTTCTTTGACCCGACTGCACCGGGAGCGGCGCTTGCATCAAAACGCGGCAAGAAGGCCGCTTTCATCTGCACCTGCGGCGGCGGCCCTGTTGACGTTTACACAAAGTATGCGGAAGAGTCTGCTGGCAGTTTCGGCATCATGGGCGCGGATGAGACAAAGGTATTTGTCTGCGGAGACGCCAACCCGCCGGCAAGCTGCGCGGCTCACGAGGATGATATGAAGGCGATCAGCGGGATCGCTGCGTGGCTGTCTGAGTAAACAGAGGTTTATGTAAAGGAGAAACAGCATGATTTTTGACAGAAAAGAAAACGCTGGCCGCTATCTTGGACTCAGCGTAAACATGGATAAGGCAATGAAGTGGCTCGAATCAGCGGACTTGGCAAAACTGAGCGAAGGACGGACTGAAATTGACGGCGACAACGTATTCGTCAATGTGATGAATTCGGAGACGAAGACAGAGCCGGCATTTGAATTCCATCATATATACTTCGATGTTCAGATACTGATCGATGGTGCAGAAGACATCTGGTTTGGCACTTCAATAGAAGATGTGACTAAACCGTACACACCGGATATTGGCTTCTGCAGCTGCGATTCGCTGGTTGAGACCCATCTGGCCCCTGGCAGTTTTGTGATCTGCTGGCCTGAAGAGCCGCATGCTCCGCTGATGGCACGAGGAGGCATTTCGGAACAGATCCGCAAGGCAGTCATAAAAGTAAAAGCTTAGTCTTCGATTATCGGTATCACCATGTTTTCAATGGCGTTTCGCATCTTTGGATGAAAGATCATGAAATGTATGCACGGCGATTTATCCTTGGATACGACTGCCCATCGGCTCTCGTGCATGCAGATCTGAATGTTATGAAACGCCGCCGATGACAAAAGCTTCAATTCATAGTTCTCATGAGTCTCGGCATATTCGCGGGTCAGCTGCAGATGCTGCAGGTACTCATCATATGTGTAAAACACATCATTTTCATAGAATGCATCTGCAAGTGACAGGGCAAGCGGGCGGGCACTGAAGTCCGCCTCAGATGCAATTGCAATTTCATCAGTCATAACATCATGCTCCATAATTTGTGTTAGACGCGAACGCTGTTCGGCCGCGCAGCAGAGTATCATTGCCTGATCATCCTGCGGCACGCTGCTGCGGGTCAGTATCTGAGCAAGGAGCTGATCCGTGGCGGTGAACAAAGGCAGTGAAGAGTTCAGCCGGCGGCGGCGTCCGGATGTCTGCACATCGGAATTTAGGAAGGCATTATACGCCGCGGCAGAGCTTTTGTCGTATATTGTCATTAAAGGCGAGGCATTGGCGAGGAGCCGTTTTGCCCGCCTTTTGTAGTATTTTACCTCCTCTTCTTTTTTTGTCAGATAGTACTGACCTTCGCTGTGATGGCCGACGATGGCTTCACCTGTGAGGGCCGCCGTCCCTGACACTTTGAGAAAGTGGAGGAATACGTTGTTCTGCGGACTGCTGATATAGTAAGGGGAGATCTGCCCGGTCATATAGAGAGGAATGAAGGATTCCAGCCCCAGCATCATCTCAGAGAACGGACGGTTTATGTCGTGGATGATGTTGATGTGGAGACCTTTCTTCAGCATCAGCGCCATTCCGTACATCCATTTCTTGGGGAAATCCTTATCTCGGCCCATTTCCTCCATAGGCATGTCGCTGTAACAGATCAATTCCTCAGACGACTTAGAGAGGACGGTCGCCTTGATAAAATCAAGCTCTATTTCCATCATCTCTTTAATGTTATGGGCCGTCTTGGATGTAGCAAACTGGAATGGAACGCTGGGCACCTTCAGCGTATCGAAGTGTATAGCCTTGATGTATTCATTCAGATCGAAATCGTTTATTTTCATAAGGTAGTCAGCCACTTCATTCTGCATTGCGGCGGTCCCGCTGGTGAGCCAGCGGTACACCAAATCGGCGTAAGCCGCACTGTTGCCGAGAGCGCTGGCATCGCATCCGATAAGGCTGGCAACCGTGGCGCGGTCGTCGGCTTTGCTGTATGTGCGGGCTATGTAGCGGGCTGTTTCTTCGGCAAACTTGCTCGGATCAGACGGCCGCCGCTGGCCGTTTTTTATTCTGGAAATGTGTGACGGATCGTAGCGCATTGACCGCGCAAAATCTGCCGTGCTCATGGAGAGAGTGCTGCAGAGAACGTTAAGGTTGATGCGGAATTTGTCCATATCAAAGGCATCAAAACCGGCAGCTTCGGTGAATCTGGCGGTTATGGCTTCGGCGGAGATGTCAGCAGTCAGACCGCCGGCGGTTTCACCTAAGTTTGGGGTACGGATGCGGCCAGACGCGGCGTCAGATTCTGCCGCGGCGCTGCAGTCCGCGGCAATGGCAGCGAGCCCTTTGATCATGGCGGCGAGGTTGTCGCTTCCAGCCTCGGGTATGCGTTCGCCGGAACGATAGCGGCTGATGGTAGCTTCCGAAAGGCCTGAAGCCTCCGAAAGCGCTTTTGCCGAACACTGCAGCTCGTCCATATATTCATTGAGGATTTCATTGAACTCCATGGTTTTGAACCTTCCTTTCTTAAATATATATCAATTTTACCGCTTTATAAGGACAGTATAACCGAACTTTCCAAAAAGGCAATGACATATCGGGAATTAAAGGGTATTTTATGATTATTTATAGTAAAATACCTATACGAACACACCCGATGAATTGAATGATTGATTACGGAAAGGGAGGAACATCATGAGGACTATAAGAAGAAATAGAACCAGGCAATGGTTGGCAATATTGACAGCCCTGTGTCTGGTGATGACAATGTCATTTGCTTCAAATAAGGTTATGGCAATTGCAGCTGATACGCTGACTGTAGTGTTCGACAACATTACATATAGCGCTGAAACAGATAATCAGCTGGATACTCAGTTTGGCACGGTGCAGTATAAGATAGGTACAGATGGCACTGCGACGGATATTGATACAGGAACAGGCGGAATAACCGTTACCAAAGGTTCCAACGATAACGGACAGGGCGGTACCAATGTGATGAACACATATTCTGCGCCTGCTCCGGCTACTGCATTCTATCTGGTTGTTTCAGCGGCCGAAGGGTATGAAGCCAGCATTGATCTGGATAATGCAGGAAACTTGACTTCAGTGGGAACTGTGACTCATGCTGATGGAACGGTTGCTGTACAGCTTTCATACAGGACTGACGGCGCCAGATACCGCATCAATTTCCAGCAGGCAGGCGGCGGAGATCCGGGTCCAGATCCAGGCCCAGCGATTGCAGTGGATGACGGATATCTGGTCATCACTGACATTGAAGGCAATCCAATATCGTATAACGGTGAGAACAAAACTGATTTTGGCCATATACAGTATTCTCTAAGTGCAACTGGTGATACCGACTGGCTGGAGCTCCCGACTACAACAACTAAGACATTCGGCACAGATCCTGATACCTATATTGGTTACGCAATACCATCAGGTGCTAAGAGGCTTCGCGTCTACAGCACGGCGAATTATACGTGTTCGCTGAGAGACAACGATAACGGGCAGGACAACGGCAATGGCTTCCACGGACTGCTTGTAAACAGCGAGCAGACGGTTGATGTCGACGACGGCAATGGAGGCACGACACCGGAAACACTTGCAGCCGGAACGGTGATAGCTGAGGAAGGATACAACATTGATCCGGATGATATCGGGGACAGCAGCAAGCCGTTTACCAGCGTGAGCGCAAACGTATTCGCTGTTGGAGACCTCACAGCAAAAGGCTACATTGTGAGCTTCAACCCGCATAACATCCTATGGTACAATGATGCGGCATATGCAGCAGCCAATGGCGGTGATGACGCCATCGTGACAGGCGGCAGAGTAGAATTCGTCTCATGCAAGATGAATTCTGAAGATACAGATGATACAGGACTGGTTGGCAATAACAATGGACCTCTGCTCGATTCAAACAATGAGACCGTAGGTTATGGCTACGCGGCAAAAGAAGGTGCCGTTCTGACTCTGAAATTCATACCGGATTATGGCTGCCAGTTCAAGGAAGCCAGCATCAATGGAAATCCGGTATCACCTCAGACTGATGACTATACATTTGAATTCAAGTTCCCTCAGGGTACCTATCACATGTCAGTGACTTTCTCAAAGGGTGAAGATAAAGCAGTAGTCAGCGGCAATGCGGTCAGGAGTGCCGCAGTAGAAGGGTCGGATCAGCTGGATGTAAACGGAAATCTGCTGCTGACAGTTGATGACGCGACGACGCCGGCAGAGGAAACATCAGCTCTGTTTTCAGATGAACTAGAGACCGGATATGAGGTAGCGGATTATGTTACCCTTGATCTGGAGACTTATGCAGAAAAAGGCGGAGATGCAGACACAACTGCAGGTGTTACAGCCGAGAATTCCTGGACTCAGACGCAGACAGAACTGAACACCAATGTTGAGGTTTCTCTAACCTTGGATCCTGAACTGAGAGACAGCAACGGAGTGTACAGCGTTGTCAGAGCCCATGAAACTGATGAGGGCACGGTTTACACCGAACTGCCTGCGACATATGATGCTGCTGCTGGAGAACTGACCTTTGAAACAAATCAGTTCTCAACCTATGCAATAGCAAAGAAACACATCGAGCCTACACCTGCGTCATATCCGTCAATTGTCTGCAGTCATCCTCAGACGGAGGACAAAGTGACTAAGAAAGCAACATTTACGGAGAACGGCACAATAACGAAGACCTGCAAAATCTGCGGTACAGTTATCTCTACGTCAGAGATACCTAAGGTGTCAGACGTGAGCCAGTCCTTCACAAAATTTACCTACAACGGCAATCGCAAAGCACCAGTTATGACTATCAAAGACAGCAAAGGCGCAGTCCTTGCGAAGGATGTGGACTACAGCCTGGCTTATCCGAACAGCAGCGTATTGGTGGGCCAGTATTCGGTGAAGATAACCCTTACTGGTGACAAGTACGACGGAACTTTGACGAAGAAATATACAATCAGGCCAAAGGGCACGAGCATCACCAGGATATCAGGAACAACGGTAAGCTGGAAGCAGCAGCCTATACAGACAAGCGGCTATCAGCTAAAGTATTCCAAGACGAAGACTTTCGGCGATGACACAGTTAGAGTCTATGTCAAAGGCAGCACTTCCGCTGCGAAAACTATCAATGGTTTGGATAAAGGAAGCACCTACTACGTTAAGATCCGTACCTATAAGGTAGTGAACGTTAGCGGTGATGAAGTAATGATCTTTTCAACATGGAGTAAATGGAGATCGATCACTGCAAGATAACTAAAGAAAGAGAATAAGCTGCCGCATTAAGAACAAGAGAAACGTTCTTGACGCGGCAGCTCTTTTTTATATCGAAAATGCCTCGCACTAAACCGTTTTGGACAAAACGCCATATTTCGATAGTTTTGAGTCAACTTTTTATGATTTCAGGCAATTTCACCTGATGATTATATTGATCTCTTCCTGTGTATGACCTGCATATCAATATCCAGCGACTTTTTCAGCCTGTCGGCGGAAAGATGTTGCAAACTTTATCTGAATTAAAATAACATTAGACGATCATATTGCAAAACATTCGCTGCACATCTGCCAACGATGCAAAAAGTTGACTCAAAAGCCACGAAAAAACGTGATTTGTCCAAAATGGTTATTATGGCAGTATCGCAGTCTCACAGTTTCGCAGTCTCACAGTTCCACAGTATCAAAGTCTCACAGTCTCACAGTCTATTGAGAGTATCAGCAGGAGGCTAATTGTCATAAAAAATACAGGCAGCTTTGTGGCTGCCTGTACGATTTTCACTACCCGCGCAGAGCGGGTTTTGTTCAGTTGATTGACCCGCACTCAGCGGGTTTTGTTCGGTATGTTAGTTGGACGAAGTTGGGATGAACGGACGTATCGCTTCGGCAACTTTGTTGACCGGAGTCGTCTGCAGAATGATCTTGCCAGGTCCGTGGATGACCGTGTTGAAAATGCCTTCACCGCCGAAGAGCATGTTCTTGACGCCGGGAACCGTAACGATCTCCATTGAGCAGGTTGGATCCATGGCTGCCAGATAGCCGGTGTCGACGATGATCGACTGGCCAGGGCCAAGATCGTATTCGACCGCATAGCCGTCGATCTCTACGAAGGCCATGCCGCGTCCGGACAGTTTCTGCATGATGAAACCTTCGCCGCCAAAGAGGCCAGCGCCAAGTTTCTTCTGGAAGAAGACTGAAAGTTCTACGCCAGCTTCTGCAGCAAGGAAGGCGCTCTTCTGGCAGATCATCTCGTGGCCTGGTGCAATTTCGAAGGCTCTGATGGAGCCTGGGAAGCATGAGGCGAAAGCAATCTCGCCTGGGCCGCCCTGCGGCGTGTATTTGTTCTGGAATAATGTGTCGCCGGATAGAGCGCGGCCGAACATTTTGCCGAGGCCTCCGCCAGTGGTTGTTTCCATTTTCATGTTTGGTGACATCCAGCTCATTGCGCCGGATTCTGTGATCATAGTTTCGCCCGCTTCAACACTGCAGATGACTACAGGAAGCGGTTCTCCAACAATTTTGTAATTCATATGAACTCCCTTTCCTATTAGCTTTCCTAATATTTTCCCCTTGAATTTCAATTTAAATGTGTGATGTTTGTTTGAACTAATTATATAACAAAAGCGGCTGATTGTATAGGGATTTTGAGGCGGCGGGGGATTGACAAATAAGAGCGCGAAATGAATTTATAGTGTAAATCCCCTCATATTTGTGTTATAATTTTTATATCTATTTTTTCTGGAGGAACAACATGAGTGAAAATGTTTCAACTAATTTTATACATAGCATCATAGAGCAGGATCTTGCTGACGGCAAGAACGGGGACAAGGTCTATACGAGGTTCCCGCCTGAACCGAACGGATACCTGCATATTGGACATGCAAAGTCTATCTGCCTTAACTTTTCAACGGCAGAAAAATATCACGGCAAGTGCAATCTGCGCTACGACGACACCAATCCGGTAAAGGAAGATGTCGAGTACGTTGACAGCATAGAAGAAGATGTAAAATGGCTGGGTTTCAAGTGGGACAAGAGGCTGTGGGCTTCCGACTATTTTGACAAAATGTACGAAGCGGCAGTTGAACTGATCCGCAACGGCAAGGCGTATGTTGACGATCTGACGGCTGACGAGATCAAAGCTTACAGAGGCACGCTGACGGAACCGGGCAAAGAGAGCGCGGCCAGAGGGCAGAGCGTTGAGGAAAACCTGGACCTGTTCGAGAGGATGCGCGCCGGCGAATTTGCTGACGGCGAGAGGGTGCTGCGCGCCAAGATAGACATGGCTTCGCCTAACATCAATCTCCGCGATCCTATCATCTATCGTATTGCACACACGACACATCACAACACGGGAGACAAATGGTGCATCTATCCGATGTACGATTTTGCTCACCCGATCGAAGACGCTATAGAAGGCATAACTCATTCCATCTGCACACTGGAATTTGAAGACCACAGGCCGCTGTACGACTGGGTCATCCGCGAGGTTGGCTGGTGGCCGAATCCTCCGCAGCAGATCGAGTTTGCACGCCTTAACATAACCAACATGGTAATGAGCAAACGCTTGCTGAAAGCTTTGGTCGATGACGGAAACGTAGACGGCTGGGATGATCCGAGAATGCCGACGATCGCAGGCCTGCGCCGCCGCGGCTACACGCCAGAGTCGATCCGCGATTTCTGCGAACGAATCGGCGTGGCAAAATCAAACAGCACTGTTGAGATCTCGCTGCTGGAGCACTGCATCCGCGAAGACCTGAAGGACAAGGTGCAGAGCCGCAACGTTGTTGAGGATCCAATCAAAGTCGTCATCACCAACTATCCTGAAGGACAGAGTGAGATGGTCGAACTTGAAAACAATAAAGAGATACCGGAGATGGGCACCCGTCAGGTTCCGTTCTCACGCGAACTCTATGTAGATGGCGCTGACTTTATGGAGGTACCGGCAAAGAAATATTTCCGCTTGTTCCCTGGCAACGAAGTTCGCTTCAAAGGCGCTTACTTCATCAAATGCAACGAGGTCGTAAAGAATCCGGACGGTTCGATCAAAGAACTGCTCTGTACGTATGACCCTGAGACGAGGAGCGGCAGCGGTTTCGAAGGCCGCAAGGTCAAGGGCACGATCCATTTCGTCGATGCAGCTACGGCTGTCAAAGTCCGCATCCGCAACTACGACTATCTGATGATCGAGGATGAAGAGGGCAAGTATGTCCTCAATCCTAATTCTGTAGAAGAGACATTCGGCTATGCTGAGCCGGATATCGCAGACGCAAAACCGGGCGAGCGCTTCCAGTTCTTCCGCCACGGATACTACATCGCCGACAGCAAACTGACAACAGCAGACGAAAAGGTGTTCAACCGCATCGTCGACCTGAAGAGCAGCTGGAAACCGGCAAAATAGGCAATTAATTATGACAAAAGCGAACAGGCTGTGAGCTGCCTTTGATGGCGGCAGCAGTCTGTTTTTTACTGACAATTTATTTCATACTGTAATTGTTTGATTACTTGGACGATATTTCGTAAATTTGCAATTCTTTGCATTATGAGCAAGCCTCCCTTATTATTTTATGGACCCAAGAGGTAGATGACCGTGATTCTTCTATGATTTTTTCTTTTT
>Ga0163159_1003490_pt1 | contig 11826 bp, 11 predicted proteins | sample BioMet9_FD_108702 | JGI IMG/M metagenome (GOLD analysis project Ga0163159, IMG submission 108702) | Microbial communities from bioreactor (seeded with sewage sludge) at Lawrence Berkeley National Lab, California, USA - Biofuel... | ecosystem: Engineered > Bioreactor > Anaerobic > Unclassified ... | reverse complement strand
CTTGCACTTTATTTAAGGGCACACAAAAGAGAACCAATGATGTTATTATCTGCAATTAGTGCTATATATATAGCAATTACCACATTATTGTGTGCTAAATTTTTACCAGCAAAGTTTTTATTTTTAGGTTTTTTAAGCAGTTATTTTTTTGGTGTACCTATAACATTTTGTATTTATCGAAGACAAAAGAGAAATCATAAAACACAACGGTATTAAATTTGCTGACTAAATAATAAATATACTTGTTCTAAGTTGACTTGATATATATTGGCAAAATTAAAATTTTATATGTATTGTATAAGAACATAACGTTTATGGAGGCTTTCTAAATGGCTAAAAAAGTAAGAAAAGCAGTTATACCAGCAGCTGGATTAGGTACGAGGTTTTTGCCTGCCACTAAAGCAACCCCTAAAGAGATGTTGCCTATTGTTGATAAACCTACTATCCAATATATTGTTGAAGAAGCAGTTGCTTCTGGAATTACTGATTTTTTAATTATTACAGGACGTACTAAAAGGTCTATTGAAGATCATTTCGATAGAAGTATAGAATTGGAATATGAATTAGAACAACAACATAAAACTGATTTATTGGCTATGATTAAAAAAATAGGAGAAATTAAGATTCACTATATTCGTCAAAAAGAGCCTAAGGGATTAGGACACGCAATTTTATGCGCAAAAGATTTTATTGGAGAAGAGCCTTTTGCTGTTTTATTAGGTGATGATGTGGTCTATAATGACAACAATCCGGCACTTAAGCAGATAGTAGAAGTGTATAATAAAACGAATTACTCTGTATTAGGTTGTCAGGAAGTATCTTGGGATAAAGTTTCTTCATATGGTATTGTTTCTGCATCTCCAACGAAAGATAGTAGAACATTTAAAGTTAAAGATATGGTAGAAAAGCCTAATCAAAAAGAAGCACCTTCTAGATTAGCTGTTTTAGGAAGGTATATCATTACATCTGATATTTTCCCAATACTGGAAAAAACTAAGCCTGGAAAAGGTGGAGAAATTCAGCTTACAGATGCATTAAAAGAATTAATAAATTTGCAACCTGTATATGCATATAATTTTGTAGGTAGACGGTATGATGTTGGTGATAAACAAGGATTCCTAGAAGCAACAATGGAGTATGCATTAAGAAGAGAAGATTTGAAAGGTAAATTCTTAGAATATTTAAGGGACCTAGAATCTGCTGACTTCAAAGTATAATATATGAATGTAATCTTTTCTGAATTATGAACTTTTGTTTATTAGGAGGTTTTGATATGAAGGGGATTGTTTTAGCTGGTGGAAGTGGGACCAGGTTATATCCATTAACCATGGTTACATCTAAGCAACTATTGCCTATTTATGATAAACCGATGGTGTATTATCCGTTATCTACGCTTATGCTAGCAGGAATAAGAGATATTTTAATTATATCTACACCTCATGATTTACCAAATTTTGAAAAGCTTTTAGGTGATGGTTCACGATACGGCATTCATTTGAGCTATAAAGTTCAGCCTTCCCCGGATGGTTTGGCACAAGCGTTTATACTGGGAGAAGAATTTGTGGGTAAAGATAGTTGTGCCATGATATTAGGAGATAATATTTTCTATGGTGCTGGTTTGACGAAACACTTAAAGAAAGCTGCTTCCGATAAGACTGGGGCTACAGTGTTCGGTTATTATGTAGATGATCCAGAACGTTTCGGTGTAGTTGAATTTGATGAGAATGGTAAGGTTGTTTCCTTGGAAGAAAAGCCTGATAAACCGAAGTCAAATTATGCTGTGACCGGGTTATATTTCTATGATAACAAGGTTTGTGAATATGCCAAGAATCTTAAACCTTCAGCTCGTGGAGAATTGGAGATTACAGATTTGAATAGAGTGTATTTAGACAGAGATAATTTGAAGGTTATTACACTGGGTCGTGGATATGCTTGGCTAGATACTGGAACCATAGACAGTCTTCATGAGGCAGCAGAATTTGTACAGGCTATAGAGAGCAGAGCAGGGATACAGATTGCTGCTTTGGAAGAAATAGCCTATAACAATGGCTGGATCGGCAAGGAAGAGTTGGAAAAGAGTGCTAAGCAATATGGTAAAGCACCTTATGGACAATATCTAAAGAAAGTTGCCAAAGGTAAAGTATTAAAAGAGGAGTGAACCATGAAAATAACAAAAACAAAACTTGATGGAGTAGTAATTATTGAACCAGATGTTTTTGGTGACAACAGAGGCTTCTTTATGGAAAGCTGGAGCAAGAGAAAGATGGAGGAAGCTGGATTGCATTATGATTTTGTCCAAGATAATCATTCTTCTTCTACTGTAAAAGGTACTTTACGTGGCATACATTTCCAAAAAGGGGGGTGGTGCCAAGCTAAGCTAGTACGCTGTACTCGTGGAGCGGTGTTGGATGTTGCCGTGGATTTGCGTAAAAGAAGTCCTACCTATAAGCAATGGGTAGGAGTAGAGCTGTCAGAAGAAAATAAAAAGCAATTTTTAATTCCTCGTGGTTTTGGTCATGGTTTTGTAACTTTGACTGACCATGTGGAGTTCATGTATAAGGCGGATAACTATTATGCTCCTCAGGCTGATGGTGGTATTCTGTGGAATGATCCTACTATCGGTGTAGATTGGGGAGTAAAAGATCCTATTCTAAGTGAAAAAGATAAAAAGAATCCTACTTTTGCTGAAATAGCAGACAAACTGGAGTTTTAAGATGAAAATATTAGTTACCGGAATAACAGGACAGCTTGGTTATGATGTAGTAAAAGAACTAAATAAGAGGCATATTGAGTGTATTGGAGTAGGGCGCAAGGAATTTGATATTACTGATGCCAATGCTACTCGTACATTTATTGTTAATTATCATCCTGATGTGGTTATTCATTGTAGTGCTTATACAGCAGTGGATAAAGCAGAGGATGAACCTGAGTTATGCCATGCTGTCAATGTGAATGGTACGGAGAATATTGCCAAAGCTTGTAAAGAAATAGATGCTAAGATGGTATATATTAGCACGGACTATGTTTTTCCAGGTACAGGAGATAAGTTCTATGAAGTAGATGATACTACAGGTCCTACCAATGTCTATGGGAAGACAAAGCTTCTAGGGGAAAAAGCTGTACAGGATACATTGAAAAAATACTTTATAGTGCGTATTTCTTGGGTGTTTGGTAAAAATGGCAAGAATTTTATCAAGACTATGTTAAGATTGGGTAGAGAAAAACAAGAGCTGACTGTGGTAGCTGACCAAATCGGTTCTCCTACTTATACCGCCGATTTGGCACCATTTCTTTGCGATTTAGTGGAAACAGATAAATATGGCACTTACCATGCAACTAATGAAGGCATTTGTTCCTGGGCTGATTTTGCTGTTGAAATTATGGCTCAAGCTGGACTGCATTGTGTAATTAAACCAATTCCTAGCAGCGCATATCCTACCAAAGCTACAAGGCCTTTAAACAGTCGTATGAGTAAAGAAAAACTAGTACAGAATGGTTTTCACAAGTTGCCTGTTTGGCAAGATGCTTTGAATAGATATTTAAAGGAAATACAATAGAGACTTATTTTAGGAGGAGTCATTATGAAGATAATCGTAACAGGCGGTGCAGGTTTTATTGGTGGTAACTATGTACACTTAATGTTAAAGAAACATCCTGAGGATACTATTATCTGTTTGGATGCTTTAACTTATGCAGGCAATATGGAAACACTGGCACCTGTAATGGATGCTCCTAATTTTAAGTTTGTTAAATTGGATATTAGGGATAGAGAGGGTGTTTATGCTCTATTTGAAAAAGAGAAGCCAGATATTATTATCAACTTTGCTGCAGAGAGTCATGTAGATCGTTCTTTGGTTAATCCTGAGCTGTTTTTACAAACAAATATTATTGGCACTAGCGTTCTAATGGATGCTTGCCGTAAATATGGTATTAAACGTTACCATCAAGTTTCCACTGATGAAGTTTATGGGGATTTGCCAATAGATAGAACCGATTTGTTCTTTACAGAAGAAACACCGCTACATACTAGTAGCCCATATTCTTCTTCTAAGGCTTCTGCTGATTTGCTGGTATCGGCCTATCACAGAACATTTGGTTTGCCTGTAACTATTTCTCGCTGCTCAAATAACTATGGACCATATCATTTTCCAGAGAAGTTAATTCCTCTGATGATTATCAATGCTCTGCATGATAAACCATTGCCTGTTTATGGTAAAGGCGAGAATGTTCGTGATTGGTTGTATGTAGAGGATCACTGTACGGCCATTGATTTGATAGTGCGTAATGGCACAGTCGGTGAAGTATACAATATCGGCGGCCATAACGAGCGTAGAAATATAGATGTAGTTAAGACTATTATTAAAGAATTAGGCAAGAGTGAAGAACTGATTCACTATGTAACTGATAGACCTGGTCATGATAGGCGTTATGCAATTGATCCTACTAAGATTAAAAGGGATTTAGGTTGGGAGCCTACTACAAGGTTTGAAGATGGTATTAAGAAGACTATTGCTTGGTATCTAGACAACAAGTCTTGGTGGAAGCATATTATTAGTGGCAACTACCAAGATTATTATGAGAAGATGTATGGAAATATGAATCTGTAAATTAGCTTATTGTAAAAGGAAACTAATCTAAAGATATTTATTAGATGTTCCACATTTTTTTAACCATTTATGAACTGAAAGGCAAAATTAAACGGATTAAATTTTAGGGAGTTTAACAAATGACAAAAGAACGATTGATTGCGATTCAAGAAAATATGCTTTTTTTGACAATTATTTTCTTGCCAATTTATGCTTTCCCAGCTAGATATCAAATATTAGGTGGTGGTGGAAAGTTATCTTACTATGCGATAATGATAGGTTTTTTTTGTTTTATGATTGAAATTTATATGTATGGGTTAAGGGTTAGTAAAAAGATGTTATGGTTCTTAGTACTGTTTATTTTATGGAAAGCAATAACTACAATAAATGGATTAATCATATATCCATACTATGATGAAGTAAAAATATTTGGAATAGACAGGTTAACATATATTTTTTCTCGCTTAGGGATACACTATAATAATACTTTTATAAACTTTGTGTATTTATTTTTCTTTTCTTTTAAAAATTCTGCAAAAGAAGTTTTAACTACATTTCCTGTTTTGCTATGGGTTTATCATTTATACAAAGATGATTTTAATGTTGGATTTTCTAAAATAAAAAAATATATATTTGCTTTGGGAATAGCACTTGGTGTATATGCTATACCAGAAGTTTTATTATTTAAATTTCATTGTGAATTTGGGTTGCCAATTTTGCAAACACTAACTCCATTATTGTCCGATGTAGGTTCCTATATGGGATGGTATCCACCTATTGTTTGGCCCAATGAGCAGTTAAAAAGTTATTGCGCTGAACCATCAATATTTGGATATATGTCAGGTATCGTAATACCATTTTTATGGTTGTATTTTATTGAAAATAAATCGTCATATAAGAATATGTTTTACGTATATTTTGTTATGTTAATATTTATGACAAAATCTAGAACAGCAAATTTAATATTTCTTATAGAGCTAATAATGTTGCATTTATTGCTTTACTTAGTAAAGAGAAAAAAGGCTTTGATAGCTATTGTTGTTTGTTCTGCTTTAGGATTTGGTCTAAATTTGAATCTTCCAAGAAGTTTTATTCCTAGTAATAAACAAGAGAGTATTGCTGCTAAAAAATATTATAATGACAATATTAAAACAATTGTAGATAAAAAAGCAAGAAGCAACGGGTCCCGACTGATTAACATCGAAAGTCATCTTAATGTTATTGTTAAGCATCCGTTTTTAGGTACTGGAACTGGCTTGAAAGATTTATATGTAAAAGAAAATTTAGTTAGTAATGCATTGGATAATCCTGAAATTCGTGCAATTACTAATGGCGTTGAAGAAATAGGGGTAAATAAATTTACATATGGAAATGTTAATCAATTTTCATTTATTGCGACTAATAATGGTATTATAGGGCTTTTATTTTATTTATTTCCAATTTTTTATATAATTTTTACTGTGTTTAAGCAAAGACTATTTTTGAATATTCATATGGGCATATTAATTATAATTCTCTTTGGTTTATTAGCCGCAGGCGTTACAGGAGAGATTTCTGTTGCAATGTACATCATATTGGGACTTATGTATGCAGATGTTAATTTAGGCAAAGGAATATATTTAATAAATGACAAAAAATGTTTAAATAAACCGATGTAGTATCAGAACGGGGGTGAATTATTTGGATAACTTTGCTAAGCCGTTAGTGAGTATTTGTATACCAACATATAATAGAGCCGCATATTTAAAAAAGTCAATTGATTCTATAATATCACAAGCAGAGTTTTTATCTGGAGAAGTTGAAATTGTGATTTCTGATAATGCTTCTGCTGATATGACAAAAGAAAAAGTGGATGCGTATTTTTCTAAGTTTAGCAACATTCACTATTTCTGCAATTCTAATAATATTGGTGACAAAAATTTTGTTCTGGCTCTTAGTAGAGGTAAAGGAGTTTTACGAAAACTGAGTAATGATACTATTGTCTATCATAAAGAAAGCATGAAGTGTTTGTGTACTTTGGCAAGAAAATATCAAAAGGAAAAACCATTATTATTTTTTACTAACAAAAGGTTTAGTAATAGCATATCTCGTTGTGTAGGGCTAGAAGATTTCTTGCGATGTGTTAGCTACAACATTACTTGGATAGGTGCATTAAGTTTGTGGGATACTGACTGTGATGATATAGAAAATCACTTAGAATATTGTTCAACACATTTATGGCAAGTGTGGAAAATATGTAGCCTATTAGAAAATGATCGTGTGGCTATGGTATTATCAAAAAGGTTTGGAGAAATTCAATCAGTAGAAAAAAAAGATATAAGCTATGGTTTATACCAAATCTTTTTTAAAAATTATTTTGAAATTTTGGATGCATTCGTTAATAAAAATGTGATTTCATATGATTGCATTGAATACTTGAAAAAAGATTTATTATTCAATTTTTTTACATATTGGATTATACAGTGGGGAAAAAATAATAAAGACTATAAATATTCAAGTGATGAAAATTTAAAAATATCAGTATTTAATGAGTATCGTACTAAAAATTATTTTCCATATTATTTATTGTTTTTTGAATTATCTAAAATAAAGTATAAATTAAAGGCATATGTAAAACCTAATGTATAAATACAAAAGTATTTTCAGAAGGTATTTTACGGTAGTGCAAAATGGTTGAAAAATTCATCAAGTGTTATTTTGATAATTTAATGTAATAGTTGATGGTTGTTTTAATGATTAAGTTTTTCTTTATTTTTATTATGGAAAGAAGTGATTATATTGCCTAAAGTTTTAATAACCGGCATAACAGGATTTTTAGGTAAAAATGTATGCAAATTTTTTATTAATTCTGGTTATGAGGTAGAAGGGATAATTAGAAGTTCATCTAATACTAAAAAAATTTATAACTATGTCAATAATAAAATTAAACTCTGGACATTAGATGATGACTATTCAAACTTATGTGATATTATGATGCTGTCTAAGCCTGATTTGGTGGTGCATACAGCTTCTTTTTCTTTAGTGAAACATAAATTTAATAATATTCCTGAATTGATATCAAGTAATATTTTGTTCGGAACGTTATTATTGGAAGCAATGGTAACCAATAATTGTTTCAACCTAATAAACATTGGATCATCATGGCAATATTCAGTTTTTGATACTCAAGAATATCATCCTATGGATTTATATGCAGCTACTAAACAGGCTTTTGAAGATATCATAAAATTTTATAAAGAAAAACATGGATTACATTGTATTGATTTGAAATTGTTCGACACTTATGGTCCATATGATGAAAGGAAAAAAGTATTAAATTTATTTAAGGATTGTTTTGTTACTGGGAAAAAGTTGGATACGACGCCAGGGCATCAAAAATTAGATCTAGTATATATTGATGATGTCTGTGATTGTGTAATATTAGCATCCCAGTATTTAATTAAAAAAGAATATGAGTTTGAAGGAAAATATTCTGTAAGTAGTGGTGTACAATTTGAATTGGCAGAAATAGCTGCAATTATGGAAAAAGTTGCTAATAAAAAATTGAATGTGAATTGGGGGAAAATTCCATATAGAGATGGAGAAATTATGATCCCATGGAAAGGTGGGGAAAAATTGCCTGGATGGAAGTGTAAGGTTGATATATATAAAGGTATTGCTTTGTTCCTTAAATAAATAAGAGATAGAGTCTAAATAAATATAATTTAAAAAATGTTATAAATTATTAAACAGAATAATGTATAGTATGATCTAAAAATTACACAAAGGAGACGGTAAAATGAATATTTTAGTGACTGGTGGTGCTGGTTATATAGGTTCTCATATGGTAGAAAAATTAAAAAAAAGTGGATATACGCCTATTGTTTTTGATAATTTGTCTACAGGTCATAAAGCTGCTGTTCCTATAGATGTAAAATTCGTGGAAGGTGATATACATGACGTTAACTTTTTGTCAAAGACAATGATAGATAATTATATTCAGGGCATTATTCATTTTGCAGCATCTAGTTTGGTAGGAGAATCTATGACAGATCCTGCTAAATATTATGTAAATAATGTTGAAGGGACTCTGCATCTTCTTTTAGCTATGCTCAAAGCTAAGGTGAATAAATTGGTGTTTTCTTCAACTGCAGCTGTATATGGAGAGCCGTCTTCTACTCCCATTAAAGAAGATTTTCCTTTGCATCCTACCAATGTATATGGTCGTACTAAATTAGTAATTGAAAATATGCTACAAGATTTTGACAATGCATATGATTTGAAATATGTTGCATTACGTTATTTTAATGCTGCAGGTGCATCAACAACAAGTGAAATTGGGGAGGACCATAACCCAGAAACTCATTTGATTCCATTGGTTTTAAAGACAGCACAAGGGGTACGTAAACAAGTAGCAATTTATGGTACTGATTATTCTACGAATGATGGAACTTGTATTAGGGATTATATTCATGTATGTGATTTGGCATCTGCGCATATTTTGGCATTACAAAGACTATTAACCGGTGGGGAAAGTACAGTTTATAATTTAGGCTCAGAGAACGGTTTTAGTGTCCGTGATATTATTAATACAGCCAAACAGATTACAAACAAAGAATTTATGGTTGTAGAAGAAGCAAGACGTGCTGGTGACCCTGCAGTTCTTGTAGCTTCTTCTGCTAAAATTCATGAAGAATTGGGATGGAAAGTTGAACAAAGCACAACAAAAGAAATTATTGCATCCGCATGGCAATGGCATCAAAATCATCCTTTTGGATATGGGGAAAAGTGACACATATATATGATTAGTATTTTTTAAGGGGTGTTAAAATGTATGATTATTTAATTGTTGGTAGTGGATTGTTTGGAGCTGTTTTTGCACAAAAAGTTAACTCTGAAGGGAAAAAAGTTTTAATTTTGGATAGACGTAATCACCTTGGTGGTAATGTTTATTGTGAGGATAAGGACGGCATTAATATTCATATATATGGTGCTCATATTTTCCATACTAGCTATGAGCAGGTATGGGAGTATGTTAATAGTTTTGTTTCTTTTAACAATTATATTAATTCTCCTATAGCTAACTATAAGGGCCATTTGTATAATTTACCATTTAACATGAATACTTTTAGTGAATTGTGGGGAGTAACTACTCCGTTAGAAGCTGCTGCCAAAATTGCAGAGCAACGTAAAACTATTACCAGTGAACCTCAAAATTTGGAAGAACAAGCAATAAGTTTAGTCGGAACGGATATTTATACTAAGCTGATTAAGGGTTACACTGAAAAACAGTGGGGTAGGAGTTGTACGGAACTACCAGCATTTATTATTAAAAGGTTGCCGGTAAGATTTATTTTTGATAACAATTACTTTAATGATAAATATCAGGGCATTCCTATTGGTGGATACAATGTGTTGATTGATAAGCTTCTTGAAGGTATAGAAGTTAAATTAGACACGGATTTTAATAAAAATAAAGTAGCATACAGTAAATTGGCAAAAAAAATAGTGTATACAGGTTCTATAGATGCTTATTTTGATTATAAGTTGGGGCAATTAGAGTATAGGGGATTGCAATTTGAGACAGAACGATTGGAAGAAGTTAACCATCAGGGTGTTGCTGTAATGAACTATACGGAGCGGGAAGTACCATATACCAGAATTATTGAGCATAAGCACTTTGAATTTGGTACTCAGCCGGTGACTTATATTACTAAAGAATATCCAGTAGAGTGGAAACCTGGTGACGAGGCATATTATCCTGTTAATGATTCTAAGAATCAAGACCTTTATACTAAATACGCTGCCTTGGCAAAGCGGGAGACTAATGTGATATTTGGTGGCCGTTTGGCGGAATACAAGTATTATGATATGGATGATGTTATTTATAGCGCTATCAAATGTGCAAAGAAGGAGTTGAAAAACCACTGAATATTATTTATTTGAAGGAGATTTTATATGCTTTATTTTATTAAGTTTATCTATCAATGGCTTTTACCACCAGCTTGTTTGTTTTTATTACTAATAAGTCTGAATATATATATGTATAGAAAAAAGTTATCAGGTAGATATTTTCTTAGCATTGTATTGTTGCTTTTTTATTTTTTGTCTGTTAGAGTAGGAGCAGATTTTTTAGTAAAACCATTAGAAAATAGATATGCTTTGCCTTGTGTTGTTAATAATGATGTTATTTTAATGCTAGGCAATGGTTCTGTTGCTGACGTGCCAGATTTTGATGGGAAAGGGCAGCCAAAAGGTACAATGGCAAAAAGCATGTTATCGGCATTAAAGTTGTATAAAAAAACTGGCTTACCAATATTGGTTTCTGGAGGTTGTGTATACAAAGATAATGGAATAGAGGCTGACATTGCTATTCGTAATTTTTCTGCTATGGGTGTAGATAAAAATAAGCTATACGAGGAAAATCAAAGCTTGAATACAATTGAAAATGCAAGGTTTTCTCATAAAATTTGTAATGAAAATGGTTGGAGGAATCCACTTTTGCTTGTAGTAGCTATACAAGCGCCTCGTACAGCTATGATATTTGAAAAAGAAGGACTAAAATGCGTAGTCTTTCCAACACATTTTAGGCGTTCTGAAAGTTGGCATTTTCATCCAGTCCTAGATTTGATACCTGACGCTGATAATTTAGCAGATTCTGCTGCGGCTATAAAAGAATATATGGGTATAGTTGCATTAAATGTTTTTAATTATCAGTAGAAGATTTTGCCCATTAATATTTCTAATCTTTTATTATGAGTCAATGAGTATTTAATGTTTGAACAATAAATATTAATGGCAACTTATTGTTAGCTGCAAAAAATTAAGATTTAATTCGTTGTATAATTTATAGCTATAATTGTATTAAATAGCATACTATTTATTTTAATAGGGATTGTAAATAATGCTGTGGTCGACCCTGTTACATCGTTGTGGGGGATTGTAAATAATGCTGTGGTCGACCCTGTAAACAGACTGTGGTTGACCTGTTGCAAAATCTGTGGTGGGGGCTGTTGCATTTCCTGTGGTTGACCTGTAACACTTCTGTGGTCGGGCTGTGACAACACTGTGGTTAAGGGAGGCAAAATGACGAAAAGTCATCTTGCCTCCCTTAAATTGTTTGTGGACTAGATTGTGTGGTCGTGTCAATATTCTTTCGCAAATTAATTTTCCATCCGATAGAACTTCCAGCTTAACCAACGAAATTGTAATCTAAAGTTGTTTCCTTAATTTCGTAAAGCCGTTTCATATTCATATATCT
>Ga0163159_1003485_pt1 | contig 11837 bp, 9 predicted proteins | sample BioMet9_FD_108702 | JGI IMG/M metagenome (GOLD analysis project Ga0163159, IMG submission 108702) | Microbial communities from bioreactor (seeded with sewage sludge) at Lawrence Berkeley National Lab, California, USA - Biofuel... | ecosystem: Engineered > Bioreactor > Anaerobic > Unclassified ... | reverse complement strand
TTCGGCGAGTTGGCGCTGACGTCGATGCCAAGGGTGGCGAGCACCTGCTTGAACTCGGCCTCGTCTCCTGCGAGGTTCCGGGCTATCGAGACGCGCCTGCGAATGTCCGAGACCCACGAGTATTCGCCCTTGGCGGCGATCTCGCGTTCCGCCTTCCGGCTGTACTCATGTTGCCGGGAGGCGTGGGGTGTCTTACCAGGTTTCCCTTTCGGGACTTTCGGGTGTGTTCGGCGCGATGCCGTGTCGCCTTCGGCCATGAAGCGGAGCCCGCGGTCGGCGGCAAGTCTCTGAAGGGAGCGCTTTAACGCGCGCGGGTCCGGCTCCTGGAGCCGCCGCGACGTTTCGAGGTTGGTGTTGTTGACGACGACATGCGCGTGGGGAACGCGGTTCGCGTTGTCGTCGTGGTAGATTATCGCGACCTCGAAATCGGCGAAGTTCTCCTCGGCCCAGGCGACGGAGAGCTCGCGCAGGGCATCGAGGCCCAAGCCGTCGGCGGGGTCGGGCGATACGATGTAGTGCTTGAACGTGCGGGCCCTCAAGCCCCTCCAGGGAAGGTCGTTGCCGAAGGCACGGCGTGTGGAATCCATCGTCGTAGACCAGTCGAACGGGGAAAGGCTCTGGGGGTTGAGGTTCAGATAGTCCTCCGCCAGCGCCCGGCCGTCCTTTTCGAGATAACGCTTGATCCCTCTGGTGGAGGTATGGCCGGTCACGAATTTCATGTAGGGCATGGGGCATCGCCTCACATGTAGAGGACGGGCATGCCGGAGATGTCCGCGAGAGTGCCGCGTATGCCGGCGACTCCGCCTGCGAGTTCGGACAGCTGGTAGTTCACGCGGTCGAGGACATCGAACGTGTCGGCGGCATCGGCTTCGTCGCGGCGGAGGTAGTAGGCGACCGCGTTGAGGGCGTGCACCGCCTGGTTGTAGTGGTTGCCCCAGCGCTTCAGTTCTCGCGAGGTCGCGGCCATCGTGGACCGGTCGAAGATCACGGCCGTATAAGCTCTGGATGTCTCGGTGTCGGACGGGGATGGGAGTTTGATCAGCAACCTGACGTAGTCCGATACCGTCATGTCGAGGTTCGAGGCGAGTTGCTCGGCCGTCTCCTTCTCAAGCGAGGTCAGGCGGATCTCCAGGCGCGCTGGATATTTCTTCATGGTGTGCTCCTTCACATCGGCGGACCGGCTTAGGTGGAAGTGCCGGTCTTGGTCTACTAGGGGCGCGGGGGATCCCCCGCATGGCATCCGGCAGGCGAGTTGGCATCAGCCCGGGATGCCTCGCCCTGGCCGCGAGGCGCGCATGCGATTATTAATCGCGCGCGGCTGCGGGGTCGGGCGACAAGCGCTGCTCGGGACGTTGTACGTACCGAGTAGGTAGCTTGCTAAGACGGGCACCGGAGGTGTCCGGCGCTGCTTCCAAGGCTCATGATCTCACCTCCTCAAGGCGCTCCAAACTCTTCCTGATGGATGCGAGGAGCGCGTCGTCTATGTCGGAGGGCTCGATATCCTTGAATCTCGCGGCCTTTGCGAGCGAGCGCTCGGCGCTCGCGACAAGTCTCGCGATGCCAGCCGGAGCGGACGTGCTCTTGGCGGCGGCATCGCCCGAGAGGGCCTTTCGCTGCCCGTCCTCGTCCATGGACGCGAGTTCCCTGATCCGAGAATCGGAGAGGCTCCCGGCAAGCGCCTGGGCGCGCCATTCCTCTATGAGGTCGGACTCGACCTTGCGCGCGAGGGCCTCGCGACGTTGGATGGTCTTGCCGGAGACCTTCGCGCCGGTCTGTGCGGTGAAGATGGCGGCCTTGATGTCCTCCGTCCGCTTGCCTCTCAAGCTTGGATTGGTGGCCCGCAGCCTCTCGACTTCGAGGCCGAGCGCCTTGGAGGCGGCAGCGCGTTCGACGACGTTGAGCTGGCGGACGAAGAAGTTGGCGGTGTGCAGGAGAACGAGCGCTTCATCATCGGAGATGCCCTCGATGATCCTGCAAGGCAGCTTCGAGAAGGCGGGGTCGTTTTCGGCGAGCAGGATATAGGCTGCCTTGCGGCGGTGTCCAGAGAGCATCTGGTAGCTGCCGTCGGGGAGCTTCCGCACGAGCGGCAGGTCGGTCAGCCCGTCGCGTCGGATGGAATCCGCGAGCTTCGCGATCGATGCGTCTTCCATCGAGTAGGTTGCGTTGCCGGGATGGTCTGCGATGTCTGCGACGGGGATCTCGGCGACGGGGAAGCGCCTCCTGGTCTGCGAATCGGCATCGAGGAGCCCGGAGATTGAGAAGCTGGAAGCAACGGTTTTGCTATTCATTGCCCATCTCCTCTACGAGCGCGAGGTAGTCGCGCGCCGGTCGGCTTTCCGGGCGGTAGGCGACCACGGGCTTCCAGTCCCAGTTTCCCTCGGATACCTTGGCGGACTGATGGATGACGGTGGAGAACTGCTCGGAGGGAAAGTACCGGTCGAGCACGGAGGCCCCGGTAGCCTCCGCGACCGTCATCGAGCCCGGCACGCAGGTCCGTAGTATCCGCCACTTGGGGGTGGGGATCCGAAGCGCCTCCGAGATGCTCTTTATCGCCTCGACGGTGAGTGCGGTGCCGCGCATGACGGTGGCGTCGAGCTTCACCGGGATGATGACGAGGCCGTCATCGGCGGCGGCGAGGTAGGCGTTGAACGCGAGGCGTTTCATGGTTGGCGAGCAGTCGAGGATGGCGATGTCGTAATCGCCCGCCGCATCGTCGAGTGCGAATTTCAGGCGCTGCTCGCGCAGCACGAGCTCGTTCTGGTCGACGAGGTCGATTGTGTCGGGAACGCATCTGAGACGCTCGATGCCCGTATCATGGGCGACCTGCTCGATGGGGAGGTTGCCGTAGAGCAGCCCGGTTGTGTTGGCGCTGCCTCGATCGGCCGCTTCATAGAGACCGAAGTAATCGGTCGCTGATGCCTGCGGGTCGAGGTCGACCAGCAGTACGCGCTTACCGCGCGAAGCATATATGGAGGCGAGGTTGACGGCGGTCGTGGTCTTGCCGACGCCGCCTTTGTAGTTGCTGATAGCGAGCGTTCTCATAGCGAGGACTCCTTTACATCTTGCAGATTCCGGTTGTGGAAGTGGACTCTGCTTTTCCTATTCAGTTCTGTACTTACAATTATAGCATCGGTAGAGGATATATAGGCTGGTATAGAACTTAAACAGATGCAATGATATTTGTGACAGCCGCAGAAAGATTGCCATAGAACTAAGGCAGTTCTCTGAATAAAATGATAAGGGAGCTGCATTAGGTCAAGCGGTTTGGTTACGGTCAAATACACCATAGTATTTGCTGTATATCACTAGCGTATAATCATTAATGATAGGAAATTTACCTGTAAAGGAAGGTAATGAAAGCAATTAGTTTATTTGCAGGAGCAGGAGGCTGCTCCCTCGGGTTCTCCGAAGCCGGAGTGGAGATAGTTGCTGCGTATGACAACTGCCCTGAAGCAGTGGAGACTTATAATAAAAATTTTTTCGGAAATAAATGTCATATTGCTGATTTATCAAAATGCGATTTCTATTTGCTTCGTAAAGTTATTACTGAAGAGCATGGTCCAATCGACTTGATTATTGGAGGTCCCCCTTGCCAGGGATTTACAACAGCAGGTTCAAGATTTTGGGATGATCCGAGGAACAAGCTAATATCGAATTATGCAAATGCACTAGAAGCTTTTAAGCCCAAATGGTTCATGATGGAAAACGTGGAAGGAATACTCACGACAGCAAAGGGGGAATACCTCATTAACTGTGTGAAAAAGATGATAGATATCGGATACTCTGTGTATATAAAAAAGATATATGCGCATGAATATGGTATTCCCCAAAGACGTAAACGCGTGATGATTATCGGAAGCCTTGAGGGAAAACAATACTTCTTTCCAGAGCCGTCGACACCTGCAGCAGGGAGCATCTATCGCGAAAGCAGCGCAACTTTAAGACAAGCTATCGGTGATTTAGAAAAATACGAGATACCAGAGATAGATCATATCCCAAAGCATGAATCGGGGATTCAATTAAAACGTATCGAGTCTTTAGCTGTTGGGCAAAGCATGAAAGATTTGCCTATGGATTTACAAAACAAGTCTTTTCAACGCAGGGCTTCAAGGAGAGTCTGTGACGGGACCCCCTCTGAAAAACGTGGTGGTGCGCCTTCAGGCTTAAAACGGCTCTATTATGACGAGCCATCCTTAACCATTACTAGTGCTGCAACATCTGAATTTATCCACCCAATTAATAACCGGCCTTTGACTATTCGCGAGTGCGCACGTGTGCAAACTTTTCCAGACACGTTTCAATTTGTTGGAACAGACAGCAAGAAAATCTTGCAGATTGGCAATGCAATCCCGCCTTTGCTTGCCAGGCAAATTGCAGATAGCATACTTTCTTGTAACGAAAATCAGCCAACTAGATTTCCACCAGGTTTGGTGTCGTATGAGGTAACTAAGGCCAGTGCAATGAGTCCCGCATTAAAGAAAACCACGACTATGCTAGATAGTTTATTAATTGACAGACAGGAACGGCTGGAGTTGATATGACGATTTCAAGACAGGAAAGAGAGTTTTACAGGACTTTCTCTCAGCATGGAAGCGGTGAAGCGCAAGTTACTATCGAGCCAAAAGAAATAATATTGCTCGGTTGCATACTGTGCATTGACTTAAATCTTGATATTCCAGAGCGTTTCGTTAATTCCTATAAGCCTATCGCAATGAAAGGTTTTTACAACATTTCCGCGGAGGAAGTGCAACTGCTTCCTGATGCAGGAGAGGAAGACGCGGTATCTTTCTTAAAGCAAATACGAGTTTTTAATCCAAGCGATATCTCGTATCTTTATCTAAAAGTTTTATCAGAGCTATATCGTAGACGTAATAAGTACAGTCGAATTCTGCAAACCCAGCCATTTCCTCAAATTGACCAGATTGGTCCTAGGTTTCTTTTAGAGTACGGTAAATGCAATAATAAGTTGCTTATATCCTGGGCTTATTGGCGAAAGTGGGCTTTTGATATTGATAATCGGAGCGCGCAAGAAACGGGCTATCTGTTCGAACCGATTCTTGCGAGCTGTCTGGGCGGAGAGTCTCTGTCCGCAAAACATTCTGTGGTTAAACGTCTCGATGAGGCGGGGAATCAAACCAACGAAGGGCGACAGGTTGACTGTTATATAAAGGATTTGCATGAAGTTTACGAGTTAAAATTACGCGTTACGATTGCCGCCAGCGGTCAAGGCAGATTTAAGGAAGAATGCAGTTTCCCCCGCGAGGCTGCAGCGGCGGGTATGACACCAATACTCGTTGTGTTTGATCCGACACCTTCAACACTTCTGACGCAATTAAAAAAATCCTATGCAGAGGCTGGAGGACATAGCGCGATAGGTCCAGATGCTTGGAGACTATTAAAAGAAAAAGCAGGAAATGAGATGGGATATTTCATAGAAAACTATATAAAGCCTCCGATAGAAGAAGCTGATTCCATGGCCACTGACTTGCCAGACAATTTAATGCTTGAAGTTGAAAATTCAGCAATCACAATCAAAGATGCAAGTGGCAATAACTATCGCATAACAAGACTATAACGATTAAAAATGAAAGACTGTCATTAAAGTCTACGTTTAAAATCAGTCCGATTTGACAGCAAACCTTTTAGGGCTGAATGAGATGAGCCAACAAATTGGAACATTTCAAGAGCAATAAAGAAAATATATATGCAACCTTGGATTTTACTGACCCGGATAGCATCGTGGGCTATGCCAGGAACCTCGTGGGCATGACCTTCCAAGAGGTGCTCGACCTGGGAATCGCCCCCGAGGGTGTGGACCACGACTATAGCAGCAACCAGTACAAGGGCGGTGTCGGCAACCTCATCGAGGAGCGGTACTTCGGCTACAGGGCCAACAGCGACGAGCGGCCGGACTTCGCTGAGGTGGGCATCGAGCTGAAGACCACCTGCTACGATGTCAAGCGGAACGGCGAACTTTCCGCAGGAGAGCGCCTCGTGCTCACGATGATTCCCTTCGACCGCGAGGTCGAGGACGATTTCTACTCATCGCATCTATGGGCTAAAAGCAAGGATATCCTGCTCGTCTATTACGAACGCCTGGGCAGAGGGAAGACCCAAGAGTACAACCGATACGACCAGACCATCCACTATGTCACGCTGTTCACGCCCCCGGAAACCGACCTGAAAATCATCCGGGACGACTACGACAAAATCATCGGCCTCATCGAAGCTGGTAAGGCCGACGAGCTCTCGGAAAGTCTCACCACCTACCTCGGCGCATGCACGAAAGGTGCCACCGAGGCGACCATGTGGGTCAACCAGTTCTACCCTCCGCACACCAAGGCCAAGAAGCGCGCCTTCTGCTTCAAACGGCAGTACATGGACTATGTGCTGCACCATTACGTCATAGGCCAGGCCGATGAGGCCGAAAGCATCGTGAAAGATGCCGATACCCTGAAGGACATGACGTTCGACGACTACGTCGTGGACACTGTCGGACGCTACGCCGGCAGGACCGACCGGGAAATCTGCGCCATGCTCGGCCTCCCCTACACAGGGAACAAGGCGCAATGGACCCAGATCTCCTACGCCATGCTCGGCATCCGAGGCAAGCATGCAGAGGAGTTCGAGAAGGGCAACATATCCGTGCGCACTGTCCGTATCGAGGAGAACGGCTCTATAAGGGAATCAATCTCGCTCGACACGTTCCGCTTCAAGGACCTGGCGAAGGAGGAATGGGAGGATTCGGAACTCCACGACTATCTCGACGAGACGCGTTTCCTGTTCGTGGCATTCCAGAAGAGGGGCGATGAGTCCGTGCTGTTGGGCTGCACCTTCTGGTCCATGCCTCAGACAGACCTTGAAGGACCGGTGCGCGAATGCTGGGAGAGGACGAAGAAGACGATTGAAGAGGGCGTTACGTTCAAGGCCGAGACCGACAGGAACGGAAACGTCAGCTACTCCAACGACCTACCGAACAAGAGCGATGGCCTGATCGCCCATGTCCGTCCACACACCGCGCATGCCGCCTACCGCTTCAAGGATGGTACTGTCATCGGCAATCCCGGACACGATGCAGACGAGCTTCCTGACAGGCAATGGATGACCAGACAAAGCTTCTGGTTAAACAGCGATTATATCTATACCGTGATAGAGGATTCAGGACTTTAGATCTTGACGTGCGGCCGCTAAACGGGGATCATATGAAGAGCGGGGGATGGGATGTTGATCTCAGACCCCTCCACGGATATAATCGATTCAACCGACCAAGTTAGGAAACGATGGCTGCTTCGAAGGACATACGCGTGATAGAGCTCTTCGCGGGCGTGGGCGGCTTCCGCCTCGGTCTGGAAGGCTGCCATAACGAGAAGTGGGACATCGACGGCGCCGGTGGGTTCAAGACCGTATGGGCCAACCAGTGGGAACCTGGTAGCGACAAGAGGCAGTTCGCCTTCGACTGCTACCGGAAGAACTTCGACCCCGAAGGCAAGCATCCCGAGACGATGTACAACAAAGACATCAAGGTTGCCATCGATGAATACGAAGCAGGGAAATACGATATCCCCGACTGTGACATGATCGTCGGCGGTTTCCCCTGTCAGGATTACTCTGTTGCTCGCACGCTCTCGCAGGCGAGCGGCATAGAGGGCAAGAAGGGTGTTCTCTGGTGGCAGATTTATCGTCTTGCAGAGCTTAAGAAGCCCAAGTACCTGCTCTTGGAGAACGTGGACCGACTATTGAAATCCCCGGCCTCCCAGCGTGGACGTGACTTCGCCATCATCCTCTCGTGTCTGAGCAACCTAGGCTATGCAGTGGAGTGGCGCGTCATCAACGCCGCTGAGTATGGCATGCCCCAGCGTCGCCGCCGCGTCTACATATTCGCACATAAGACCAAGGCTAAATGGAACCTGAAGAACCGTGTCCTCAAGAACGGCATCATGGTTAAAACGTTTCCCGTAAAGCACGATATTATTGAGGACGGCAGTTTTGAGATCGATGTAGACACCGTCAAGGTCAGCGATAACTTCGGGAAGGACGACAGGGTATCGCGCTTCCTGAACGCCGGCGCTATGCAGAGCGGCAAGGTATATACCGCCAGGACGGTGCCCGACTACGATGGGCCCTTCGAGATGCTCGGCGACGTCCTCGTCCCCGAGTCCGAGGTTGGGGAAGAGTTCTTCGTATCCGCCAAAGATCTCCCAAAATGGAAAGAGCTCAAGGGCAGCAAGCGCCTGGAACGCACGAGCAAGACTGGCCACAAGTACTGGTACTCCGAGGGCGGCATGGAATTTGACAGCGCAAACAAGCCCTCGCGCACTATCCTGACCGGTGAAGGCGGCGCGACACCCTCGAGGTTTAAGCACATTATCGAGCTGCCCGACGGGCGTTTCCGTCGCCTTGTCCCCGACGAGCTAGACCAGCTCCAGGGTTTCCCGAGAGGCTGGACCGACAGTGGCATGACTGATGGAAACCGCGCTTTCTGCATGGGAAATGCTCTATGTGTGGGAATACCTGAAAGAATTGGACGATTGATAACGAACTGCATTTAGGGACGGGCATTCATGAAAATAGACTTGCATTGTCATACCAAAGCGACCAAGAAGAATGAAACCCGAAACAGGAATGTGACTACTGCGCTATTCAAAGAGAAAATTGAACAGGCCGAAGTGGGAATAGTCGGAATTACAAACCACAACTGTCTTGACGTAGAACAGTTCAATAGGTTTGTAGACGCTGTAAGAGATTCGGATGTAATGTTATGGCCAGGCGTTGAACTAGACGTTATAGGAAGAAATGACAACAGATACCATATGCTCGTCATCGGAAGTCCTAAGAACATTGATTTAATTTCAGAAAAATTATCGGCTTTGCTCTGCGACAAAACGCCCAGTGATTTTTCATGTACATTCGACGATGTATGGAACGAGTTCCAAAATGATGAAGTTATTTTTATCCCACATTGTCACGATAAAAGACCGTATATACGAGAAGACGAGATTGATTATATTCATAAAGTTACAGGCGAAGATTGGCGTTTCTTCTATGAGCCTTCATCGTTGACTACGGTTGGAATATGGACTAACCACGGTTGGAATATGCTGCTTGGAAGCGATGTTCAGAACTGGGCGGAATACGAGAAATCGCGGTTTTCGACACTTCGATTACCTGTTAGCAGTTTTGAGCAGTTCTGTTTATTGGCACAAAAGAACGTTCCGGTAATCCAAACACTGCTTAGCCAAAGGGATCCTAAAGAAATGACAGTCTACCCTCATAAAGACGTAGCAATAGAGATTCCGATTTACGAGGACATCAACATCCTATTTGGTCAAAAGGGTACAGGTAAAACAGAAATCATTAAGTCTCTGAAGCGTCATTATGAGAACAAAGGTGTTCCGTATAAATACTATTATGCATCGGAAAAAACCGCCACATTTGACAAGCTGCTAGATACTTCTGACATTCCTAGGGACCCCAGCATGTTCGGACGAAGCACGTGCTTGGATGAGCTTGATTATTTATATGGATGGCAGGACGAGGCACCTACACCCTTACAGAACTACGAGAAATGGTGGAAGACCAAAGACAACAATAGTCGGCGAGCAAAACTTGCAATAGCAGACATACGGCACTTGCCTATCGTATCCGAAAACGACTATTTGACCGCTAAAGATGATTTAGAAATTATAGAAAAATTTATCGCAAGCGTTAACGATAGAAATTTGCTGCGCTACCTAGACCACTCTGAGGCAAGCGCTTTCATTGAGACATTACGTGAGCTGTTCATTAATGCCCACGCACAAATGGTCAAGGGTTACTTATCTGCGACATCGGTCCGCTTAACGAATAAAAGTCTTGATGAAATAAAGAGTATTGCCGATAAAAAATCTGACACTGTTTCAAAACCCGGAACTACGGGATTGACGTCATTTGTCGTGAAGAGAGTATCTTTAGCCAAAGCCACTAAGACTGTCTTGGAAAATCTCCAACCTTTACAAAAGAGTAATCGCTTATATCTGGGTACGCTGGAAGATAAAGGGCAACTGTACATTGAAACACGATACAGGTACCTTACAAATGGGTCATTGACTGATGAATTTGATAAGGGGATAACGAAATTAAAAGAATGCAAAAAGCTATTTGATTTGGTCCCAGCTAGCCTGTTGTCCAATAATCCCGGGGAAGCCATTGCCGATTTTCATAAAGCAATGGAAGATGCCGAGATAAAGGGCATTTCTTCATTTATCGGCATTACAAAACGAGTCATTTTTGGCGACTCTAATAATCCATACAATCCTTCTGATGGTGAGAAGGGGATTCTTCTTCTGGAAAAGATGATTAACGAGCCCGCTGATGTATACCTTTTAGATGAGCCAGAGTCGGGCATGAGCAATATATATATAGATACTGTAATAAGGACAGCCTTACAAGATTTAGCAAAATCTAGAAAGACGGTCATTGTAGCTACGCATAACGCTAACATTGCGGTTAGAACATTGCCGTATTCTTCAATTTACAGAGAACACGTTAATGGTTCGGTGTTTAAAACCTATACCGGCAACCCTTTTATAAATGAACTTACCGATATCGAGGACTCGCACAATAAAAAGAGTTGGACTGATTGCAGCATGACAACTCTCGAAGGCGGACGCGAGGCTTTCTATTCAAGAAAATCGATTTACGAGGCAGGCACTGATGATTATCGAAGCTAGATTATTAACAAGCAATCAAAATGTCGATGTTCTAAGGTTTGAACTTAATCCGCCTGTCGATGTCCGTCTAACCTCTACAGATGGCGCGAAAGATTTACAGGTCCTGTTTGTTGAGTTGCTAAAGTTACTAATTAATGATCAGGTCGAAATATCTTTAATTGAAAATCCGGACTACAAGAACCAAATGTACTTCAATATATGCACTGAATATATACTAGATTTAAATAAGGATTTAGCAGAAGCAAAATGCGAAATCAAAGAACTAGGGGCTGATTTTACTGGCGAGCTCGGCGCAGCGACACTTAGCGAATTGGCGGAAAATGGTAACTGATACTGCCGGGCATTCGATGCAAGAGAGCAGGCGTAAGGACACTAAGCCAGAACCGCGGCCGCGTGTTATTCTGTGCGAGCTGGGATATTCTGCTTGCCGTCTTTAACGGAAGAAAGCTTCTAGACATTCTGATGCTGTCTACCTTGAATGAAAGGGTGCCATTCTCGTGAACGGTTGTTTCTGAAATCACCGTCTCTCCTGCCATCCGTCGGTCCTAAATTCAGACACTGTTTTCTGGAGACCAAGTTCGCCCGCAACGTCAAATGTGATAAACGAATCACCGCGGTGCTCAAGGCCGATGGCTGAGATGTCATCACAATCTGGGAATGCGGTTGCTTGCGGGTGGTATTAATGTAACAGCACAAAAGCTTTCTCAGGTAATGCCCGTATAGGTCCTTCGGGAGGTGGAAGACTCCCGAAGGACCATGCCGGGCCCCGGAGGGCCCGGCCGCTGCGCCGGGTCCCGGAGGTCTCTAGTCCCCGACGGAGAGCGCGTTGCGGTGGTGGCGGAGGAGCCCCTTGCCCTCGGACAGGATCAGCATCGAGACGACGTCGAAGCGGACCCTGCTGTCGGGAATCTCGCCGTGCTCGGTGAGGTAGGACGCGGCGAGGCGCTCGAAGGCCTCCCGGTCGACCTTGTCGTCGGCGAACCCGTGGCCGTCGTTGTCGTTGATGCGGCAGTCGATGAAGGCGAGCTCGCCCTCGTCGTCGGCGATGAAGTCGATGCGGTCGCTGCCGTGCGCCCAGCCCTCCTCCATGATCTCGAACCCCTGGCGCTCCAGGTACGTCTTGATGCC
>Ga0163159_1003484_pt1 | contig 11838 bp, 8 predicted proteins | sample BioMet9_FD_108702 | JGI IMG/M metagenome (GOLD analysis project Ga0163159, IMG submission 108702) | Microbial communities from bioreactor (seeded with sewage sludge) at Lawrence Berkeley National Lab, California, USA - Biofuel... | ecosystem: Engineered > Bioreactor > Anaerobic > Unclassified ... | reverse complement strand
TGGGACCGGGGACGCAGCCCTCGATCGTGAAGCTGAACGGCTTCTCCTGGATATTCATGAGGACGCCGCCGTCGACGTCAATCGTCGTGCCGCACATGAAATCGCTCATAGGCGTGCACAGGGCGAAGACCACGAGTGCAACCTGGTCGGGGTTCATGGCCAGCGGCGTCTGGCCGCGATGCGCGCCGGCGACTTCGTCGAAGTCGGGGCCGTACATCTGCGAGCCCTTGTTGCCCTGCACGAAGACGCCGTGGGAGAGCATGCCGCCGGGAGCGACGCAGTTCACGCCGATGTCGTACTGGCGCAGCTCGGCTGCGATGCCCTTCGTCATGGCCTGAACGCCGGCCTTCGCTGCGATGTAGTAGGTGTTGAAACCGATGCCCATCATGCCCTCGCCCTTGTAGGCGGCAGATGAGATGAAGACGATCTTGCCCTTGACCTTGTTCGCCACCATGGAACGCGCTGCTGCCTGACCGCAGAAGAACGCACCCTTGAGGTCGGTGTCGACGACCTTGTCGAAGACCTCTTCAGGCACGTCGAGATAGGCGTAGGCATCCCAGACCGCTGCATCGGCGACGAGGATATCGAGCTGTCCGTAGGTCTTCTCCGTGAACTCGACTGCCTTGGCACAGTCCTCGACCTTCGTGATGTCGCAGCTCACATAGCTCACGTCAAATCCGCGTGCGGTGAAGTCGGCCACGGCTTTCTCGCCGCGCTCGGCGGTACGGCAGGCGATAACGACCTTCGCGCCAGCCTGCGCGAGCCGGTTCACGACTGCATAGCCAAGACCGGAAGCGCCACCGGTGACCAGCGCGGCTTTTCCCTCGAGACAGTTGCAGAAAATATCTTCCAGACTTGCGCTTGCCTGTGCGCTTGCGGCGGCGAGGGCTTCAGGATCGGGCATCTTGTGTTCGGGCATGGTTGCACTCCAATCTCATCGTTTGGTTCTACGGGAACCTATCGGTTTCCTAGTTAGCCCAAGGATGACAGGGTTCGCGTCCGCAGGATATTATTCGATTAGAGTATCTTTGGCGGTGCTGTTTCAGACGAGCGTGGAGAGCGCGTACGATATCCAGCTCGAGGAGGCTACCCCGAACCAAGCGCCCGTGGCCAGCGCGACGACCCACACGATCAGCCAGATGGCGATGACCGCGATGGGGAACGCCGCCAGCGGGATGCGCTTCTTCCTGAACAGGCGCGCCTGCAGCGCGTCCTTTTTCGGGCAGGCGGCGACGCACTCCATGCAGCCGTTGCACTCGGTGTTGCGCAAGGCCTTTTCCGCGTGCGCTACGTCGATGTGCATCGGGCAGGCTTTCGTGCAAGCGCCGCAGTCGATGCAGGCGCATGCGTCGCGTTTCACGGTCACGGGCGAGGCCAGCGATACGATGCCGTAGATGCCGCCGAGCGGGCAGAGGTACTCGCACCAGACGTTGCGGTTGAGCAGCAGGCTCGAGCCGAGCACCACGAGCGCCACCACGGCGATGACGACGCCGGGGCGCAGGAACACGAGCAGCACCGCCATGTCGGAAACCGCCCAATAGGGGCCGATCCAGAACTGGTAGATGATCCAGGCGGGAATGGGCACGGCGACGAGGATCAGAATGATTGCGCCGATGATGACCTTGATCATGCGCAGCCATTCGTCGACGCGCGGTGCGATATGGATGCCGTGGAAGATTTTCCGTCCGATGAAGCCGAAACCATCGAAAATGGTGCCGATGGGGCACATCCATCCGCAGAACGAGCGTTTCAGAAGCAACGAGAGCACTATGCCGAGAATGATGATGGTCATGGAGGCAGGAAGGACCGGATCGACCATTCCGAGCTTGAAGAGCATGAACAGGTCGCAGAGGCCGCCGAGCGGGGAGAGACCCGCGGTGAGTTGCGGTCGCCCGAAGTCGAATCCGAGAGCGCCCTGATTCGCGTAGAACAGGATGATCAGGCGCGCGCAGTCCACGAGGAAGAGCGCGAGCACGGTGATGCGGAGCGCGTTGCGCACGCGATGAAGCGGGAAACGGCGAGCCGTTGAAGGAACCGGTTGAGCAGCCTCCGTTTCATCGGCGCTTTCGGCGATGGCCGTCATCGTACCCGGCATCGAGACTTCCGTTGCTGCGGGCGCCTGCTGGGCGACGACTGTCTCGCGGCGCGTCGGTCGAGCGCTTTCCGCCTCGGCGTTTTGCTGCTGCGCGTCTTTCATCTCGTTGGGCATTGGTTGATTTCCTTCGTATGTCTGCAATCGGGCGATAGGAAGGAGTCTAGGGGTCCAATGCGCAATAAAGCGTTGTATAACAAACGGTACGGTTATAAATACGTCTAATCTCTTAGGGAGCGAACGAATGCTTTGATAGGAGCGGAGCAGCCGATGAACATGCGTGGCGCTATACTGGAACTTGATGTGCGACTTGGGATACGACGAAGGCGCATGCGGTTGCCGCGCGAAGGAAAGGCAGACGTCGAATGACGAGACGGGGCTACAGCGAATCGGATGGGCGCGATTTTTCCGCAGCGGCGCTCGAAGTGCTTCGTCGTGCCGCCGAGGAGGCTTCGTATCTTGTGGATCGCGCGTACCCGCGAGAGAGCGCCATCTCCTTCGTGGGGAATCGCTATCAGCTCAACGCGCGACAGCGCCTGCTGCTTGCACGTTCGGTTTCAGGTGATATCGCCCGCCGCGCGCGAGAGGAAAAGCGGCTTGAGCTCGGCGCGATGGCGGGACGGACGGTGTCGATCGACGGCTTCAACGCGCTCATCACGCTGGAGGTAGCTCTCTGCGCGTCGCCGGTCGTCCGCTGCCAGGACGGCACGATTCGCGATCTGGCCGGGCTGCGCGGCACGTACCATCCCGTCGAGCAAACGACACGCGCCATCGGTCTCATGCTGGATATCTTGGAACAACACGGTGCCGCAGCCGCTCTGTTCCTGCTCGATGCGCCGGTGTCGAATTCGGGACGGCTCAGAGAGCTGATCGACCGATGCGGCACGATGCGCTCCATGGATGTCGAGGCTCGCACCATCGACCTCGTCGATAAGGCGCTCATCAGCAAACGGGATGTGGTCACGAGCGACAGCGTCATTCTCGATGGTTGCCCAAGCTGGTACAATCTCGATGCGGCGATCATTGCCGGTCTCGATGATGTATGGCTTATCGACATGGCGGAGGCGTGATGAAGAATATCGATGTCATGGGTCTGAGCATGCGTCAGATCGAGATGTTTCTCGCTGTCGCGCGGTTCTCCAGCATAACGATGGCCGCCGATTACCTCCACGTCACCAAATCCGCGGTCAGCAAGTGCATTCAGCAGATCGAGCGCGAGCTGGACCTCATCCTCTTCCTCAGACCGAACAGCGGTTTGCGTCTGACGCCTGCGGGCAAGGTTCTGGAGGAAGGATTCTCGCAGGTTAGCAGCTTGATCGAGAACGCGGTGGTCAAGGCGCAGAGCAAACAGTTCGAGCAGACCTGCCCCCTGATGGTGGGCGTTCCCGCATTCGGCGAGCACGCTTACCATATAAAGCCGTTTCTCGATTCGCTCAAGGCGGAGGATAGCTCCTTCGATTATTATATAGAATATTATACTTTCAAGGAGCTTCCGGAAAAGCTCCTCGCTAACGACGTCGACATCATATTCACGACGCTCTACGAGGAAACCACCATGATAGACCTGAGCCTGGAATACTTGGTGGCCGAGCGGTTTCCCCTGACGGTGGCCATGCGGCCCGACAACCCGCTGGCAACGAGGAAAGAGCTAGACATCGATGAAATACTCGGGCAGCGATTCGTCGTGCTATCACCGGTGGCGACGCCGAATTACATGCGCAACGTGATACTGCCGCTGTTCGCCAATTCGAAAGGTCAGCCGAGAATCGCCTACTATGCGGCATCGCCCGAATCCATCGCCATCAATATCCGCGACACCGATGAGGTGGCGATCATTGATGATTGCTATATGATGGATACGGGGCGCGACCTTGTATCGCCGGTTTTGCGCAACAGCCACAGCGGCATGATCATGGCGTGGCTTCCCGAGAATGATTCGCCGACAGCAAAGATAATCGAAGCCCTGCGGGAAAGCTTCCAAGCTCGCGAGAATGCTGCATCCGTCTATTATCAGTAACAAGTCCTAATACCATTGACATGCACGTCGGCAAATGCTACCTTAACGGTATCGATTAAACACCCAAGGATTGTCTGATTCGGAGAGGAGTGCGCATATGGCTGATTTCGAGAAGCTCACTAACGAGGTAGGTGCTCCTATACCCGATAACGAGAACGCCATCACGGCAGGCCCGCGCGGGCCGGTGGTCATGCAAGATGTCTGGCTCATGGAGAAGATGGCCCATTTCAACCGCGAGGTCATCCCCGAGCGTCGCATGCACGCCAAGGGATGGGGCGCCTACGGCACCTTCACTGTTACGCACGACATCTCGCAGTACACGAAAGCGGCCGTTTTTCAGCCCGGCGCGGTGACCCCCACGTTCACGCGCTTCTCCACGGTAGCCGGCGAGCGTGGCGCGGCCGACTGCGAGCGCGACATCCGCGGCGTGGCCACCAAGTTCTACACGACCGAGGGCAACTGGGACCTCGTGGGCAACAATACGCCTACGTTTTTCATCCGCGACGTGCATAACTTCTCCGACCTCAACCGCGCCGTCAAGCGCGACCCGCGCACGGGACGCCGCAGCGCGCAGAACAACTGGGACTTCTGGACGCTTCTGCCTGAGGCCACCCATCAGGTGACTATCACCATGAGCGACCGCGGCATTCCCGCGAGCTTCCGGACCATGGATATTTTCGGCGAGCACACGTTCAGCTTCTACAACGCGGACAACGAGCGTGTCTGGTGCAAATTCCACCTGAAGACCCAGCAGGGCATCAAATGCCTTTCCGACGCCGAAGCCGAGGCCATCAACGCCACCAACCGCGAGTACCTCGGCCAGGACCTCTACGATGCCATCGAGCGCGGCGACTTCCCCAAGTGGACGATGTACGTGCAGATTATGACCGAGGAGCAGGCACGCGCGCACTACGAGAACCCGTTCGACATCACGAAGGTGTGGCTGCACTCCGAGTTCCCGCTCATCGAGGTGGGCGAGCTCGAGCTCAACCGCAACCCCGAAAACTATTTCGCCGAGGTCGAGCAGGCTGCCTTCACGCCAGCCCATGTGGTGCCGGGCATCGGCTTCTCGCCCGACCGCTTCCTGCAAGGGCGCCTGTTCGCGTACGGCGATGCGCAGCGTTACCGCCTCGGCGTGAACTACAACGAGATTCCCGTCAACCAGGCCAAGTGCGAAGTCAACGAGTATCACCGCGATGGCTTCATGCGCGTTGACGGCAATTACGGCGGCGCGCCGGCCTATACGCCTAACAGCTACGGCGCGTGGACGGCGCAGCCCGACGTGGCCGAGCCGCCGTTGGAGATCGAGGGCGCGATGTGGCGCTATGACCCCAAAGACGATCCGACCGATGACTGCTTCCGCGACGCGGGGTTGCTCTGGAACGTGATGGACGAAGACAAGAAGGCAATTCTCATCGACAACACGGCGCGCAATATCGCCCCGTGCACAGAGAACATCAAATACCGCCATGCGGTGCACTGCTACTTAGCCGACCCGCAATATGGCGAACGTCTGGCAGCGGCCATGGGCGTCGATTTCAGCAAGGTGAAAGAGCTTGCCAAACTCGACAACGCAGGGCTGATTGCGGCCACGCAGCCCACCGAGCCTCGTCGTCCGTAAGGTACGGCGATAAAGGTGGCTGCGCAAGGAAGGGACGCGGCAGGAAAGGTAGTGCGGGGGAGGGCTGCGACCGCTTCGGCGGCCGCAGCCGCGCACACGGCGGAAGGTGCCGATCGTAAGGCGACGGCCGGGGCGTATCCGTTGACGAACTCCGATCGTGCGATGACAACCGAATTGCTCCCGGTGGCAGACTTTGCCATCGAAGCAGCCAAGGGCGCGTCGATGGAGGCGGCGCGCCCTGCCGGCTCGCGCAGCACGCAGCAGTACCGTCTGGTGGCCGAGTTGATGCGCGACAACATGGAACATCCTTCGGCCGATGAGGTCTATATGCTGGCGCGCGAACAGGCACCCAACATCAGCCGCGGCACGGTCTATCGCAACCTCAACCGACTGGCTGACGAGGGAAGGATCACGCGCCTGACCATGCCGACCGGCCCCGATCACTTCGACAGCGTGACCGAACGGCATACGCATTTCCTGTGCCGCAGCTGCAACCGGGTGTTCGACACGCCGGTGGCTTACGATGACGCGCTTGACGGCGCGGTCAAGGGCATGCCCGGCTTCGAAGCGGAATGGCACCGTCTCATCCTTGTGGGCAACTGCCCGGAATGCCGGGAGAAGCAACAGGAGGCAACGGGCACCTCGATATAATACGAGGTACAAAGGGCGGAATCGGCATGGGAAGTGTTTCGAAGAAGACGGTCAGCGGCATTATCTTTCTCGCCATCTGTCTCATCCTCTCGATGGGCACGTTTGCGCATGTGGCCTATGCGGAGGACGAAGCAACCCCTTCGGGCTCCAGAGAGATCAAGGTCGGCTGGTTTTTCTCCAATGACGAAGAAGGCAGCTACGCCGATTACAGCCACGAGTATCTCGAGGCAGTCGCTCAGCAGGCGGGTTGGCACTACACGTTTGTGAACGGGACGTTCAGCGAATGCCTGCAATGGTGCGAGGACGGCACGGTCGATCTCATGCCCTATACGCTGAAGACCGATGAGCGCGAGCAATACCTGAACTACGCCGACCTGCCGGAGGGTACGGAGAAGATGTACCTGGTCACGAGCGAGAGCAACGATCGGTTCTCCTACGAGGATTACGCTTCGTTCGACGGCATGGTGGTGGCGACGATGAACGGCGATGCGAACACGGACTATTTCCGTGCGTTTGCCGCGAAGAAGAATTTCTCCGTGCAAATCGTCACCTATCCGGATTATCAGTCGATGTTCGATGCGGTGAATGCTGGCGAAGCCGATGCGTTCATCTCCGGTGATTACCAAGGCACGGGCACCTATAAGCTGCTCGCCAAATTCGGCGAGCAGCCGTTCTACTTCGTCGCCACGAAGACGAAACCGGAACTCATCGGCGAGCTCAACGGGGCGATGAGTTTCATCGACCTCAACTACCCCGATTTCCAATCCGACCTCACGGCGCGCTATGGTGTCTATCAGAATCAGATGACTGAGTTGTCCGCCGACGAGAAGGCCTATCTGGAAACGAGCCCCACCCTCATCGCGTGTCTGCGCTCGGATCGCAACCCGCTGGCCTATAAGGATAGCGAGAGCGAGGACTTCAAGGGTATCGTTCCCGACGTGCTCGATTACGCCATCGGATCGTCCGGTATCAATATCCAATATCAGAACTTCTCGGCCGAATCCTTCAGAGAGCGAAACGCCGTGATCGTGTGCCCCTACGATTTCAATTGGGCAGACGAGCACGACCTCTGCATCACTGCACCGTTCGCGACGGTCTCAATCGTGCGTGTGTCCCAAAATTCGAGCAGCGAATCGACCGTCGCGCATCTGGTAGACGATTATCTTACCTACGATGTCTACGACCAGCTGCCCGACGACGTGAACGTCGTCGATTACGATAGCGTCCAGGATTGCATGGATGCCGTTAGGAGCGGAGAAGCCGACTGCGTCTATCTGAGTTCTTATGAGGCGGGTTACTACTCGCAAATACCCCGCTACAACGTGCTTACCTTCGAGACGCTCTCCGATATAACGCAGCAGGTTTCGTTCGGCATGTCGAATGCCTCCGACCCCGAGCTCGTCTCCATTGTGGAGAAGTATGTCGGCACCATCGATACCGAGGAGATCCGGGCGATCGTTTCGGATGATTCGCGGATGGTCTATTCGGAGTCGCTGACCGATGTGTTCTATCACAGCCCGATGGTCGGCGTTATCGCTGCTCTCGTGCTCGGCGTTATCCTCATCGGCATGGTTGTGCTCGCGATGCTCTATCGTCGGAAGAGCCGCCAGGCCGCCGAGGCGAACGCGGCGAAAAGCGAGTTCTTGAGCCGCATCAGCCATGATATGCGCACGCCGATGAACGGGATCATGGGCATGACCCGTATCGCCGCCGAGCAGGATAATCCGCCCAAGACCGTCGATTGCCTCGAGAAGATCGATACTTCCTCGAAGTTCCTGCTGGGGCTTATCAATAACGTTCTCGACATGTCGAAGGCCGAGGAGGGCAAGATCCGACTTGACATCGAGCCCTATCGGTTCGAGCTTTTCTCTGACTATCTCGAAGCCGTTATCAAGCCGGCCTGCGATGAGAAGGGCATCGAGTTCGCGATCGAACCGCATCTGGCGCTGGGCTATGTTCCCCTTATGGACCGCCAGCGGACCGATCAGATCGTCTTGAACTTGCTGTCCAATGCGGTGAAGTTCACGTCATCGGGTGGCAAGATCACGCTCGAGGTGGATGAACGGCTGGTGGACAGCGGCCATATGGAGATAAAGGCTAAAGTCGCGGATACCGGCATCGGCATCAGCGAGAAGTTCTTGCCCCATCTGTTCGAGCCGTTCGCGCAGGAACAGCGAAACGACATCTCGGAGAGCCGGGGCACCGGGCTCGGCCTGCCCATCGTCAAGCAGCTGGTAGAGAAGATGAACGGAACCATCGAAGTGCAGAGCAAAATGGGAGAGGGCTCCGCGTTCATCCTGCGCGGAATCGTCGAATGCGTGCCCGAGGATAAGCCGTGGGCGCGACGGGCTGATGCGACGCGTGCTGCCGATGTGACCGATGATGAGGCGGATGCGCGCGATGCACGGCTCGCGGGCCTGAACGTGCTGCTCTGCGAAGACCATCCGCTGAACCAGGAGATTACGCGCCTGTTGCTGGAGAAGAAGGGCATGCGCGTCGACATCGCTGAGAACGGACGGCGCGCAGTGGAGGAATTCTCGGCATCCGAGCCTGGCTTCTTCAATGTCATCCTCATGGATATACGCATGCCGCTGATGGACGGATATGAAGCGACCGGCGCGCTCAGGGCGCTCGACCGAGTGGATGCAAAACGTGTGCCGATCGTCGCGCTGACCGCCGATGCGAGCGCCGAGGATGTCAGAAAATGCATGGATACCGGCATGAATGGGCACATTGCCAAACCCATCGATGCCCAGATCTTCTTCGAGACGATCGAGGACGTCGTATAGGTGCGGCGTAGGTCGCCCCCAATGCGGGCGGCCAGGGGCATGTGTTGGTTTGCTGACGGATGGCGCAAAAGCTCTGCGCGGACAGCGGGCAGCGGGCCGATGCCCTTATCGGGTCGGCCCGCTGCGGCGCTGCGTCTCTTACCAGATACCGCAGAAATGCTGGGTGAGCAGACTCATGCCGATGATGGCGATCCAGCAGATGAAGCCGAGCATGATTGGTTTGGCACCGGTCTTCACGAGCTTCACGAGGTTCGTGTTGAGTCCCACGGCTACCATGGCGAGGATGATGAAGAACTTGCTCAGGTCTTTGAGCGGTGCGAATACGCTTGCCGAGACGCCGCATGCCGTCGCGATGGTCGTGATGAGCGAGGCGAGCACGAAGTAGAGGATGAACATCGGGAACATCTTGCGGAAGCTCACCTTGGAGGCCTCGCCGCCTTCTTTCTTGGCGTGGCGGGTCTGCCAGTATGCAAGTACGAGGGTGATGGGGATGATGGCGAGCGTTCGGGTGAGCTTGACGGTGACGGCTTTGTCGAGCGTAGCCGTGCCGAGGCCGTAGAGCGTGTCCCAGGTGGCGGCAGTGGCGGTGACCGACGAGGTGTCGTTTACCGCGGTGCCGGCGAAGATGCCGAATGCGTTGCCACTCGTGGTGTCGAAACCGAGTGCGGTGCCGAGCGCGGGGAAGAGCAGCGCCGCGAGCAGGTTGAAGAAGAAGATGACCGAAATCGATTGGGCGACCTCCTCATCGCTGGCGTTGATGACCGGCGCGGTGGCGGCGATTGCCGATCCGCCGCAGATCGAGGAACCCACACCGATGAGCGTGGATACCTTGCCGGGCACATGGGCTACCCGGTGGATGATGTAAGCCACGATGAGCGATGTGGCGATGGTGGACAGGATGATGGGCAGCGACTGCAGCCCTGTAGCCGCGATGACCGAAAGGTTGAGTCCGAAGCCGAGGAGCACGACAGCTGTCTGGAGAATCGTCTTGGATGTGAAACCGATACCTTTATCGAAGCGTTCGCGCTGCTTGAGGAAGAGCGCGATCACCATGCCGAAGAGGATACCGAAGATGGGGCCGCCCACCACCGGTACGAGCTGGCCCAGCAGCCAGCAGGGAATGGCAATGACCAGGCAGAGCAACAGCCCCCAACCGTTCTTCTTGATGAATTCCATGCGCGGCACTCCTTATGCGTTCTTTGTATCCCGGTGATTTCCCGCCGTATGGTTCTCTGCGGGAAGTTTTTCTGCGGCGCTATGAGTAGGTACGTATTCCGCAGGGCCCTTGTCGGAACACCTGTGCAAAAATACGTCGCCGCAAAGCGCTTATCAGGTATACCATTGCAAACTAATAAAGTAAAATTATAAGAAATGATAGATAGATAAATATATATGATAATATCTCGAGAGCAACTGGCCGCAAGAGTGCCGCCGCGCTCGCGGTGCCGCTGGGTCGCTCGCCGCGTTCGCTGTGCTGCTGGGCTGCTTGTCATGCTCGTTGCATTGCTGGGCCGCTTGCATCGCACCGTTTGCACATCGACGGAGCCTTCATATGAGAGGAGAAAAGCATGCAGGATTTCCGGATGAGGACCTTCCTCACTGTTTGCCGGACGCTGAGCTTCACGAAGGCCGCCGAAGAACTGCATCTTACTCAGCCCGCAGTCACGCAGCATATCAGGTTTCTTGAGACAGAGTATGGCGTCAGGCTCTTCGCGCGGCAAGGACGCAAGATCCAGATCACGGCGGAAGGGGAGATCTTGCGCAAGGCGGCGCTCACGATGCAACACGATGAGCTGCGTCTGAAAGATGAATTGCAGCAGGTGCGCAACCGTCGTAGCTACATCTTCGGCGCAACGCTGTCGGTAGCTGAGTACATGCTTCTGGGCGACCTACCGCGCTTCATCGGGTATCATCCGGACGATCGCATCGAGATGGTGACGGCGAACACGACCGAGCTGCTCGACCGGCTCGATGCGGGGCGGATCGATTTCGCCATCGTCGAAGGCGATTTTCCCAAGGATGAATACGAATCGCTGCTCTATCGCACCGAGCGCTATGTGGCGGCGGGAAGCCCGAAGACGGCCGAACGGTTGCGGGGCGCAGGTTTCGCCGACCTGCTCGGCGAGCGGCTCATCACTCGCGAGGAGGGGTCGGGCACGCGCGATATCCTCGAGAGGGAACTTGCGCAGCGCGGCCTTGCGGTTTCGCAGTTCGCGCATGTAATAGAACTCGGCAGCATCGGCTTGATCAAGCGACTTGTCGAAGCAGGGCTTGGCATCACGTTTCTCTATCATGCGGCCGTTGTGCGCGAGGAGCGGGAGGGCACGCTCGCGATCATCGCCATTCCTGGCTTCGAGCTCGAGCACGAGATAAACTTCATCTTTCGCAAGGACAGCATCTTCCGCGAAGACTATGGGCGCATCTTCCACGAGTTCAGGGATGACGGGGAACGGCGCTTCGGCGACAGCTGAGCGCGGCGGTGGGCCGGTGGCTCAACGCTCGCATCGTTGCCGGATAGCCACCGCGTCGCCATCGGCTGCCGCGTCTGCGAAAGATGGGCGGTATCGTGCTCGTGGGCAGCCGATGCCTCGATGCTGGTACTTGAAAAAGCCTGAGCGTCGGGGATAATGGAGCGTACTGGTGTTATTTAGAGGGTGGTGTCCGATGC
>Ga0163159_1003475_pt1 | contig 11859 bp, 12 predicted proteins | sample BioMet9_FD_108702 | JGI IMG/M metagenome (GOLD analysis project Ga0163159, IMG submission 108702) | Microbial communities from bioreactor (seeded with sewage sludge) at Lawrence Berkeley National Lab, California, USA - Biofuel... | ecosystem: Engineered > Bioreactor > Anaerobic > Unclassified ... | reverse complement strand
TCCTTTGGGGTCTTAACCCGGCATGGAGCATCGCGGGCAGCAACAGCATCTACACGTTCATCACGGCAAAGCGCAAGTCAGGCGCGAAGGTGATCGTGGTCGACCCGTACTTCCATCCTTCGGCACAGGCGTTGGCGGACCAATGGGTACCGTGCCGCCCGGGCACCGATGGTGCTTTGTTGGAAGCCATAGCCTACGAGCTCATCACGAACAACTGGCAGGATCAGGACTTTCTGGACCGTTGCTGCGTCGGCTTCGATGCAGACCACATGCCCAGCGACGCGAAGACAGATGAGAACTTCAAGGACTATATCCTCGGCAAGTACGATGACCAGCCCCGTACGCCTGAGTGGGCAAGCGCCATCTGCGGAGCCGACCCCGACACGATTCGCGACCTTGCGCGCCAGATGGGCACGACCAAGCCGATGGCCTTCAAGGCAAGCCAGGCGCCGGCGCGTACCTACTATGGCAACCGCTTTGCCCAGTTGTTCCTTACCGTTGGCTGGATGACCGGCAACGTCGGCGTCCTCGGCGGTGAAGTAGCGGCAGGTGCGGGCTTGGGAACGAGCCACTTCGGCTCGTCCAAGGGCATGATCAAGCAGGGCAAGAGCGGCTACGTCTGGCCGAAGAATCCCATCTGCACGGAAACCCGTACCGGCGGCGCGGTAGCCGGCGGCAAACTCGATCCGAACCAGGAGTATGGCCAGCCTTTCGGCGAGGTATGGAAGGCCGTCGTCACCGGCGAATACAGCCTGCCGGGCCATGCAGGAGCCAAGGGAAAGTGCGATATCAAGGCGCTGTATAGGGATAACTGCTTCAACATCGTCAACCAGCTCAGCGGTGCGAACTATTTCGAGGAAGCGTTCAGGAAGGTCGAGTTCGTAGCCATCTACGACCAGATGTTTACCATCGATGCACAGTACGCGGACATCGTCTGCCCCGTCACGTCCACGCTCGAACTCGATTTCTCCCATACGGCCATGTGCTCGCATGACTTCACGGTGGTCGGCTCGAAAGTAATCGACCGGTATTACGAAAGCCAGCCCGATGCCGAGACGTTTTTCATGATGGCCGACAAGTTTGGTCTCGGCGAAGACAAGGTGCCACGCCTTTCCGTTCGCCAGGCCGAGTGGAATACCATCGCCACGACGACCGTCATCAAACCCGACAACAGCGATTTCGAAAAACTGGTGACCATCACCCAAGACGACCTCGATTACTATGGGGTCGAAGGAGAGCCACAGGAAGGCCGGATTCCCGTACGCGAATTCGTCGAAAAGGGATGCTACCAGGTAGAGCGTTCTGAAGACGATGCACTGGTGAACATCTTCGGCAAGGCATTCCGCGAGGACCCTGTAAAGAATCCCGTCGAGACGACTTCGGGCAAGTACGAGATCTACTGCCAGAAGCTGAAAGACTACTACGATTTCATCGGCTTCAGCGATATCGACGCATTGCCGAAGTACAAGGCGGCCTTCAACGGGTACGAGCAGACGCTTACCGACCCCGAATACCCGCTCCAGCTCATCACCATCCATCACATGCGCCAAGCGCACAGCGCCTTCTCGAGCGTGAAGCAGCTGAACGAGATATTCGCCAACGACTTGCTCCTGAACACTGCCGATGCTGAAAAGTACGGTCTGGGCAAGGGCGATTGGGCACTGGTCACCACGAGCGCGGGTTCGCTCGTCAGGAAAGTCAACGTCGTCCCGAACCTGATGCCGGGCGTCACCATCTTGGGGCAAGGGAACTGGCCGCGAATCAACCAGGAGAGCCACATAGACTATGGCGGAAACGTCAACTACATCACACGGCCGCTCACCATCGGCGATGCCTATCAACCATACAACTCGGTGTTGCTCAAGGTGGGGAAGTGGACGGGCGAAAGCCTGACTCCCGATTATCTTACCGAACAAGTAATGCCCGTAATTGACGAATAAAGGAGTGGCAACATGGCTTCTCAACTAGGATTCTATCATAATGCAGACATATGTATTGGATGCAAGGCATGTGTCATCGCCTGCAAAGACAAGAACGATCTGACCGTGGGGCATAAGTTCCGCCGCGTTTTTGATTACGGCGGAGGCAGCTGGACAGTGGAGAACGGCGCATGCAAACCGGTCGACCAGTTCATCTATTCGCTGTCCACCTCGTGCAATCATTGCGCGCAGCCCGCCTGCGTTGCCAACTGCCCTGTCGGCGCCATGCAGAAAAGGGAAGAGGACGGCATAGTATTCGTCGATCAGGAGCGCTGCATCGCTTGCGGGACTTGCGAGAAGGTGTGCCCGTACGGACAGCCGAAGGTCAACAAAGATCTGGGCTATTCGCAGAAGTGCGATTTTTGCAAGTCGCTTCTGGCAAATGGCGAGAATCCGGCCTGCGTCGACGCGTGCGTGACGCGAGCCCTGCAATTCGGGCCGCTAGACGATCTTCTTGCGGAGTATGGCAACGTGCAATGGATTCCGCCTCTGACCAAGGATACCGGCACCTACCCCTCCGTCGTGTTCACGCCTTCGCGTCTGAACCCGGACAATGCTCTTGAGGGCGCGATTATCAACCCCTTGGAAGAAATCCTCTAGTGATGTGGTTTGGCGGGCAGCCCGTATGTTCATCCATGCAGGCTGCCCGTCACCGGTTTTCCTCTTAGCGGAATCGAGAAGCGATGATGAAAAATGAAACGATAGAACTCTCAATGCGGGCACGCGTCCAAGCTTACACATGGTTTCATGTGCTGATGGCGTCAGAGCCGACGATCGAGAAGATGCAATGGCTGTCAAGCGACGAGTCCCTCGAGGTACTTGATGCTTTCTTGGGAGGATCGTCCCGAGGAGGCATGCTGTACAGCGAACTTCGCGCAGAAGTACGGGGCTATGTCGACGGCGATGACGTGGAGGCGTTGAGGGATTCCTACACGCGTTTGTTCCTCGGTCCCGCGAAGCTGCCGATCAACCAGTGGGAATCCACCTATCTGCGTGATGATGACGCGCTCTTCAACGAGGAAACACTCGCCGTCCGGCGCGCGTATGTAGAAGCCGGTTTCTTGCCAGAAGGCTATCCGAATGTTGCTGACGATGCCATCGCTATAGAGATCGACTTCATGGTTGCGCTGGGGAACAAGATGCTAAAAGCGTATTTCGAAAAAGACTATCGTGACGCACTTCTGACAATCGAACAATCAAGGAGCTTCGCCGACGAGCATCTGCTCGTCTGGCTCGACGCCTATGCGGAAAAGGCTTCTGCTTTGGAAGAGCGATACCGCCTGTATCGCTTGGCCATCGCATCGCTGCCGGTTCTGGTTCGCGCAGACCGCGAGGTGCTCAGCGAAATTAGCGACGACGTGCTTTCTCGCTCAGACGTAGCATCCGACAAAATCGATGGGCTCGCGGCTTCTCGCTCGGACGCAGCGCTCGAAGCGGTCGACTGAGGGCGTTCTCTATTGGCTGCGAGATTTTAAATGATGGCTTCCGCATTGACGATCAGGAAGAAAAGGTTCGTGGGACTGCGTATCAAGTTCGTAGTGCTGTTCGTCGTTGCCGCCATTGTCATCATCGTTTCGAGTACTTGCATCGCATGGCAGCTTGAGCGCACGCGCGCCGAGCGGCAGATGTACGAACGCGCCTCCCAGCAAGCGCAGCAAATGGACAGCGTATGGGGCTTTCTCGAGAGAAACCAAGACCAGTTCGTAAAGAACGATGACGGCTCCTATCGGATATACTGCGTCGTCGCTGCAAAGTCGATCAGTCGCGATTACACCCTCAACACCGACACCGTACTGCGCTACACCAATGCGGTAACCAGAAAAAATGCTGATAGGCCGGATGCCTATGAGCTCTCGGCCATCGAACGGTTGCGTGCCGACAACTCTCTCTAGCGTGTTTCCGGCTTGTCGACCGGTGTGGACGGAAGCGACGTATATCGGGACGTTGAGCCGCTTTACGTCTCCGAGCAATGTCTCCAATGTCATGGGGACCCCGCCGGAGAGCTCGATCCTTTGGGATATCCCAAGGAGGGCATGAAGGAGGGCGATCTGGCCGGGGTCCTCAGCATCAGTATTCCCGCAAAACTGTATGTGGAATCAGCCCGTGATACCGCTTTTCAGTATGCGGGCTTTTTTGCTTTCTTGGTGGTAACGGTCGTCTTGGTGTTCTATTTCGCTATGACGCACCTCGTTATCTATCCGTTGCGCAGATTGGGTGCCGCGGCCTCCGATGTCGCCGAACGCAATTTCGCTATCGACCTTGACGGCATCGGGGATCGAGACGAGATGTCCGATCTGGCGGCGCAGTTCGAGACCATGACCCATGAGCTGCAGAGCCTCTACGAAGGGCTGGAAGAGCAGGTCGCCGTGCGCACGGACGAGTTGCGCCATAGCGCAGAGCAACTCACTGAGGCGAATAGGGAACTCGATGCAAAACGTTCCGAGTTGGAGCATATGAACCGAGAGCTTGTGGTCGAGAACGCTTATAAATCCGATTTCCTTACCGTCATGACACACGAATTGAGAACGCCGCTTACATCGATTCTTGCATTCGCTGATATCTGGGAAACGTCCAACGCATACGCCGATGATTCAGATTCTGCGGTAGCGGTAGCAGAAATCAAACAGAACGGTCAATCGATGTTGCGTATCGTAAACAACATCCTCGAAATGGCGCGTATTCACGCAAACCAGGTCTCGCTCGATTACGACGATGTTGATATGAGCGATTTGATCGATGCCGTGGGTCCCAGCATCGGGTTTTTTTCAAAGCGTCGAAACATAGATCTATCCATGATCGTCGATGCGGACACCCCTGTTGTGCGTATCGATTACCTGAAGGTCAGGCGCATCGTGGAAAACCTCGTGAGCAACGCTGTCAAATATACCCGCAAAGGCGGTTCTGCAGACTTACACATTTCTTACAGTCATGAGAATCAGATCCTTACTATTGTGCTCTCTGATACGGGAGTCGGCATTAAGGATGAAGACATCGACATAATTTTCGACCGGTTCAGCCAGGTGAACCATTCCAACAATCTAAGGTATAAAGGCACCGGGCTTGGGCTGAGCGTGGTGAAAGAGCTGGTCGAGATTATGGGCGGAGAGATAAGCGTATCCAGCGAATATCAGGTGGGGAGCACATTCGTCGTAACGATACCCGCGATAAACGCCGAAGAGGAGGAAGAGCAGTGAAAGTAATGTTGATTGACGACGAGGAAAGCGTCGGTATGCTCGTGAAACATATCCTTGCTGCGGAAGGGTACGATTTCTGCTATGCCACGAGTGGAGAAGAGGGCTTGGCAAGAATAGGGGATGAACAGCCAAATCTCGTGATAGTCGATGTCATGATGTCCGGACTGAGCGGATTTCAGGTCTGCAGACGCATACGAGAGCAAGGTCTAACCATTCCCGTCATATTTCTTTCAGCCCGAAGCGACATCGTCGATAAGGGCGAAGGCTTCGATGCTGGCGGCGACGATTACATGACGAAGCCGTTCGACCCTCGTGAGCTTGCCATGCATGTGAAGGCGCATCTGAAAAGTCGCGACAGGGTGCACGTCCCCGACGATGGTTGCATACATGCCGGCAACATCGAGATAGATATCAAGCGCCATATCGTGCTTGTCAACGGCGAAGAGAAAGAATTGACCGCCAAAGAATTCCAGATTCTATACGTGCTGGCAGGCCAGCCGGGCGAAGTCTTCACACGCGAACAGCTCGTTCGCGAAGTGTGGGGTCCGGATTACTCTGAAGAGACGGTCGGCCTTTCCGTCTTCGTTCGCCGCATACGGAAGAAAATCGAAGCAGATTCGTCGTGCCCTATCCATTTGGTGACCGTGCGAAACGTAGGCTATCGCTTCGAAAATTGATGAGCGCATATCCATACAGAACGTACCGTACTTCAGCCATCGTGCTGCCGTGATCCTAATCGAACAGACGCTGCTGATTTGACGACAAGCGCCTTTTTCGAAGTGATATTCTCGTCAAAACTGCGGCGTTTGTTCGACGCTTGCCGTTGCAGAGCTGTCGGCAGCTACATGTCATACGTGCATGATAGAATGACACCGAAGGTGAGGAGGCGCAGCATGAACGCTGCTGAGATGGAAAACATTATCAGCGAGGTCGAGCATTCGCTCGCCGTCGAGGGCCTGACGATGACCGACGGGGAAAAGGAGAATCTGCGCCGCATCGGCCGTGGCGAGGTTACCTACGACGACCTTATCGCGCAATACACCACGGAAGGCCGGAAGATGCCCAGCTCGCACGCGTCGGACGGCAGCGCGCCCTCAGGCGATAACGAGTGCGACCCGCACGATCCGAACAGATACAAGGGCACCGACGTCCTCGTCAACAGGTTCGGAATCAGGGACTATGACGAATTGGCGGAGCTCGAATGTGCGATTGCCGGCGTCACAATGGCACGGCTCGAGGCCGAACCGGTCGAAGGCAACTACGACCTCGCGCATCTGAAAGCAATCCACAAAGGCGCCTTCGGCGCGCTCTATGGTTGGGCTGGACAGATCAGGCAACAGGAATGGATTGCGAAGGACAAGTCGCTTTTCTGCGGCCCGGAGTTCATCGAGCCCTCTGCACGAGACCTGTTCTCGGGGCTGCACAGGGAAAACCTGATCAGGGACTTGCCGAGAGAGAAGTTTGCCGCGCGCATGGCCCATTACGCAGGGGACATCGACGCGCTCCATCCGTTCCGCGAAGGCAATGGCCGGACGCAGCGCATTTTCATCAACCAGCTTGCGCGCCAAGCCGGATGGGAGCTCAACCTCTGGAGCGTAGAGCCGGACGTCCTTCTCGAAGCCTTCAAAGCGTCGATGTGCCGCGAGGGTCCGCTTGCCGCTCTGCTCGAGGAGAGCATCTCGCCGCTAACTTAATGCCACATAACGAATTACTGAGCCGTCACGCGGTAGACCGGAGCACCTCGCCGCGCTCCTGCTGGCGCGCTGGGACCTCGCTCGCAACCAGCTAGAACTAACGAGCAGCGCGCTGGACGCAACCAGCCAGAACGAACGAGCAGCGCGCTGTTCGATTTACTGAGCTGCGGATGTTAGGCGACCGGGGTCAGATGATTTTTGCGAGGTGCTTCGCGACCGTTCGCAGGGCTTCCGCGGTCGGGGCGGACTCGCCTACTCGGAGCGCAAGGCCGTAGTCCACGTTTACCGATGGTTCGACGAGAGGGATGTAGCGCACTTCCTCGGCGAACAGTCGGGCCATCGAGCTGGTAACGATCGTGAAGCCGAGGTTCGATGCTACGAGGCCGAGCAATGCGATGTAGGAATCGGCTTCGTGCGTAATCGGCGCGTCGGAGCCTACATACTCGACGAGCTGGGCCATGAATCGGTTGGCGGATTCCCCGCCGGCTCCGCCGTAGCCCAGAAACGGGACATCGCGCAAATCGGCAAGGCTGATAGCCTGCCTCTCAGCCAAAGGATGGTCGATGGGAAGGGCTACCACCGCCCGGTCTTTCATGACGGGCAGATACTCGAAACCATCTGGCAGACGGGTGTAGCGCGTGATGAGGCATGCGTCGATATCGCCGTCGCGCAACGGTCCGAGACCAGCTTTGCTGTGCTCGATGAGCACGAGCTCTATTTCAGGATATTCCGCGCGGAACAGCTTCACGAAACCGGGAAGTATCGCGACGATGGTCGCAGACTCGTAGCCGAGGCGGATGAGGCCTGCTTTGCCCGCGGAGATCTTCCGGGCCGTCTCCGCTGCGTATTCCGTCTGCAAAAGTATGCGGCGCGCGTCCGCCATGAACGACTGGCCAGCGGGCGTGAGCTTCACGGAGCGCGTGGTCCGGTCGAACAGCTTGAACCCGAGTTCGTTCTCGAGCCTGCGCACCTGATAACCGAGCGGTTGCTCGGCGATATGCAGCTTCTGCGCCGCTTTCCCAAAATGCAGTTCCTCGGCGACCGCGAGGAAGTACTTGAGTTGCCGTAGCTCCATCATGCCTCTTTTGTAAGAAAAACAATTCTAATTATAACTTATAAAGTGGAAATTTTCATTTAATTATGAGGTACCTTCTAGCTATGAGGCAAAGGCGGTATCGCTCGACCAAGGAGGTGAAATATGAAGCTATATGTCAACGGGGAACAGCAGCTTGCGGATATCGACCTCAAAGTGGATTCGGCTACGGGGCTGTGTTGCCCCGCGGTGGATGCTCTGGGCTATCGCGTGAGCGGCCCCGAGGTGAAGATGGCGCTCCTGAAAGACGAGAACGTTGACGGTCTGAGGCTTGTTCTCGAATTGCCCGGTATCACCGAGGCGGCCGTGCTGATCGAAAAGGATGACGTGAAAAAGCTGAAGGGGCTCATGAACAAGGACGCGATCAAGTTCATGGTGAAAGCGCTCATGTAGAAGACGCTAATGGCCGGAGACGACTCGAAGAACCTGGAAGGAGGGAACCCGATGGATGGAAAGACCTGCAAGATCGTGAACGAGGATGGCGCGACCATGATTGAGTTGAAGAACGTGCGCGTCCAAGACGGCAAGCTCACGGTAACCGGTGCGCTCATGGGCGCATGGGACACCGATATGTTCATGGATGTTGAGAGCATCAAAGCGGCAATCGGTCTGGTAGACATCCCAGCAGTAGGCAAGTACATCGCCGACAACGTGCTCGGCGTCACCGTGGAAAAGCTTCCCGAGTAGAAGGGGCAGCAACGGTTTACGGCGGATTCGCCCAGAAAGCTATAGCGGCACGCGGGTACGTCCGGCGGTTGATTCGCCGAGAGGCCTGCAACACCTAACAAGCATGCGATAGAAAGAAGGATATCATGGCAGATTACGATGTCATCATCATCGGCGGCAACACTCCGGCGCTCGTCACCGCATCGTACTTGGCGAAGGATGCCGGCATGAAGGTCGCTGTCCTCGAACGCAGTCAGTTTGTGGGCGGCACGGCCATGACGGTGGAGATGAAGCCCGGCTACAAGTTCAGCCCAGCTGCCACCGGCGAATTCTACGTGCATCCGAAGGTCAATCACGACCTAGAGCTGACGACCAAGTTCGGCCTGACCGAGGTCCCCTGCAATCCGACGCTGACTACGACGTTCGGCGGCGGGGAATATCTGAGCCTGTGCCCGGATGTGGATCAGACGTGCCAGAACATCGCGAAGTACAGCGAGAAGGACGCTGAAGCCTACAAGAAGTTCATCGGCGAGTGGATGGCCGTGGGGCAGATGTTCGGCCTCGAGCAGATGAACGAACCGCCCAAGATGGCTGCGTTCGTGTCGGCGATGTCGTCGAGCGTGGACATGGAACGTATGTGTCGCGACATGCTCTTCGGCACTCCGCGCGACGTGCTGGACAACAACTTCGAGGACCCGCATACCAAGGCTGCATTCCTCACGCTGATGGAAGGTGCGACATCCGGCCCGTCGGACTTCCCGTTCTTCTTCAACCTCGGGCGCATGCTTCATCCTTGGGGCTTCATCAAGGGCGGGCTTGTGGAGGTCAGCAAGGCGCTGGAAGCCTGCGCGAAATCTTACGGCGTGGATATCGTGCGCGGCGCGAACGTCGTGAAGATCATCACCAAGAACGGTGAGGCCACGGGCGTGCAGACTGAGGACGGCCAAAGCTACTCGACCAAGGTGGCGGTGGTGAGCGAGGTTGAACCGCCCCATACCTTCAACGAGTTCATCGATGAAGACGAGCCCCTGCCTGCGAACTTCCGCCGTGGCCTGCGCGAGATCAAGTACGAGTGCGGTGGCGTGACGCTCAACGTTGCGCTCGACGCGATGCCGGACTTCGGGTTCCCCGAGGAATGCTACAACGGGTTCTTCGGTTTCACCGAGCCGGGCTACCACTACGCGGAGGAGGCGTTCGCGGAATTCAAGTGCGGGCGTCTGCCAAAGAATATGTTGTCGATGTGCTATCTGCCGAGCTATTACGAGGCTCCCGGCTCCTTCGCGCCGGAGGGGCATCACGTGCTGACGGGCTACGCGTTCCCCATCACGGGCGACCTCTATGGGCGCGAGTGGGACGCAGCCGCCAAGGCCGAGCTGCTCGAGAAGTGGATAGGCTCGCTCGACCACTTCGCGCCCGGCCTCAAAGATCACGTGATCTACGCCGACGGTTATACGCCCAAGGAGCTCGACGAGCTGTTCGTGATGACGAACGGCGACCTCGGACACGGCACGATGCGCTGGTATGACGAGTTCAACTGGCGTCCGATGCCCGGTTGGTCCAATTACCGTTCGCCCGTCAAGAACCTCTACATGGGCGGCCAGAGCGTTCACCCGCTGTCTGGCGTGGGCGGCGTTGCAGGTATGATCGTGGCCAAGGCAATCGCCGATGACCATGGCGAAAGCGCGACCAGCACCGCCGATGCAGAGAAGTTCAAGGGCCGCTGGTAAAGCGTTCCCGCAGGATTGAATGAAAACAGGAGAAACGGCCTCGGCTCTGAGGTCGTTTCTCCTGCTCTGCGCGCAGCGTCCTTATCGCGGATCAATCATCTGAAAAGACGTTGCCGCAGCCATAGCATTCCCATCTGCCGTTCTGCCAGATCATGCCGTCATCGCAGATTGGGCAATGCTTCCCCCAGAAGTACCTTTGAAACCAGTTGTTCGATTGCTGACCGCCTGCGATGACGTCGAGCAACTCGTCGGGAATCGCAAGGCCATGTTCTTTGCAGAAGGCCATTGCCTCTTCGCCTGTTTTGCATGCCTTCAGGCCATCGCTCTGCTCGGGAGTAAGGTCTTTCTTCCAGTCCTCTGTCTTCATGGTATTTCTCCTCGTGTCGAGTGGGCTTCATATGTCAGAGTATACGTCGGTTTGCGGCGGGCAATCGTTAAGAAAACCTGAAGGTTTCGGTGCCTATTCGGCGATGTAGGCGATTTTCACGGGTTCCATTTACCCTTGGGACGCGGGCTCTCAGAGGGAAGCGATACATCGGCGATAAACACAGCGAATCTGCCGTATAGATAACTTAGATTTATGTCGATGAAGCGCGCGGCAAGCTGTCGAGGAAAAGGCGAAGGGTCGGATTCGCGTTCTGCTTGTGGTAGCATAGCACCGCGTTTGTGTACAGCCGTTCGCTGAGTTGCCGGCTCACCAGACCCGCCCCGGCCAGACCTTCGACGGTGAAGCTGACGCCGCCCTTCTCCATCAGGGAGTAGGCGATGCTCTCCGGATAGCTCTCCTTGACGATGGCTTTCGGAATCACGTGTTCTTTGCGCAGGAGGCCATCGAGCCTCTCGAGGAACTGCGGATCTTCCACCCAGCGGACCTCGAGGTCGTTCAAATCCTGCAACGACACGCTTTGCTGCGACGCGAGCGGGCTCTTTTCGGGCACGAGCAGCGCGAGGCGTTCTCGTGCCAGCACGATGCGTTCGAGCTGCTCGGGGATGTCGGAAAGGTCGTCGCGATAGCTCGCGCACAGAGCGAGGTCGCGCGTGCGCTCCGCTGCCTCGCTCAGCGCGCCATAGGGCGTTGTGTTCAAGAGCGCGACGTCGACCCGCGGATAGGCCTCCTGAAACGTATGCATAAGAGGCGCGAGGTATTTGGGCAACGACCAGGGCAAGATCGTGAGCGATGGCATCCTCGTCAAGACCGGTGAGAACAGGTATCGCGCTCTCTGCCTGCCGTTTCTACCTATGGTCAAGCAGAACGAAGCGGGTCTCGACCTGAGCATCACGGATCTCACCGGTCAGATCGGCTTTTACCAGTTCTGCGGGCCGCGCACGCTCGAGCTTATGGAAAACGTCACCTGCCAGAATCTTCACGACCTGGCGTTCATGCACTATACGGCCGTTAAGGTCGACGGCATGCCGGCCTACGTCTTCCGCGTGGGCATGGCGGGCACACTCGGCTACGAGTTGCACTTCGATATAGAGAACGCCGACGCCATCTACCGCAAGGTC
>Ga0163159_1003474_pt1 | contig 11859 bp, 9 predicted proteins | sample BioMet9_FD_108702 | JGI IMG/M metagenome (GOLD analysis project Ga0163159, IMG submission 108702) | Microbial communities from bioreactor (seeded with sewage sludge) at Lawrence Berkeley National Lab, California, USA - Biofuel... | ecosystem: Engineered > Bioreactor > Anaerobic > Unclassified ... | reverse complement strand
CTTGCAGACGTATGAGCGCTCGTCATAGTTCTGTTTTCGGTCCAGTATGATTTCATATACCCTGTTTAAGATTGATAGGTCAGCATCCGGCATTTTAACACCTGTTTAATTAACACGGACAAACATTTTTAAAAATTCAAACAGAGAAAAAATATCCAAAAAAGTAAAAACAGGAAATTTTCAAACTTTCCTTGGATCAGTGATTTCTCCGGTAAGGGCTGATGCTCCTGCAGTCGCAGGGGAAGACAGATATACAAAAGATTCGGGACTTCCTTCTCTGCCCTTAAAGTTACGATTCGAGGTTGCAAGGCCCACTTCTCCTGCGCCAAGCAAGCCAAAAGAGCCACCCATACAGGGTCCGCAGCACGGTGATTCTACGATTGCACCTGCATTCATGAGCTTTTCTATATACCCGGCTTTCAAGAGTTTCATGTACTCAGTCCTTGAAGCAGGAACTACAAGCAGGCGAACACCCCTGGCTACTGGCTCATCGCCCATGATATCAGCCATGATTTTAATATCTTCGAATCTGCCGTTAGTGCAGGAACCCACAAATATCTGGTCAAGTTTCGTACCCTCTACCTCGGTCACGGGTTTTACGTTATCTACATGGTGAGGGCAGGCTACCTGGGGTTCCAGGTCAGATACGTCGTAGTGCTTAACTCCCACATATTTTGCATCTTCATCGGATTTCCAATATGGATCGAACTCATAATACATAATCCGCTCTTTGAGGTAGTTTGCAGTTATTTCATCAGCTTCGATGATTCCTGCCTTCCCACCCATCTCGATTGCCATATTGGACATAGTCATACGTTCGGGAATCGAGAGAGAGTGAATTGTTGAACCTCCAAACTCGGCTGCCATATACCTGGCCCCTTCTACTCCTACGTCGCCTATCAGGTGGAGGATAAGATCTTTGGAGTAAACACGATCTGGCAGGTTGCCTTCCACCTCAAAGCGGAAAGTCTCAGGTACCCTGAACCAGAGTTTGCCAGTAGCAAAAACGGCTGCCATATCCGTAGACCCTATACCTGTAGAAAACGCGCCGAGTGCACCATAAGCACATGTATGCGAATCCGAGCCAACGATAAGGTCTCCTGGCAGGACATGCCCTTTCTCGGGAAGAACCTGATGGCAAACTCCTTCGTATACATCATAATTTAAAATGCCCTGTTCTTCAGCAAATTCTCGGAGCATAATATGATTTGCGGTGGCGTTGATGGAGTCCGCAGGAACCTGATGGTCAAATATGATCACTATTTTCTTTGGATCCCATACGTTCTTCTCTTCTTTGCCCTTCATAATCTCATAGAAGCCTTTGACTGCTAGCGGACCTGTAATGTCGTGAGTCATTGCAAGGTCTATATTTGCCAGTACGAAATCCCCGGCTTTTACGGGACTTCCGGAGGCTTTCGAAAAGATCTTTTCCGAAACGGTCATCGGACAACTTTCATTACCAGACATCCCGGTCATGGGGAATAACTGGCTCTTTCTAATAAATAAATTTAATTGATGATACAGGTCAATAAAAACTAAAAAATCTTTCAAGCTTATGTAAAAACGGAGTTTTCTAACACAAGAGCATTTTAACTGGTAAAATTTGAAGGTCTGCCAATTTTTGCTCTTAACCACTAATTTCGGTGCTTCCTTTGCTGTCGTGAACTATAAAGGTAAATGTGCCATTTTCCAGGCTCTTTTTTGCAAGCTTGAGGCCCTGTTCACCTCTTCTGAAATCCACGAAATTCTCATACAGGTCAAGCGTATCCTCAAGTTCCGAAATATATCTGAAGAGAAGATTCTCTGCCATTTTTCGGCTATCTTCTATAGAGATAGGGGATCCAAGACCTTCACATTCGCAGGTCTGTAATTTCAGCTCTTCGATATAAAAAGGATAAGTGCTGCAGAGCATAGGGCGCACGGGATAGATCCGGCATTTGTACGTGTCTCTTTCAAGAAAAATACAGTCTCCGTTCCTCTTCCGTCTGAGAATCCATCCAAAGGCATGTACCTTGCCCTCACAATCGATATAATCTTCAAAGTATTCAAGACGGTCAGGAGAAAAAGACTCTTCGTTTTCCTCCAATGCCTCGAATGAAGTTTCTGGACGTTCTTCTTCAGATTCCTCTGCCCCATCCGGGATAGAGTCCTCAGTCACAAACGGTCCTGCAACTTCCAGTTTTGAGAGGTCGGTATATTCCCGGATTCTTTCAATTTCGGAAGGAATCACCGCTACTCGGTTGTCCCCGAAAGCCCGCCTGCAGCATTTTCCACAATGCTGGCAGGAGAATCCGATTTTCTGGATTTCAGATGCAAGCTTTTCGGAGTCAAGTTTGCGAGCCATTTCTATTTCTTTCTTGAGATCGACAATAAGAAGTTGCTGATAACTTGTTTTTTCGAACTCCGGCTTATTGTCTGTGCTGGAAGCTTCCATGCAAATACTCGTGCCCTGCTGGTACATCAAATTAACGCAAACTGCAATTGACGCCAGGAATATTTGGAAATCTCATCCTGAAGAACCTTTACCTTACTGACAACGGACCATAATAAGAAACTATATATCAGGGAACCCAGTTTAAACTTAAGTTTATATGTGGCAGACATTACTCAAAAAGTTTGAAAAATATCCTGCACAGGCAAAAGTGCTTAAGTTGCTCTTTGAACGCGGGTTTCAGGTAAATGAAGAAGGGAAGGTCACCTCCGGGAGTATTGAGATCGCGCATACCCAGCTTGCAAAAGAAGCAGGTGTTGACCGGAGAGTAGTCGACGCAACTACAAAGACCATTATTTCAGACGAGCTTCTAAGCAGAATTTTTAAAAATGTTCATTCCATCCCCTTCCTCAGAGACGTTGCTCCTTCTCTTGGCCTGGGAGTAATCATTATTATCCCGGAAGATGCCGCTGACGTGGGCATCCTTGCGGAGGTTGCAGGCCTGATTTCAGGAAGCAAGGTAAGCATCCGGCAGGCTGTCTCGGATGACCCATATCTAACTGATAACCCAAGACTTACAATCATTACCGACAAGAAAGTTCCTGGAGAACTCGTGGACAAAATCCTGGAACTGCCCTCAGTTAAAGGAGTAAGCATTTACTGAATCTTCTACCAGAAAGTAGGATACCATAACAAAATGGAAGCGAGATTGGAAACTCCACTTAAGAGACTGTTTTTTCAATTGAAATTGAGAAAAGTTCTTTCCTTGAGTTTGCTGTGAATATCAATTGTGAATATCAATTGTAAATATCAATTGTGAATATCAATTATGAATATCAATTGTGAATATTAATTGTGGATATCGATTGTGAATATCAACTGTAAATATTTACTTATATTTTCCCCTTCTAAATACGGAAAGTCCCAGAGCTATTCCAAGGAATCCAAAAAACATAGCATGCGTAGAGATATTTCTTACTGCACTTATGGATACTGAGTCTTCTATAAAATTTTTAACAGAATCCGCAAGTCTGAGGATTTTGTACTCTACCGATGGTTCCACATCTGCAAGCGTCCGGGTTCCAGTAAAGTACATAACAAAGTTCTCAACAGGCTCAAGACTTTTCCGGTTCAGAAATTCCTCGGCACTCCTACTCTCGTTTCTGTGGCTTGAGCCTGAATCTCCGGTATCTTTCGGATTAACAATGTATGCGGCATCTTCCGGAATAACAGTATTTTCGGCAGATGACTTGTTTGTCTGGTTCAGTACCTGAATAACAACGCAGGCTGAAGAACTGCCATTATCATTTCTTGCCGTAAGGGAAACGGTGTAATTTCCCGGACAGCAGAAAGTATGTTTTGGTCCCGGGCAACAAGACGTCTTCCCATCCCCAAAGTTCCAGGAAAGCGAATCTGCATTTCCAGAAAAATCATAAAACTGGATGGTAAGCGGAACGTGCCCGGTTGTCACATTGGCACCGAATTTAGCCTCAGGAAGTATTGGAACTGAGGGGTCAAGAGCTTTTAAAACATTTATGGTCACATTAGTAGAGTCGCTGCCATTCTCGTTCGTGACATTCAGGATAACCTTATTATTACCCTCAGTAACAAATGTATGTAAAAAATTAGAAGAGTTTGAGACCTCCTGGTTTCCAAGTCTCCACAATCGCAAGCTGGCGTTTTCTGAGATATCTGTAAACTCAACCGTAAGAGGCGCGTATCCTACTGTCACGTTGGAAGTAAAAATTGCTTCTGGCATCACGGGAAGTTCAGGAGTGAAATTCATCAACGGCCTGTAGTCCATATTCTTTGTGAGGCGATTTACGGCATATTCAGTATCGCCAATACCATCTGAGTCCACATCCTGACCTATATAATCACTCCAGCAGTTGCCCGAGGTCCGGTTCCAGGTATTGAGTTTATCGTCCCTGGCATTATTTGTATTATTAAAGAAATTATTGTATATCGTGTTGCCTGAAGAGGTAAGCAACTTGATGCCACAATCGGCGTTTGAAGTTACTGAGTTATTGCTCAGGGTGTTATTTTCTGACTTAGATAGGCAGATCCCGATTTTGTTCTCCGATATAATGTTGTTATTTATGATACAGTTTTGAGCACCATTCAGGTAAATTCCACATTTGCTGTTGGTTACTGAGAAACCGCTGATTGTCACATTGCTGGCAACTACCTTGAATACGTCACTCTCTTTATCCATTCCGGTAATAACTGTATTGTAAGGAGTTTTTGAGTCTGAGATTATTGTTAGGTTATCCTGATTGATTTGAACGCTTTCATTATATTCTCCGGGCATCACAAAGATAGTATCGCCTGGGAAGGCATTATCTACTGCTTCCTGAATTGATTCTCTTGGGGAAACATAAATATTTTCTGCTGCGCCGGTTTCTGAAATAGGAACCAAAACCAGAAATATTGTAAATAAGCAGACTCGCCTGAGAGTTCGAATTTTTGTCATATTAACCCACACTTCAATCCAGGAATTAACAGAATTGTTTTTTAAAAGGATACATATAAAATTGTTGATTAAAAAAAATATTGGGAAATAGAAATTTAAATTAAAAGCTTTAAAAAAAACTTATTTGGAAAAATGAGGCTTTCCAGATTTTTGTGTTCAAACAACCACATAACTAAAATTCTAGAGTGAGATGTAAAATTAAAATCTTGTATAAACTTTCTCTAATTTATAAATTTAAATTACAGGGTCAGGTGTGAATTACCCCTCCCTAAACTCTTCGCAAAGCTTGGAGTTTTGAGGAAGGGGTTTCTTGGTCCATTCATGTCAATGGTTTTTGTTCTAACAAATTTGATGAGATTTGTAGAAGGTCAGGGGGAATTTGAGATGAAATGGCTTAAAGACTGGTCGTTGGAACGCTTACAACAGTAGATTGCTATTTTACTCGTATATTTTTATACAAGATTCATTCTTTTGCATTCAGTTTGGAATCGATTTTCTTCAGAATACTTATCTCTTTTTTTATGCAGGCTTTATATTCTTTGAGATCCTGTTCGTCGAGGAGATCCGTTGTAGAAGCTTGAGTCTCTTCCACTTTCTTCTTAAGAATTTCATAGTACTCTTCTCCTTTTTCGGTTAAATTTATCATGACTTTTCTTCTGTCTTCAATATCCGTCTTTCTATAGACAATTCCTTTTTTTTCCATGGAATCTATCATTCTTGAAAGGCTACTCCTATCCATATTCATACACAGACCGAGGTATGAAGGAATCATTTCCCCCATCGTGCCAATTATCAAAATAGCATTAAACTGTTGTCTGCCTAGCTTTTCGGGTCTGCTCGATCTCGCTTTGGATATCATTTCGGAGTATTTTCTTTCAACCAATTTGTTAAAAAGTACTTCCCTTTCCAGTATCAATAGCCCCATTTCTCTCCTCTCATTTATATCTGACATGCTTCCTCCAGGATGTTAAACGTGTAACTGCGGATACAGACAAAGGATGTCCAGTAAGATCACATCTTCGGTATAGAATAAGGGTTCACTCTAGTATATGATGATATACCGATGCAAGACTTTTGATATTTTATATCTCAGTTTTGGGATATTTTGTCATTTTTATAATTGGCATGAATCCAAATGCCGCCTGTATTATGCAGTGACGTAATTCATGATTAGATAATTAAAGGAAGGACTGTAAACCACCTGAAATATATCTAGAAAATAAATAATGCAAAACATTTGTAGGTCATTCGCCCAAAAATTTGAATCTTTTGCCCACTGCTTTCTCCCCATTATTTTCCTCTTTTAATAAATCTTTTTTCAAACAGGTTCAATGCACTAATGCATCGATTCTCAAATAAGTACATAATAAGGAAATAATTACGGCTTACGACTCAAATATTATTTTCAAGTCACATGGAATTCTTTAACACGGAAAACACAGCCGGTCGCAGAGTGATTCTATCTGGATATTACAACCACGGAAAACACGGAAAGCACGGAAGAAACACGCCTTTATTACTTATTTCCGCGTCTTCCGTGCTTTCCGTGGTTTTCAAAAAATTCATTCCTGACATACTTTGGAATCAATGCACGAATACTGCGATTCTGAAAGAAGTTTATAAACTTGACTTTTGAATAGATCCAATGATCTCGGATTTTTTCAGAAAGTAAGGAATCGATTTTGAATCTAAGCACTGTTAAGCTGTCTGCTTTAATACCCAACTTGCACTACTGCCTCAAAGTCCTGATTTGTTTCTTTTCCCAAAAGATTTCCTTTGATAGACAGTTTCAGCTCTACTCTTTTCCCCGGACAACCATAACTGGTACCTTTGAACTTCTTACTACCTTCTCTGCAACACTTCCGATTAGGAGTTTATCAAGTCCTGTTTTTCCGAGTGTACCCATCACTATCAGGTCAACATTATTATTCTCGGCGAAATCTGTAATCACACTACTCGGATAACCGTCTAAAACAATTTCTTTTACTTCCACGCCTGAAGCCTCGCCAATCTTCTTAACCTCAGATACTGCTTTCTCCCCTTCACTTCTAATTATTTCATATATGTTTTTTTTACCAATAGTCCAATAATTGGAAATTATGGGAGACGTATTTACAACATAAAGTGCATGGACAGCCGCTTCGCTGAGTTTTGCAATCTCGATTCCGTAAGAAATGGCTTTCTGTGTATTTTTAGATCCATCTGTTGCAATCAATATATTTCGGTAAAAAGCTCTCTCCATATGTTATTCCCCATTTGCTTTATACATAAAATATCAATAGAAAAAATTAATTTCTTTATTCAAGAGCTCGTCCCAAAACCAATATTATTTCCACATCAGTAAGAGTTTCAGGATTATTTTTCAGAATCATAAGCTCTATTGATAATCCAGAATACAATATTCAGAGAAGCAATTTTGAGTTTTGGGATAGGCTCAAAAATAAGTTTGTAGCCTTTTTAGATGGCTACCTGGGTATTACTTATATGCTGATAATTATTTCAATGCTGTTTCTTTCTCCTGAACATTACAAAAAATGCAGCTAGAGCCATTGTAATCCCTGTAACAAGCCCAAATCCCGGGAGAGAGTTTTTTCCCTCCAGAACTTCGGTATTGATCTTGATAGTATCCGAAGTCTGGTCATGCCCATCAGAGTCTTCATAAAAAATTTCGCTGCTCAGAGAATATGGTTTTGGAGTTGCAGTTTCGTCTACATCCATATCAAAAACAGCAACTTCACTGTCTCCGGATTTCAGAGTTCCAAGGTAAGCCTGGTCATCAGTGGTACTGAAGGGATCAGATGCACTAACTCTAACGGTTGCATCTTTTGCAGTTTCTTCTCCTGTGTTTTTATATGTAACATAAAGCATCCCACCTTCATCAGGGTAAAGGTCACCTGTTACATTTGTAACTTCAAAGTAAGGCTCCTTTTTGACTTCAATGTTTATGGTCTGCGTCTGGGTCTTATTTTCATACCAGATGCCTACTTCCTTATTTGTTACGAGGCCTGTAACACTGTCAAAATCGTCTCCGCCTACCTGGACGTTATTCTGGTACTGATAAGAAAGATCCAGGGTCAGGGGATATATACCTGCAGGAGTGTCTTTATTAATCTCAATTGTAAACTTTGTGGGATTTGAGCTCTCTTTTCCCTGCTTGAGAGTGCCAGCTTCTTGAGGTTCAGATTTAACTTTAATGTCAGGATTATCGGATTTAAGGGTCGCAAGAATGCCTACAGCTGTCGTAGCCTGAGCCTCATACTGCATCTCTGACTGCTGGAGCATCTCATCTGCATAATTTCCAATATCTGCATCTTTTTCAGATTTAAAGCCGGAAATTTCACCCTTGTTCATCATATTTATATTAAGAGTTGCAGTATCTCCTCTAGAGAATTGGTTGTCTCCAACAAGTGTTGCATTAAGGTCAGGCCCTCCGTATACTGAGTAGTAGTTTTTACTAATATCAAAATTTTCTGGCAAGGCTGCCTCTGCTGGCAGGACTGCAGAGCAAAGGATCAGAAGGGCTATGACAGTAATAAATAATCCATTTTTATTATTCACTTTCATCACCTGATACATTCTCATCATTCTGGTTTCTTTTCCGGTGTACACTTATTATCTGGTAAAGGGCGATAACTATAATCAGTAAAATTGCTATTCCTGTGATGCTAAATTTTTTTTCTGCAGCTTCAAGAGGTACGTTCACTTTCATACCTTCTGATAAAGTAGTGTCTCCATCTTTGTCAACGTATTTTATCTCACTATTAATCCCGTACTTTTTTACAATTGCATCCTGATCTGCCGAAATTTCGAAACTGGCAGTCTTTTCTTTGCCGGGGCCTATATCTCCTATCCTTACTATGGATTTCTCTGTGCTCAGAGGGCTCATAACAATAATTCGGGCTAAAACATCTTTTGCTACGGTTTCTCTTGTATTTTTATAAGTGACCTCAATAACTTTAGTTTCACCCTGCACCAGGCTGCCAGAGACATTGGTCACTTCGAATTTAGGTTCACTTTTTATGGAAATTGGTATTTTGAGAGTTTCTGTTTTCGTTTTGTACTCTCTTGCAAACTCTACATCCGTAAGCCCTAGATTTATTGCATCCGCAGTTACAGTTTTGACATTTGCCGGATATTCATAGGTCACTGGCAGGAGAAGTTCATAATTACCGGCTGGTGCATCGCTATCTATTTTGATGATATAGCTAAGGGTTGCTGTATTTCCTGTTTCAAGGTCTTCAATGCTCTGGAGACTGGCTGTAGACTCTACTTCAACGTATTTTGTTCCCGATTGAAGGGTAGCTTCGATATCTTTTGCAGTAGTGGCTCCTTTTTCTTCTTCCAACTCCGCAAGTGCAATTGTTTCCTCAGTAGAGTCGTTTATCCTTTTCTGGTTTGCATTCAGCCTTTGAAAACCGGATATAACTCCAGCATTTGCGATTTTTATCTTCAGATCTGCAGTTTCCCCTCTTTTAAACTCGGGATCTCCTGTAATTGACGCCTGCATTACTGGAGCCCCGTAACTCTTGTAGTAATCTACAGTATAACCATGATCTAGAGCGATGAAATTGGTTTCATCATCCTCTCCCATGGCTGGAAATGCAGTTACTGAGAGAACTGAAAGAAGAATTGTAACTACAAAGAATGTGTTAATTGTCTTCTGTAACCTGTTTTTTTGGGGTTTCTTCATTGGGTGTCGGCCCCCTTGACATTATTTGCTTTTGCTTGTGGAGCCTGTATTCCTCTCCTTTTTTCCCTCCAGGTATCCATTAATACAATAAAAGGAGGAAATACCATGAAGGTTGCAATAAGGACAAGTACGATATCGATAACTGTCACTGTTCCAAAGTCACCTATTAAAGGAAAAGGCGATATTGTCAGAGCTGCAAACCCACCAATAACCGTCGATCCTGAGGCAAGGAGTGCGGCACCGATACTGTCACTCGTCCTGTATATAGCTTGCAGAGGATCAGCTCCGTGATCCTTTTCTTCAAAATATCTTTCCATCATGAGGACTGAGTACTCACAGCCTATTCCAATGATCAGTGCCCCCATAGTTGCAGTCATAGGAGTGTATAGAATTCCAAGAAACTTCATTACAAGCCCTGCCCAGCCAGTTACTATAAACATTGGAATAATGGCAGCGAGAGCTTTTAGCCAGTCTCTGTAAACTATCAGCAGTCCTCCCAGAACAAGGAACAGCCCAAGGTAGGTCATTAGAATTCTTCCGTCTGTAAGTGCACCCAGAACTTCAATGTAAACCACCGGGTTACCTGTGATCGTAACTGTGACGCCTGGAGGAACCTGCATCCACTGAATATCCTTCTCTATTATTCCGGTTAACTCTTCAATCCCTGTAGTCTTTATGTCGGACACGGCATTTCCAATGTTTAAATTTAAGAGAAGCATATTTCTGCCATACACATATCGATCCTTTTGGGATTCCGGAATTTCATTGTATATTGCCTCTATTTCGTCTCGGGTTTCCGGGATTGTACCTCCATTATACTCTTTTATAAGAGGCACGATGCTTGAAGTGCTTTCAATATGCTGCCTTTGAGTTTCATGTTCGCTGAACTTGTCAATCCACTCTATAACTTCAGGATCAGCAGTATCCTTTACTTTTATTATGAGGTTAAGTGTATCAGTTCCCCCCGTAATATCCTTCATATGGTTCAGGTCCATAAGGGCTGGCAGATCCTGGGGAGCAAAAGATGTTGTATCCGTCTGGGCACCCACCGACTCATCGGCATATATACCTCCTATACAGAGCAGAGTTGCTATCCCGAGTACCAATAAATTATTCTTTATTGAAAAATTATTAACCTTTTCAAGAATGTGTTTTACCAGATTGTTTTTTGACTTGTCGGAAGAAACATGGTCTGCATCTATTTCTGTTGTTTCTGGTTCTTTTTTCCTTTTCTTCGATTGGAAATTGTTTGAGATATCGTCAAAAATATAAACTGTGACTACCCCGACAAACATGGCTGCTAAGTAGCACATTAATATGCCGATCGTAAGAAGTTTTCCAAAATCCTTTATCATTGGAACTGTGGATGTAAACAGGGAAAAAAATCCCAGAGCAGTCATGGTAAGCGCTATGAGTACAGCAGGTCCTGTGTGCTTTATTGTTGATATGATGGCCTTTGACTTGTTTCCGTCTTTATTCAATTCTTCTTCAATTCTGTTATGGAACTGAATAGCATAATCAATACCAAGCCCTATCAGTACTGGAAAAGCTGACATGGAAACCATTGATAATGGAATTCCCAGAAAGCCCATAGCTCCAAAGGTATAAACAATGCCTAGTAGAACCACTGGTAAAGGAAGGAGGCACCAGCGAACATGCCGAAAAACAAGACTTAATACAATTACCATAAAAACGGCAGCAAGTCCCAGCAATGGTCCCATACCGGTGCTCATCGCCTCGCTCATTTCAATCTTATAGGCTGGATCACCTGTTACTATGAGATTATAAGAAGGAGGGAAATCAGAAAATTTGACAGCTTCTTCGGTTTCCGTTATTATTTCTTTTTGCTTATTATCTGTGGTGGACCCGGCCATCGTTACATAGATCAACATATGTGTATGATCAGGAATCAATGTTCCGAATATAGCCGGATTTTCATCAATAATTTCCTTGATTTCTTCATCTGTATCGGGAACCTGAGACCTTCCTGTATTTTTGTAATTCATTTCCTTTACAATAGAAGTCGGACTTGTGATCCCAACAATGCCTTCTGTTGACTCTAGCTGGTGTTCAAGCCGATCTACTGATTTCATTATGTCAGCAGACTCTACATCGTTCCCCTCTACCATCACTATAATGGAATTGGTTCCAAATATGTTTGAGTAAAGGTGATCATAATCCTGATACAGTTTCGAATCTTTGCTTACAAAGGTTTCCGTTCCTGATTCCATAGTAATTTTCTGTGCACCCTGCATTGATATCAAG
>Ga0163159_1003473_pt1 | contig 11859 bp, 11 predicted proteins | sample BioMet9_FD_108702 | JGI IMG/M metagenome (GOLD analysis project Ga0163159, IMG submission 108702) | Microbial communities from bioreactor (seeded with sewage sludge) at Lawrence Berkeley National Lab, California, USA - Biofuel... | ecosystem: Engineered > Bioreactor > Anaerobic > Unclassified ... | reverse complement strand
TTCCGTTCCCGGTCATGTGCCCTGGCGGGGGATAGGCGTGCGGGAAAGGTTCATGCTATCCTGACGTTCCGGGACGTGGGCAACTCCGCTGAGATGCTCAAGAGAGAGACGTGGGGAAGGTTCATGCTATCTTGACGGGCATCTCGCCGGTGCGGGGGCTCTCATATAAGATGGGGGAACGGGTCCGAACGGGCCGGTGCCAATAGACCGGTTCCAACGCGGCGGATGCGCGGTTGCGAGGTGGAAGCACATGTACGTCATCGGGGTCATCGGAGGTATGGGGAGCGGCAAGTCGACTCTGTGCGCCCTTCTCGCCGCACGCGGCGCAACCGTGCTCAGCGCCGATGACGTGGCTGCCGAGATCCGCCGCAGGCCGGCGGTCGCAGCGGCTCTTGCGGCGCGTTTCGGCGATGACATCATCGGTTCCGACGGCATGGTCGATCGGCATGCCCTCGCGCGGCGCGCATTTGCGGACGCCGCGTCGACCGCGGACCTCGACCGCATCTGCCTCCCGCCGATAATCGAGGAGATGGCTTCGCGCATCAGAGCTGCGGCCGACGAATGCGGCTTGCTCGTCGTCGAGATACCGCTGTTCGACCGCGATGACGAGATCGCGCCGCTGCTCGACGAGACCATATGCCTTGATGCCAGCCGCGCGCACCGTCTGCAGCGACTCGTCGAGCGGGGGTTCGATGCGGAAGACGCACAGTCGCGTATGGAGCGTCAGGACGCAGAGCGCTTCCGCCGGCAGGCGGATACGGTGATGAACAACGATGGAGGGCCCGACGAGCTTGCGAAAACCGTCGACCGTTGGCTGGATGAGCGGGGCATACGATGCTCCTGAACCTTTCGCGAAGCCTCTGCGCCGCAGTGCTCGCCGCCGTTATGCTGGGCGTGCCTGCCATTTCGCTGGCCGCCTGCAGTTCGTGCGCGGGTTCGGTCTCGACGCTTCAGCATCAGGGGATAGCGATTCTCTCCCAATGGGGCATGGGACGCTTCTTCTATCCGCTCGAGTACCAGTCGTATATCGCGGATGCGTCGACCGCTTCGGGCGTCGATCCTTATCTCGTATGCGCGGTCATCAAATGCGAGTCGGGATTCGATGCCTCGGCGGTGTCGAACGTCGGCATGAAAGGACTCATGCAGCTCTCCGATGAGGCCGCGCAGGATATGGCCTCCTTCGGCTACGTCGATAGCGGCCAGTTCTCGCCCGACGATCTTTTCGATCCCCAGACCAACATACGCTACGGTACTGCCTATCTATCCTATCTGCTGACTCGCTATAAGGGCGATGAGCAGACGGCCATCGTCGCCTACAACGCGGGACTCGCGAATGCCGACGAGTGGGCGAGCAATCCCGAGGGACTCTCGGACTCCATCGAATTCGATGAGACGAAAGCCTATCTCGTCGCTGTTCAGGATGCCGAGGAAGCATATCGCAGCTACTACCCGGATGCGTTTCATGCGTGAGGCATCGGGCCGGTGAAACGATGACGCGCTTCGGCGGAAAACAATCGATTGGAAGGGACGGACATGCGAAACGAGCACAGGACCGATGCGTCAGGAAAGATCGACCTCTCCAACCGCATCCACGGTACCTTCAAGGTGGTCGCGCCCTACGAGCCCGCCGGCGATCAGCCGCAGGCCATCGAGAAGCTCTCGGCCGGCGTGGAGGAGGGGCTGCGCTACCAGACGCTTCTCGGCGTGACAGGCTCGGGCAAGACCTTCACGATGGCGAAGACCATCGAGGCCGTGCAGAAGCCGACGCTCATTCTCGCGCCCAACAAGACGCTTGCCGCGCAGGACGCCAACGAGCTCAAGGAATTCTTCCCGAATAACACCGTCGTCTATTTCGTGAGCTATTACGATTACTATCAGCCGGAAGCCTACGTTCCCTCGACCGATACGTTCATCGAGAAGGATGCCTCGATCAACGAGGAGGTCGAGAAGCTCCGCCACCAGGCTACCGCATCGCTTCTCTCGCGCGATGACATCGTGGTCGTCGCATCGGTCTCGTGCATCTACGGCATCGGGTCGCCGGCCGACTACGCGGGCATGGCGACTTTCCTCGACACCGATGAGCCGTTCGATCGCGATGATCTCATCCACAGCCTCGTGGACACGCAGTACGACCGCAACGACTACACGCTCGAGCGCGGATCGTTTAGGGTGCGCGGCGATGTGATCGACATCTTCCCGCCGTATGCGGATAACCCGCTGCGTGTCGAGCTATTCGGCGACGAGGTGGATTCCATCATCGAGATCGACGCGCTCACCGGCGAGGAACTCAAGAGCTACCGCTCGATTCCGGTCTGGCCCGCATCGCACTACGTGACCGAGCGGCGCAAGATCGATCATGCGCTCGAAACGATCAAAGACGAACTCGATCACCGTACCCGCGAGCTGCATGACGCCGGCAAGCTCCTCGAGGAGCAGCGCCTGAAGATGAGGACGGAGTTCGACCTCGAAATGCTTCAGACCATGGGGTACTGCAATGGCATCGAGAACTACTCGCGCCACCTCGACGGCCGCAATCCCGGCGAGCCACCCTACACGCTCATCGACTACTTCGGCGACGACTTCCTGTGCATCATCGACGAGAGCCATGTGACGGTGCCGCAGATTCGCGGCATGCACGAGGGCGATCGCTCGCGCAAGATCACGCTCGTGGAGCATGGATTCCGGCTGCCCTCGGCGCTCGACAACCGCCCCTTGCGCTTCGACGAGTTCGAGCAGCGCGTGCCCCGGTTCATCTACGTGTCGGCCACGCCCGGCGACTACGAGGAACGCGTGAGCGAACGGGTTGTCGAGCAGATCATCCGCCCGACAGGGCTTCTCGACCCCGAGATCGTCGTCAAGCCCGTCAAGGGGCAGATCGACGATATCGTCGAAGAGGTCAGGACGCGCGCCGAACGTCATGAACGTACCCTCGTGACGACGCTGACGAAGAAGATGGCCGAGGATCTGACCGATTACCTGCTCGACCAGGGGTTGCGCGCCCGCTACATGCATTCCGACATCGGCACCATCGAGCGCGTCGAGATCCTGCGCGACCTGAGACGGGGCGAATTCGATGTGCTCGTGGGCATTAACCTGCTGCGCGAGGGACTCGACCTGCCCGAGGTCAGCCTTGTCGCGATCCTCGATGCCGACAAGGAAGGGTTCCTGCGCAACAACCGCTCGCTCATCCAGACGATCGGCCGTGCCGCCCGAAACGTCTCCGGGCAGGTCATCATGTACGCCGACGTCATGACAGATTCGATGCGCACGGCCATCGATGAAACGCAGCGCCGGCGCGCGCTGCAGCAGGCGTTCAACGAAGAGCACGGCATAGAGCCCCAGACGATTCGCAAGGCGATCACCGATATCATGCTCTATCTCGAGGATGACCGGGAATCGGTCACGAGCACCGCGCAGCAGGTTGCATCCGAGCTCGGGGACCTGCCTCCCGACGAAATCGCGCGGATCATCGCCTCGCTCGAAGAGCAGATGCTCGCCGCATCGGAATCGATGGAATACGAGGACGCAGCCCGTCTGCGCGATCAGATCGTCGAGCTGCGCGCGCAGATGGAGAAGGTCGACGAGCGCACCGTCCTCGACGACTTGCGCGCGCAATCGCGCAAGGGGAGCGTCTACGGACGGCATAAGCGTCGCTGAGCGGACCGCGCGCCATGCGGCGTGCGATTCTGTTTCCGCCGATGGCGGCGCTTGCGGCAGTATGTCCGTCTCCTGTGAAGCACGGTAGGCGCTTCGTGGTGGAGGCGAGCTTGTGCTAATATGGTTTGATTCATAGAAGAGCAGGCAGACGCGTTCCCCTGTGAATCGGGTATCTCAGCGCGCATATGGAGGTAGGGAAATGGCAGAACCGAGCAAGTAAAAGATCCCGGGCACCACCGAGGTCTCCGAGGATGTCATCTGCGATATGATAGGATACGCGACGCTGGGCAGTTACGGCATCGTCGGCATGGCTTCGCCGCGCACTTGGGCGGGCATCGTCAGGATGCTTCCCATGCACAAGCTGCGCCGGGGCATCGACCTCAAGAACGAGGATGGCGCCGTGTCGGTGGAGCTGCATGTCATCCTGGAACACGGCACCAACCTGACGGTCGTCTCCGAGAACCTGGCGCATAGCGTGCGCTACGTGCTCTCGCAATACGCACAGCTGCCGGTCAAGGATGTCTCGATACATATCGACGGCATCAAGGTCCGATAGCGGCCTGAGAACCATACACGCACCGTTCGAGCAGGAAAAGGGACAGGAAAGACCAACCCATGTACGATACGCAGATGTTTACCCAGGCGTTCATTGCCGGATACGAAGCCGTAAATGCACGTCAAGAGGAGATAAACAAGCTCAACGTGTTCCCCGTCCCCGACGGCGACACGGGCACGAACGTTTCTCTGACGCTCCAGAATGTGGTCAACGAGCTCAAGGCGCTTCCCCGCGATGCAAGCAAGGCGCAGATCTTCAAAGCCATAAAGCACGGTTCGCTCATGGGCGCGCGCGGCAACTCCGGTGTTATCACGAGCCAGATTCTCCGCGGCATCACCGAAGGCGCTGCCGAGTACGACGGGCTCACGGAACAATCCGTCGTCGCGGCGCTCGAGAAGGGCAGGGAAGTGGCCTATCAGGCGGTCCGCAAGCCGGTCGAGGGCACGATTCTCACCGTCATCAAGGACACGGCCCAAGCGGCTCACGATGGCGCAGCATCGGGCATGGACCTCGAAGCGCTGCTCGAGCACATCTCGAGGTCGGCATACGACTCGGTGCGCAACACCCCCGAGCTGCTTCCCAAGCTCAAGGAGAACGGCGTCGTCGATTCGGGCGGATTGGCGCTCGCGGTGCTCATCGAAGGCGTGGTGAACTCGCTGCTCGACCGCAAGCAGGGTGTTTTCATGCAGTCAGAGGGCATGCTCGGCGTCGGCGAGACGGGCGAGGTCAAGATCGAGCACATCGAGGATTGGGATGATTCCCAGTACACCTATTGCACCGAGTTCCTGTACCGCTCTACAGATGTCGACGTCATGGAAGCTAATGCGTTCCTCGCGACGATGGGCGATTGCCAGCTGATGGTCGGCGACCACCCCGATTTCAAGATCCATGTCCATACGGATACGCCCGGCACGGTGCTCAACTGGATGACGGAGCGCGGCCAGGTCTTCGAGGTCTATATCCACAACATGAAGCTCCAGAGCGAAGAGCGCTCTGAGGGCATCGAGAAGGATTCGGCTGCCGCCGCGCAGGAATCGCCCGCCAAACCCATCGGCTTCGTCGCCATCGCCGCAGGCTCCGGCACCGAGGCGATACTCAGGTCGCTCAATGTCGATTGCGTGGTGCGTGGCGGTCAGACGATGAACCCCTCGACCAAGGACATCCTCGAGGCCATCGACTCTGTGAACGCCGAGAAGGTCATCGTGTTCCCCAACAACAAGAACATCATCATGGCGGCGAATAACGCAGCCGAGATATCCATCAAGCCGGCGGCGGTCGTGCCCACCACGAGCGTGCCCCAATCGTTCACCGCGATGTTCGCCGTCGACCAGGACAAGGGGCTCGCGGAAAACGTCGAGTCCATGACCGCGGCCATCGCGGATGTCCGTTCGGGCGAGGTCACGACGGCCGTGAAGGATGCGGTCGCCGACGATGGGCGCGCCATCCACGAGGGCGATGTCATAGGTATCGCCGACGATGCCATCAAGGTGCTCGGGTCGGACATCTCGGAAGTGTCGCTGCAGCTCACGGACCTCCTCGTCGACGAAGATACCGACACGCTCACGCTGCTTGCGGGCAGCGATATGGACGACGATGCCTTCGAGGCGTTGCAGCAGGCGATAGAGCAGCGGCACCCGGATATCGAGATCGATGCGCACCGGGGCGAGCAGCCGCTCTACCCGCTCGTCATGTCAGCTGAGTAGCCCCGACGCGGATGGCCGACCAGACGACCTATCGGCGTCTCGAGGAGACCCGATCGCTGGAAGATCCCGTCTCGTCGCTGCGGTTCGTGAGCGCGTCGCGGGCTCAGGCGTTCGCGCGGTTGGGTGTGGACACGGTACGCGACCTGCTGTCCTATTTCCCGTTTCGCTATAACGACTTCTCAACCATCATGCCAATCGGCCAGGTGCCGATTGGATCGAGCGCATGCATCTGCGGAACGGTCGACGAGGTCGAGGTCCGCATGACGCGCAATCGCTGCCGAATCGTCGAAATCTCCGTTCTCGACGATTCGGGCGTGATCAAAGCGGTGTGGTTCAACCAGCCATGGATCGCCGATACACTCCGCAAAGGCGTTCGCGTGCTGCTGCAGGGAACCGTCGAGCACGTCTACGGATTCCGGCAGATGTCATCGCCGATCTATTCGGTCATCGAGGAATCCGAGGATGCCATCGGCCGCATCGAGCCCGTCTACCACGCATCATCGCGTCTCTCGACCGCTTGGATCGCGCGGATCGAGCGTGAAGCCCAGCCGGTCGCCCGCAGCCTCGTCGATCCGCTGCCGCTCGAACTGCGGCTCCATCATGGGCTGATGGCGCGTTCGGGTGCGCTGAGCACGATACACTTCCCACGCACGCCCGGCGAGATCGAGGCCGCGCGGACGCGCATTCGCTACGAGGAGCTTTTCTTCCTGCAACTCCATCTGATGGTCCAGCGCAACCGGGAGGATGCCGACGCGCATGGGCGGGCGCAGCGTTGTGACGATGAGACGTTCGAGAGGTTTCTCGCCGCTTTGCCGTTTCGGCTCACCGATGACCAGAGCGCTGCGCTCGGCGAGATCAGGGCGGACCTCGCCGATGAGCGCCCGATGCACCGCATGCTCTTCGGCGATGTGGGCTCGGGTAAGACCGCGGTTGCCTGCGGGGCGCTGTTCATCGCCGCTGCCTGCGGCTCTCAGGCGGCGCTCATGGCCCCCACCGAGGTGCTCGCCCAGCAGTACTGCGAGAAGATCGGCCCGGTGCTCGACCGTCTCGGCATACCTTGGGCGCTGCTTACCTCATCGGTCACTGGCCAGACGCGTGCAGGCCTGCTCGCACGCCTGACTTCCGGCGATCTCCCAATCGTGTTCGGAACCCACGCATTGCTCGGGGACGAGGTGGTCTTCGCCGACCTCTCGCTCGCCATCATCGACGAGCAGCACCGTTTCGGCGTCGAGCAGCGCGCCCGGCTATCCGCCAAGGGTCTCGGCTGCGATCAGCTTTTCCTCACGGCGACCCCGATACCGCGCTCGCTGGCGCTCACGCTGTACGGCGATATGCGGACGACGTTTCTGCGCACCTCTCCGGCCAGCCGCGCCGGCACGACCACGACCGTGCTTCCCAAGACCGACCACTACACCGCCTACGAAGCGGTGCGTGCCGCGGTATCCGCCGGTCATCAGGCGTATATCGTCTGTCCGCTCATCGCGGAGCCGAAACGCGACGAGGCAGGCGAGGGCGCGCATGATGCCGAACCCGACGAGGAACTCTATTTCGGATCCGAGGAAGGCGATGCGGCACAGGACCTCAAATCCGCGCGTCGCGAGGCGGCCTATCTGGCCGACCAGGTCTTTCGCGATGCACGCGTGGAGCTGCTCTGCGGCTCGATGAAGCCAGCGGACAAGGCGGAGGTCATGCAGCGCTTCAGGACGGGGGCATGCGATATACTCGTCTCGACGACGGTCATCGAGGTCGGCGTCGATGTTCCCAACGCGACGGTGATGGTCATCGAGGATGCCGAGCGCTTCGGCTTGGCTCAGCTGCATCAGCTGAGGGGACGCATCGGCCGCGGTACCAGCCCGGGTCGGCTGTTCCTCATGGCGCAGCCGCGAAGCGATGTAGCGGCTCAGCGCATGGAGGCCATGCGGACGGTCGGCGACGGCTTCGAGCTCGCGCGCCTCGACCTCTCGCTGCGCAAAGAAGGCGATCTGGCGGGCTATCGGCAGCACGGAGATTCCAATCTCGCGTTCGTGAATATCGTGCGCGATGCGCAGCTTATCGAGCAGGTCCATGCGGATGTCGAGGAGCTTATCGCGGACGATCCCTGCCTGACATCGCATGAGAACGGGCATCTCGCCCACGAACTCTCGGTCATGTTCCCCGAGGGAGAATCGAACATATGAGGGAAAGGATGCGATCATGAGGGTCGTTGCAGGCGATTACCGCGGACATACGCTCAAGCCGGTCCCGGGCGAGGGCACGCGCCCCACGATAGACCGTGTCCGCGAGGCGATGGCGTCATCGATCGTCTCGCGCCGCGGTCCGATCGAGGGGGCTTCGGTTCTCGATGCGTTCTCGGGCAGCGGCGCGCTCGGCATCGAGATGCTCTCGCGCGGCGCAGCGCACGCGACATTTCTCGATAGCGACCGCAAGGCGATCGCGACCATCCGCGGGAACATCGCATCGGTGGGGGCCGACGATCGCTCCGCGGTGCGCACGCTCGATACATTCGCGTTTGCCTCCGCGGGCGGAACCTTGCCCGGAGCGCCGTTCGACCTGGTGTTCCTCGATCCGCCCTACGCCCACACCGGCGATGAGGTAGCAGCGCTCGTCGTGGCGTTCGCCGTGTCGGGTCTTCTCGCCGATGAGGCCATCATCGTCTACGAGCATCGCACCGGTGCGTTCGACCCGGACACCGCGGAGGCTCTCTTGGGCTATAATGGGAACCGACCCGGTGATATCGAAGGCACGGGCCTGAAACGCTACGGCGCCACGGAAGTATCGTACCTTCGCTACCGGAAAGGCGAATAGATGCAGGAGGAAGGGAAGATGGAGCCCTCGCGCGGCGCGGTGAAACGCGCGCTCGTACCCGGTACGTTCGACCCGATCACCGTTGGGCACATCGATGTCATAGAACGCAGCGCTCAGCTGTTCGACGAGATCGTCGTCGGTGTGGCCGAATCGAAGAACAAGCGCGGCGCGGGCACGCTGTTCACGCTCGAGGAACGCGTGGCCCTCGCATCCGAGGCGCTCGCCGCGTATCCGAACGTCTCCGTCACTTCGTTCTCCTGCCTGCTCGTCGACTTCGCACGGTCGATTGATGCGCAGGTTATCGTCAAGGGGCTGCGCGCGCTGACCGACTTCGAGATGGAATTCCAGATGGCGGCGCTCAACTACCATCTGAACAAGGATATGGAAACGATGTTCATCATGTCATCTCCGGAGAACATGTACCTGAGCTCGTCGGTTGTCAAGGAGATCGCGGGACTCGGTGGGGATGTCGGCACGCTCGTGCCGGAAAACGTACGGGGAGCGTTGGCGAAGAAATTCTCATGATGCCTCCCATTTCTGGATATTTGATGCAACACCAGGGCAATACCGCTCGTTTTCGTCGCGTCAAGTTGTTCGATGAGCCCTTGTGCTTTAATATAAAATTCTATATGCAAGGTTTTATGCGATGAGCAAGGCAACAAGCGCACCTTCAGGCATCCGAAAGGGATAGAGATGGACGAAACAGGGGTATTGGCACTTCTCGATGAGTTAGCGGACTACGTCGAGGATAGCAAATCGGTGCTCGGCAACAATCAGAAGCGCCAGATCGAGCTCATGCCCGTGCTCGACATCATCAACGACATCCGCGATGCGTTCCCGCCCGAGTTCGCTCAGGCGCGCATGGTGGTCCGTGAGCGCGAGGGCATGCTCGAAGACGCGCAGGCGGAATGCGACCGTATTCTCGAAGATGCGCGCAACCAAGCGCTCACGATCGCGAGCGAGCAGGAAGTCGTGCGCATCGCCAACCAGCAGGCGGAGAACATCCTCGCCGACGCCCATGAGATGGAGCGGCAGGTCCGCGCCGGCGCCGAGGACTATGCGGACAGCGTGTTCCAGCATATCGAGAATTCGCTGGAGTCCCTCACGGAGAACGTGCATCGTTGCCGCGACCGTCTCAACAACCGTTCGAGTCGATAGGGGAGGATCGCCCTTTCATGGCATCCCTGCGTTACCATCTTGCGCCCGCATTGCAGAATGCGGGCGATTTCATCTCGTTGGACGGGGTTCTTCCGGAGGACTCGCTGAAGATGGGCCATCTTGTCTACGATCTGCCCGAAGGCATACCCTATCACATCGACCTCTCGCATGCCGGCGACGGCATCGTGGCATCGGGAACGGTGTGCGCGCCGGTCATCGGAGCTTGCGCGCGCTGCCTCGAGCCGGCGCGTTTCCAAGCCGATGGCGATATCGAAGGGTATTTCGTGTTCGATGATCCCGGCGAGGATGCCGAGGATCTCGCGCCCGACGAGTTCGATCTCGTCGATGCGGAAGGCGAGATAGAACTCGCCGACTGCATACGGGCGGCGGTCGTCTTCGAGATTCCCACCGTGCTTCTGTGCGATGAGGATTGCAAGGGACTTTGTCCCCATTGCGGCACCAATCTCAACATTTCCACCTGCGATTGCGCTGACCGCCCCGATGACGACAGTCCTTTTGCCGCGCTCAAGGGCCTCGATTTCTCGAGCTAAGCATCCCAGCGGTGGAGATGCGGGCGTCACGCCATGCGATTTGCCGCGCCCCAGTGCAACGAGATGTGCCGTTTCGTGTAGAATTCATCGAGCGCATGACAAAGCGCGCGTTGCATGGTAGCATATCAGTTCGTGTGAAAACTAAGTCGGGCAGAACGACCGTCAGTTCTAGACCCGGTTGGGATGTCCGAGACGGATGAGGAGTTGGAGAAGATGGCTGTACCTAAGCGGAAAACCGGTCGTGCCCGCACGCATGCGCGTCGCAGCGCGAACGATGTGATCGAGACCAAGGGCCGTTCCACGTGCCCCCGTTGCGGTGCGGTGAAACTGCCTCACCATGTCTGCGGGAACTGCGGTTATTACCGGGATCGCGAGGTCATCGTCACCGAGTAATCGGTCGGCGCATGCCCATAGCATCGCAGGAGGGTCTTTCCAGTCGATTGGGAAGACCCTTTCGAGTATCGGGTGCCTTCAAGCGACGGGCGTCGGCGGCGATTCCGCGCGTCTGGTCGCGTTGATCGCGCTCAGGCGTGCCACCGGTCTTGGCGTGCAGGCGCTATCGTAGGAAAGGCTGACAGGGAGGAACGAGATGGCTTCAAAGGATGCGCTGTGCGTCTGCGTCGACGTGATGGGCGGAGATCATGCCCCCGATGTCGTGATAGAAGGATGCGCGCAGGCGCTCGACGCCGACCCTCTGCTTGCGTTGCTGCTGACGGGCCCGGCTGAGGTCATAGAGCCGTTCGCGGCGCGTTTTCCCGGACGCGTGGAAACCATCGCGACCACCGAGGTCATTGCGATGGGGGAACATCCGGTGCACGCGGTTCGCAAGAAGAAGGATTCCTCGATCGTCGTCGGCTGCCATGCGGTAGCCGACGGTCGCGCGCAGGCGTTCTTCTCCGCCGGCTCGACCGGCGCCTGCATGAGCGCGGCGACGCTGATCATCGGCCGCCTCAAGGGCGTCATACGGCCGGCGCTCGCGACGGTCGTGCCTTCGCCGGTCAAGCCCATCGTGCTGCTCGACGTCGGCGCCAACGCCGACTGCAAGCCCGAATATCTCGTCCAGTTCGCCGAGATGGGACGTGTCTACTCCCAGCGCATCGTCGGTACCGAGAACCCGACTATCGCGCTTCTCAACATCGGCGAGGAGGAGGAGAAGGGCTCGATGGCTGCGCAGGAAGCGCATCGCGCCCTGGCCGCGCACGTGGAGGGTTTCAGCGGTAATGCGGAGGGAAACGACATCCTGCAGGCGACCTACGATGTCATCGTGACCGATGGCTTCACCGGAAACGTCGCGCTCAAGACGATCGAGGGGACCGCGAAGGCGCTCTTCTCCGCGCTCAAGCGAAGCATGATGTCCTCGACGAAGAACAAGCTCGCTGCCGCAGCGCTCAAGCCCGCTTTCCGCGAGCTCAAGGGTTCCCTCTCGTCG
>Ga0163159_1003472_pt1 | contig 11868 bp, 12 predicted proteins | sample BioMet9_FD_108702 | JGI IMG/M metagenome (GOLD analysis project Ga0163159, IMG submission 108702) | Microbial communities from bioreactor (seeded with sewage sludge) at Lawrence Berkeley National Lab, California, USA - Biofuel... | ecosystem: Engineered > Bioreactor > Anaerobic > Unclassified ... | reverse complement strand
ATATACGCGGGGAACCGGAAATTTTTCGATGATCTGGGTGATCTTCCCGCTACATTGCGGATTCATGAATGTCGGATCGATAATGACGGCTGCAATTCCACTTGCCAGAAAATTGTCGAGGTATTCTTCCTCCCGTTCCGGACAGCCGGAAACGGAAGCAAACGAAAAATAATACCCGCTGTTTCGGCACGTCGCATCGATAACGGAAAAAAGTTCCGGACAACAGATAGAAAAATTGACTGAAGTAATGATACCTATCGTTTTCCGTATTTCCGATGCCCTGGTCTTTACGGGATACTTCAGCTGATTTGCAGCCTCGGTAATAAGTTTCGAGGTTTTTTCCGAAATACGGCTTTCCTTTGCCTTGTTGTTCAGTACCAGCGAAACGGTTGTTGCCGACATTCCTGTCTTTTTAGCGACATCTTTTATTGTAACACCCATGCTATACCCCGCCACTCTGTTTTGACATATAGTAATCACAACCGGAACGATTCCTGCTTCGTCCCATACCGATTCTAACCCCTTCACCGGTATTTTTCAATTAAAGCCATTTTTTGCAGTATGGTATCGCGTTCAAATGTAAAACCGGTATTCTGATGCGTCAATGTCCTGTTTCCCTGTAATACGTGGATCATGAGGGAAACGGCGAGGAGATCGGCGGAGCCGCCGGGACTGATATGCCTGCGCTGGAATCCGGCAGAAAGGCGGAGGAGTGCGGAACGGCCTTCTGCGGAAAAAGCGCCGCCGAGAGCGAGGACTTCTGAAGCGGATCTCCGAACGTAGTCGAGGCCGGCCGGGCCGCTGCGGTAGAGGACGTTTGTGTCGGACAGTCCGGCCATAAGGAGCAGGAGCGTCTGGACACAGGCGTCGTTGGGATCTCTGCCCTCTGCGTCGAAAGCGTCGAGAGCGGGGAGAGCCGTAGTACGGACGGAAGGGAAGCCATCCAGGACCTCGCCGCGGATACCGCGGCAGCCGTACAGGAAGAACAGTTTTTCTCCGTGTGACCGCGGACGGGCAGGGTCCATAGAGGAGAAATCCGCTTCGAGCGCCGGGGAAGCCATATCGGATGCGAGCCGGAAAAGGGCAGCAGGGTCCAGTGTCCGGCAGTGTGTCCAGGCGTAGCCTGCTGCCGCGGCAAGGATACCTTCGGAAAAGATGAGACCTTTGTGTGTATTGACGCCGCCGGTTGCGGCGAACATGTCCTGTTCTGCCCGGATGCCGAGTCCGCGTATGCAGCGGAAAAGCGCGGGGAGTTCTCCGTCCCAGCCGGCGCCGCACGCGGCGGCACGGTGGAAATAGGGAGCCAGAGCCGCCGCACTGCGGAAGAACGTTGCGATGTTCATATCGCTGTGCGAGCCGCTTCCGCGCCGGTCTACGAGTCCGGGTTTCGGAGTCGTGCAAACTTCGCGCAGCAGCGACGTTACGGCGGCGTCACCGATAAAGCGTATCATAGTCCAGCGGACAAACCGGCACCCGTTTCATGGTCAGTTTCCGCGGTCGGTGACCTGGTAGATGAGGTCGATGACGGAATTGTCGCGGTAGGTAACGATGCCGACGACCCGGTCGGTATAGTCGATAGGCGACGGTTCGCCGACGATTCTGGCAGCCCGGTCGCGCAGCTGTCCGATGGGGACGAGGCGGATGCCCGCCTGTGCCAGGCGCTCTTTCAGGTCGTTCCGTAACGGATTGACGGCGACGCCCTGATCGGTAACGACGACGTCGACGGTACAGCCGGGGGTAACCACCGTATTGACATGATCGACGACGGTTGCGATGCGGCCTCTGGTGAGCGGACAGGTGATGATCGTCACCGCAGCTCCGGCGGCCGTATCCTGATGACCCCCGATCGCTCCGCGGATTACGCCGTCCGAGCCGGTAAGTACGTTCACGTTGAAATCCGTATCCACTTCAAGCGCCGACAGGACGACAAAGTCGAGCTGGTTGGCCGCCGTTCCCTTGTTGTTCGGACTTGCATAGTAGGAAGCGGATATCTGCTGGTGGAACCGGTTGTTCTTCAGCGAGATGGCAGCGTCGAGGTCGAACGACTGGACATCCAGGATTTTCTTGATCAGCCCTTCCTCGTGCAGTTTGACGATCTGGCCCGTAATACCGCCGAGGGCGAACCGGGCACGGATGTTCTTTCTCAGCATCTTTTCCCTCAGGAACCGTACCGTTGCAAGCGACGCGCCTCCCGTGCCCATCTGGATGGAAAATCCGTCGTTGAAACAGCCGCTCGCCCCGATCACCTCCGCTGCCGTCTCCGCGATCATCAGCTCTTTTGGATCTTTCGTGAACCTCGTCGCCCCGCTCATGATCCCTTCCGGATCTCCGATCCTGTCGACCTTTACGATATAGTCCACATCCGATTCCGGGATACCGAACGGTACGTTCGGATACGGTACGATGTTGTCCGTCAGAATGATCACGTTGTCCGCATACTGCGCGTCCGTCTTTGCATACCCCATCGAACCGCAGATGACTCCCGTATCGTTATCCCGCGAATACCCGTTCGCATTTCCGAACGCGTCGCACGACGGCGCACCCAGAAACGCCACGTCTATCTTCAGCAGCCCCGTCTCGATCGCCGCAGCACGTCCTCCGTGCGACCGGAAGACGACCGGAATGTCCATCAGCCCGCGCGATACCTGCTCGGCAAGCCCGCCCCGCATCCCGCTCGTCTCGATCCGCCTGACCACTCCGTGTCTGATGTGTTCTATCAGCGGTTCGTGAATCGTCGTCAGAGAACTGGCTGCAAGCGTCAGATCCCTGAATCCCATCCGTTCGATCGTATCCATCACCATGTTCAGCACAAAGTCGCCGTTCCTGAAGTGATGGTGGAACGAAATCGTCATACCGTCTTTCAGTCCGCTGCGCCGTATCGCTTCTTCCAGCGTCGGCACAATCTTGTTTTCCGACTCTTCCCGTTCCCGGCACGTCAGATAATCCTTGTGCGTCGACGTGTTGTCGAATACCTTCGTAATATGTTCAAGTTCCGCTATGTGCGGTATCGCCGTAATGTCGATGTCCTTCATTCTCCCCCCTCCCGGTCAAGTACTCTGGCTGCCCGTGCCAGAGCCAGTACGCGTTCGGCACGGGTGACAACCGGTTTGTCGATCATCTTTCCGTTCAGCGAAATGACTCCGGATCCTTTCCTGTGGGCTTCCTCTATCGCGGCCGTCACTGCCAGCGCTTTGTCTATTTCCTTCTGCGTCGGCGTATAAATGTCGATTACCGGTTTGATCTGTCTCGGATTGATGATCGACTTCCCGTCGAATCCGAGCTGCCTGATCAGCGTTACTTCCGCACGGAAGCCGTCTTCGTTGTTTACGTCGGAGTACACCGTATCCAGCGCTGCTATCCCCGCCGCACGCGCTGCCTGCAGGATCATGCAGCGCGCAAACAGCAGTTCGATCCCGTCCGCCGAACGGTTCGTCTTCAGGTCCGTTACGTAGTCTTCCGCTCCAAGCGCTATCCCGATCAGCCGGCTGCTCGCTTCCGCTATCTGCCGCGCGTTCAGCACACCGCGCGCACTTTCTATCGCTGCCATCATGTGGACCGTTCCCTCCGCCATACCGGCAGCCTGTTCTATCCTGCCCAGCAGGTCGGCACAGTATGTCACGTCTTCCGCCGTCTCCGTCTTCGGCAGCCGGATCACCTGCGCATGCGCCCGTACCATCGCTTCCAGATCGGCCTGCCCCACCGGCGTCCGCGGATCGTTCACCCGCACCACAATCTCTTTCTCCCCGTAATCGATCGTCGTCAGCGCGTGGAACACCAGAGACCGCGCCGCATCTTTCTCCGTTACCGATACGGAATCTTCCAGATCGAACATCAGGCTGTCGCAGTTGTAGATATATGCGTCTTTTATCATCCCAGGGTTGTTCCCCGGAACAAACATCATCGTCCGTCTCAGTCGTTCTTCCATCGTTATTTCCTCTCCCAGCGGTACTCCGTCGATCCGCACGCACGGTAGATCGCCGTTTCAACCCGCGCCTGGATCACACAGTCCAGCGCTCCCTTGTCCACCGCGCTTATATCCGCAGCACGAATCCCCAGTCTCTCCGCGCATCCCGTGATCGTCTTTCTGATCTGTCTGCCAAACTGCTTTTCCACAGAACTCGTTAACTCTATTTTTATTCCGCTCCCAGTCGGCCTGTCGACCCGGACCATGATATCGCTGGACTCCATCGTCCCTGCCATCCCTGTCTTTTTTATTTCCATCTTTCCCTCCCGTTACTTCGTGCTTACCGTACAATCACGGAAAACCCAGCGAAGAGCATCCGGAAACCGCTTTCTCCATTCGGCCTGGCTGTGTACGGCACCGGGATATATATTGAACTTGAACCGGCTGTCGTCCAGACCCTGATTCCGGTAAAATTCTGCGATAGCAGAGCTTCCTTCAAGGAATTCGGGAGCAGTCGTCATCCGTCCGCTCTCGTTCGTACCGACATCGAGGTACAGGTACAGGATTTTATCCATTCCGCGGCAGGTCTTCATAGTTTCTTCAAGTTTATCCGTCCAGATAGCAAGAGCGGGACTCATCGCAATAAAACGGCGAAAGCAGGTCTGATACATCATCGACGCGTATACACTGTTCAACCCGCCGGTACTGTATCCGCAAAGCGCTGTATAGTCCGCATCAGGATATGTCCGGTATGTTCCGTCTATATCTTTCTTAAGAATCTCCGTCATCCAGCGCAGATAGGCGTCGCCTTTTCCTTCGATATGCGGTTCAAATTTTTTTCCGGCGGGAACAGCGAAATCTTTTGTATACGGTGAATAAAGCGCCGTCCGGACAGCCGGAACACGCGGGGCGGAAACAGCGACGATAATCACACGGGGCAGAAACAGGGAATAGTCCTGATAATATCTGACAAAACGCAGACTTTCAGATCCGCCGTATGCCTGTGAATCCATAAAAACATCCTGTCCGTCATTCATATAGACGACAGGATAGCGTCCGCCGCTTTCCTCGTATCCGTCAGGAAGGAATACCCTGACAGTCAGCGGTTCAGAGGTTATATCTAACTGATATTTTTTTTCAATTATGTGCATAGGAACTCCTCTTATGAGTGCTTTTCAATACAGTCCTGGAATATCCACCGCAACGCATCCGGGAAACGTCTTCCAAAACAGTAATTACTGTGATTATCTGCAGGAAATACTTTGTAACAAATTTGACGTTCACTGAACCCCAGTCCGACCAGTTTATCGTACACAAGCCTGTTCCCCTCACCGAACTGTTCAGGATTCGTGATTCTCCCCTGATCCCGTCCGCCGACATCGAGATAACAGTATTCGATACTGAAATCGGACACGTCTATTTCTTTTTCGAGAAAGTCGTACCATATATAAAAAGCGCCGCTCAGCGAAAGGAACCTCGAAAAAACGAGTGGATGCCTGACAACTGCGTACAGGCTTAAAACCCCGGCAGAACTGTCACCCCCGATCGCCGTAAATTTTGCATCCGGAATTGTCCGGTAATTTCTGTCTATCCACGGCTTGAGATCCTCTATGATCCAGGAAATATAATCCCCGCCTTTTCCAAGAACGGTCCCATCATACGCGGTGGAACCGACACCGGCAAAATCCCTGGAAAAAGGAATATAAAAACTGGTCCGCAATTCGTTACTCGGAGGACAGTCGACTGCTACGATAATAACGTCCGGCAGAAACTTCCGGAATTTCTGATAATAATTTCGAAACTGCCAGCTGTGGCCGTCGACAGCTTCTTCATCCGTAAATATATTCTGACCGTCCTGCAGATACAGGACAGGATACGAATCGCTTCCAGTATCGTAGGAATCAGGAGTAAACACCCTGAATGCGATTTCGCCGCCGCTCAGCGGCATCTTCGTACGAAAAATCTGTAACATATTCACCTCCCGTCGTTGTACTGAACCGGAACAGCCTGCCGAACCACTTTCAAAATCCGTCTGACTTTTGCGGACGTCTCAGTTATGCATAATAAAGCCCGAAAACGATACTCGCCAGAACAAGCATAATGGCTCCGCCGATACGGGAAGAAATCTGTGCAAACGACATCAGTTCCATCCGGTTGCAGGCACCGAGGACCTGAACATCTCCGGACCCGCCGCCGTCAGCCATACAGAGACCTGCCGTAATTGCAGATTCCACAGGATAGAAATGAAACAGTTTCCCGACAAGCATCGTACCGATTACCGCGCCGAGTACGACCATGACGATGACGAACAGATTCCCCAACGTAAAAACTTCGACAAAGCTGTGCAGATCGGTAGTAATACCGACTGTAATCATGAGCGGGAACGACATATATCTGGCAAAGAAACTCTGGATACCTTTCGCGCCTTCCTTGACATTGAGCGGAATGATATTACTGATATTCAGCAGAGCGGCAAAAATAACGACGAACGCAAAACGGTGAATGGTAAATCCGAGTTTATGCGTATTGATGAGCGAAATATGGGACGCATAGACATCGGCAAGAATATAGATAACAAGTCCCAGACCGAGTCCGACTGCATAGTCAAGCAGTTCCGGTTTGTATTTTACCGCATCCGGCGATTCGTTCGACATGCCTTCCATAAGCTGACCGTTTCCTGTCAGCTTCGGATACTTCTGTCCGATTCTGTTCAGTATGGCGGCAAACAGAACCGCGACAAGGTTGCCGAGGGAAAGAATGGCAAACGCTTTTGCGTACCACACTTTCGGATCCAGATGAGTCACATCTCCCCATATCTGGCTCATGGGGATGGCACCGCCGCCGTTTCCTCCTCCCATAATCGGGAATACGATATTTATAACGGATTCCATTGGAACGATTCCAACAGCGACAGCCGCGGCCGCACCAAAAATCGTGGCCAGGATAATACCGCCGAGAATCGTCGGAATGTATCCGAGAAAGGCCTTCATAAGAAACTTCCGGTCGACAGACATAATCGACCCGGTAATCAGAGCGACGATATACAGATCCAGAAAACCGGTTACATCGTTAAACGTACTCAGTGTCTTTATCGTCGACGCAGGCAGCAGTTTGAACGTGTTTAAAGCTCCGGCAACAAAAAACGCGAAGAGCATGCCGCCGCCGAGCCATTTGTTCCAAATCGGGATATGATCTCCCGCAATACCGGCAAGCGTACCGATAAACAGGGCGAACCCGAGAGCTCCGAGCATGTTGTTCTTCAGGGTTCCGGTTGCCCCGACGACGTACATCAGTACGGTCACCGCCAGAAACAGCCACCACGGCATTCCCAGCATTTTTTTGTCTTTCAGACTTTTCAATTCATACACCCCCATGCTAAATATTTAGCAACTGATGTAGTATAGGCTCCGGTTTGTTTAGCTGTCAACTCAAATTTAGCATTAATGCTGTAATATCAGTAGTTGTCGTATCCGGGGTATAAAAAAACCGTACGGGACATACCGATGTCCCGTACGGCCGACAGACAAAACAGACGGTACCGTCAGCTTTCAACGACACAGCGGCCGGCAAGCGGCAGCCACTGCAATACATCGGTGATATGAGTATCCCAGTAGTCCCAGGTATGTGCACCCGGCGCAGTCATTTTTTCCACAGAACATCCGGCAGCTGCCAGTTTACCGGCAAACGTCATGACTTCCGTACGGAACGGATCATCGCTGCCGCTGTTGAAATAATACCGCGGCAGTTCCCCGATACGGCTTCGCGTATCCTGCAGCTGCCGTTCCAGATCAAAAACATCTTTACCCATACGTCCTTCGAACAGAAGGCTTTTATAGGCTGGAGGCAGTTTTCTGGCATAGTTCATCGTCCCGTGCATGAGAGTATAAAAGTCGACACAGCCTGAAATAACCGCACAGCGCGAAAACCGCTGCGGATTTCTGAACGAAAGAGTCATCGCTCCGTATCCGCCCATAGAAAGCCCCGCAACGAACAGATTCTCCCGCCGCCGTGCAAGTGGAAAAATCGTCTGGAGAAACACCGGCAGTTCTTCACTGCAGAATGTTCCATATGCGGCACCTCCGCGGATATCCTGATAAGCGCTGTTTTCAACGGAAGGCATGACCACAGCAAGGCACGCGTCCTGGGCATACCGTTCTATATTCGAAAACAGCGGCCAGTCGGTACAATTCCCGTAACTGCCATGCAGCAGGTACAGCGTCTGGAATCTGGTCGCAGCATCAAAATACACTCGCCCCGTTTCGTTCAGATAATCGTCGGCCGACACTGTCGGAATAAAGACGATACATTTGGTATTCTTTTTCAATGCCTGAGAATAAAAACTACATTCTATATGTGCCATGTTATTTTCCTGCCTGACCGCTGCCGGCCGGTTCAAACAGCCAGTCGAGCGCACGTACAATTCCTGCGTCCCAGTAGTTCCAGTCGTGCCGGCCGGGGGCTTCGTCAAATGTTATCTGCACCCCCATATCGCATATTCTGCGGTACGCGGACCTGTTCATGTCGTAGAGAAAATCTTCCGTTCCACAGCTCTGAAACAGTCTCGGTATACAGCGCTTCTGCCCGAGAAGTTTTTTCAGCTGATAAAAAATATCCGCATCCGTTCCTTCTACGTGTTCAGGATCCCGGAATATGTCTTCCCAGCAGAACGGCGAATACGTTGCGCCGCGGCGGATTTCACCGGCGATATCGACAGCACCGGAAAGGGAAATTGCCGCACTGTATTTTTCCGGTCGTGCAAGCGCGACATGCAGAGCACCGTACCCGCCCATGGAAAGCCCGGCAATAAAAGTTTCTTCACGTAATTTCGAAACAGGAAAAAAACGTTCAATATATTCCGGAACTTCGTCTGAAATATATGTAAAATAGCTGCCGCCACGATACATATCCTGATAAAAACTGTTATCCGCGGATGCCATCACCAGAACTGCTTTCCGTTCCTGTGCATACCGTTCTATTCCAGTCAGCCGGGCCCAGTCAGTACAATCGCCGAAAGCCCCGTGCAGTACATACAGTACAGGAAACCGGACCCCGTCATGAAAATAGCCGGAATCCTTATGATTCAGTATTTCATCGGAATTCGGCGTAGGCACAAACACCTCTATATCCGTACCGAATCCCAACACCGGTGAAAAATAGTTCACATGAAAGAAACCCATTTCTTTCCCTCTTGTAGTAAAATAAACCCCGGACAGGAAGCCCGGGGTCCTATGGTTATTTTGAAATCGTTTTCAATCCCTTGAGATAATCGATATATACCGCAGCAAGAATGATAACACCCTTCAGCGTCGTCTGCCAGAAACTGTCGACCCCCATAAGATTCAACCCGTTGCTTAAAATACCGATAATCAGCGTTCCGAGGAACATTCCGCCCACAGAACCGATGCCTCCGGCAAGACTGACGCCGCCGAGCGCACATGCCGCTATGGCATCCATTTCCGCACCGTTTCCCGCAATAGGATTCCCGCTGTAGGAACGGGCAGAAAGGACGATACCGGCCATGGCAGACATAAGTCCGCTCATGATGTAGACGAACATCTGTACTCTGCGTGTCTTGATACCGGAGTATATGGCGGCGCGGGCGTTGCCCCCTACGGCAAAGATGTGACGGCCGAGCGCTGTTCTGTTCAGCAGTACGTAGGCAGCAATAAATATGAGAATCATATACAGAACCGGAAGCGGGATTCCAAGAACATATCCCGTTCCGAGAGCAATGTATGCCCCATTATCGATGCGGACCGTCGTTCCCTTCGTGATGATATAAGCAATACCCCGCAGAATACTCATCATGGCCAGCGTCACGATGAACGGCGACAGCGTCGTTCTTGAGATGATGAATCCGTTCACCGCACCGAATCCGGTTCCGAGCATCAGGGTCAGCAGGACCGCAAAGACGATCGGCACCGGCGACTGCGCCAGATTGCCACCGACAACACCTATTACTGCGATGATGGAACCGACGCTCAAATCTATGCCGCCGGAAATCATGACCAGCGTCATGGAAGTTGCAAGAAAGAAGTTGGAAGAAATCTGCCGGAGCACATTCATGATATTACGCTCGGTCAGAAAAATCGGACTGACTATGCTGATGACGACACACATTACCAGCAGCCCGATCAGAATTCCACCGTTACGCCGGATATAATTCGCACAACCGGTTTTAAATTTATTCACTAACTGTTTATTTTGCATGTTTTCTACTCCGTTCAGTATCGTACTGCATGCTGCATAATGGTTTCCTGTGATGCTTCGTTCTGTTCCAGGATCGCCGTAATACGTCCGTCGCACATGACGGCGACACGGTCGCTCATATGAATCAGTTCGGGAAGTTCCGAACTGATCATGATAATCGATACGCCCTGCGCCGTGAGGGCATTCATCATAAGATATATTTCGCTTTTTGCACCGACATCGATACCGCGTGTCGGTTCGTCGAGGATCAGCACCGACGGACTGCTCGCAAGCCAGGAAGCAATAATAACTTTCTGCTGGTTACCACCCGACAGCGAACTGATCGCCATTCCCCGTGTAGGAACCTTAATCGACAGTTCCTGTACGAACTTGTCGTATACCGCATCTTCCCGGTCTTTCCGATATGAAAGGCCGGACATAAACTGTTTCAGAACTTTCAGGGTGAGGTTATATTCCACCGACATAACGGGAAACAATCCTTCGCCGCGCCGGTCCTCGGGTACCAGTGCGACCCCTTCGGCAATAAGATCTGCCGGGGTATAGTCTCCGGGCAGCTGTTTTCCATTGAGAACGATGGTTCCTTCTGTCCTCCTGTCGATACCGAACAGCGCGAGCATCGTTTCCGTCCGGCCGCATCCGACAAGCCCGCCCAACCCGAGTATCTCTCCTCTGTGCAGATCAAAACTTACTCCGTGAACTTTCCGGGATGACAGGCCTTCGACATGGAGTACGACATCGTCCGACACATGGCTGTGTTCCCGCACGTAATAATTTCCGAGATTTCTTCCCACCATCAGCGAAATCAGTTCGACGTTTCGGCGACTTTTTTCGTGGCGACTACTTTTCCGTCACGCATGACGGTAACCCTGTCGGCAATCAGCTGGAGTTCGCTCATCCGGTGAGAAATATAGATAATCCCGATTCCTTTCGTTTTCAGGGTTTTAATAATTTCAAACAGAGCGGAAACATCATTATCGGCCAGCGACGAAGTCGGTTCGTCCATAACGATTATCTGCGAATCAAACGAAATCGCCTTGGCGATTTCCACCATCTGCTGCTGTGCAATCGTCAGATCGCAGACCAGTGCATCCGAAGCAAATCTGATCCCGAGCGACTGCAGTATTTTCTGACACTTCTCTATCATGGCATGCGAATCAAGCAGACCGTTCTTCTGCCTGATTTCACGGCCGAGAAAGATATTCTCGTATACAGTCAGGTGCGACACCAATACAAGTTCCTGGTGAATAATGCTGATACCGAATTTTCTGGCATCAGCCACAGAATTGATCTCAACCGGAAGGCCGTGTACTTCTATCCGTCCATCGTCCTTCCGGTAAATTCCTCCCAGAATCTTGATAAGTGTCGACTTGCCAGCTCCGTTTTCTCCCAGCAGCGCATGTACCTCGCCGGCACATACGTCGATATGCACATCGTTCAGCGCATAGACGCCGGGGAATTTTTTATGGATGTGTTCCATCCGCAATAACGTGGGAGTCTGCAAAGCACTATCTCCTTTCTTCAATCCTACTGCCAGTGCTCGGTATCGAACTGTTTGATATTCTGCTGTGTCACCGATACGGTATCGATGGAATATGTCTTTTCCACCGGTTTCCCTGCGAGACAGTCATAGGCGACTTCGACGGCTTTTTTCCCGATTGCAGCAGGAGACTGCGCGGCAGTTGCATAAAGACCGCCCTTCTGAATCGATTTTTTTGCCGAAGGAGAACCGTCGACACTGAACACCTTCATCTTTT
>Ga0163159_1003471_pt1 | contig 11871 bp, 6 predicted proteins | sample BioMet9_FD_108702 | JGI IMG/M metagenome (GOLD analysis project Ga0163159, IMG submission 108702) | Microbial communities from bioreactor (seeded with sewage sludge) at Lawrence Berkeley National Lab, California, USA - Biofuel... | ecosystem: Engineered > Bioreactor > Anaerobic > Unclassified ... | reverse complement strand
TTCACGCTTCCGCTACGGTAATTATTGTTCTTGATCTTGTTGGGAATCTAGTCCATCAGTTCCATCAGTGTTTTGTAGTTTTCCACACCAACGACATTACCGACATCATCTTTGCCGATATAAATCCGTCCGCCCTGCGCATTGACTTCGTCTTCAATCGGCTGCACTCGACATAGTTTAAAACGAGTTTGAGCTCTGTCCTCGTTTGCACAATTGTTTGCAAAGCCACATATCTATTTCAGATAGTCATCATGCCATGAGGACTTGTATTCTATGTTTTGAGTTTCGGGCATAACTGTATCTTATTTAACTACGACTTTAATTTTATCTCAGGCATTCTTACTTTAAACTCTGGATCAATATTATGACATTGCTCTTTTATTATACCACGACGACGGATTGCTGGTTGTAAACAATAATTATCAAATTCGTCAAGATGGATATCTTCTAATTTTGTCCAATGAGGAAAAAGCAACTTTATATAAGCAATTGTAATACGTTTAACTGCATTAAAATCTCGCATGTCAGCATTCTTTTCAAAAGTTACAAGTTCATCAAATAACAGACTATATTGATTTTGAGTTCTTAATGAATGAAGTATTTCTGAAAAATATTCAACATTCAGTGTCCATCCTTTATATATCATACTCTTATTAATACGAGGCAAATGCCAACCTTCTATAAAACAATGAAATCTATCTAATAATGCTGACTCTCTGAAATTAATAGGAAGAGAATTAAAATATTTGTTTGAGATAGGACGGCGATATTCATTTAATGGAATATTTCCCATCAAAACAAGTCCACATTCAGATGAAAATTCATTATTGTCAATAGTGGTTTTACCACTTTCTAAATAGGACTTAAGAGCTGCTTGAATTTCTGATGGTTCTTGAAATACAATGGTTTGTATTTCATCAAAGGCTGTAAAATCATGATTTTTTATTATTCCATTTTGCTGCTTTTGTTTATCATAAAATAATTTAGCACGTGTTACCTTTCCCCCACTAACTAGCCATCCATATTTTGAAAGATTCCCAAAGACGTATGACTTACCCGTACCTTTGGGTGCAAGTTCTATCACATTTAAACGTGGTTCGACGAAAATAAGCAAACGAGTAAGAAACTCCAATTTTTGAGCAATACTTTCAAAGCCATTCGAATCATATTCCATTGCAGATAAAAGTACATCAAGCCATTCTTCTGTATTAAAATTACGACGAGCCTCCTGAAAGTAAGCAACGTCAACAGATTTATACGGTTTGAACGGTTTATAATCTACCATTTCAACATGATACTTCTTACCATCTTCATTGGGCAATAAACAAAGTTTGATAATCCCCCATATTTCACCATCGACCAATGTCCCCTTATGTTTTGAATAAACATATTCAGGGATTTGTCCTTCGCTAAGTTTTATGCCCATATCGGGAATAGAAAAGCGATATATATTTTTAACTAGATCTATATAAACAATAAATCGTGTTAATAGTGTAAGTTGTTCACCCTGTCCAAGTCTACCCTTAATAGAATCCTGTGGAATGACAGAATTTAAAAATGCAGTAAGTAAACTTCTATCAACCTGCCCATTTTCATTGATGAACTTTTTTAGGATAAAATCTTTAACAAATGATGGTAAATTGCGACCAACAAATAAACTATTTGTAGATGTCGGATCCTTATAAATTGCCATCGAGGAAAAATGAGTTTTTATCTTTTCGCTTACAATATTATTCATATCTTCATTCTTTTATAAATCAAACAAATCATCTTCTTCAAAACCAAAATGCAAAACCAATTTCGAGGCAAGTACAAAATCGTTAATATGAATCTCAATACTGGTTATACCTTCAATAATGGTTAATCGTTCTGATCGATATTTATTACCTTCTTCTTGTAGAAGTGCATATTTATTTTCGTTATAAACAACATAAGGATTTTCTCTACCTGATAATCCTTTTATTTCGTACTCTACAATAGGATTTAAACCTGAAACCTCATGCGTAAGAAATGTTACAGAATAATTATTAGTCACTTTTTGAGATGAAATAACAAAAATAGGAACAAGAATCTCTTCTGGCGTACAACCACCATGAGCACTTTGTCCATTTGGCACTTTACCACATAGTGATTCATGACGTAATGCACACGTTATCTCAGTATTCGGTAATATGACGTAATTACTATCTGCAACCATTTTAGAATTTTCACGAATAGCAATACGTCCACCATGATCAGATTCAACTCCAGCGAGGTTCAGTCCAATTTTGAATTGTGATAAAGCTGTTAAGCCGTGATCGGAAACAATAGCAATTTTCTTACCCGAATATTCAGCAATAATTTTCGAAATAGCCTCGTTTACAATGCCAATCTCTTCAATAATATAGTTAGGATATTTATTACCTTGTTTATGTGCATGAATATCTAAATCGCCAACTTTTTTCAATTTATTATTTGACAACTCTTCTAAAGCAATTTTGTTAACTTTTGTACTAGTTGGATAAGATGCCCTGGCTATATAAATTTCATTAAGATATATTCTCTCTTTTTCAGAAATGACATGATCAATATATGGAATCCAATCAACGCCAAGTCCATCAATCCAATAATAAACATCAATATCAGAACGATTACTTAAAATAGTTTTTACAGTTTTAAAATCCTGATACCACTGATTAAATGTAACGTCCGATTTATTCCTATGATTTATAATTTGTTCTATTTTTTTTGAGTAATGATTTACTATTTTACTTTGTTTATATTGATCGAAATATTCAAGCGCCCAAATTTGCGAAGACTCATTTGTCCCAAAAGATTTTTCAAGGTAATAATACAAATCCTGAAAAAACGGTTTAATATCGTTTTTGTTTATTTTCCCTTTACTTATCCAAGATATTGCCAACACTTTTTCTGCATCTGTCAATGGTGAAAAATAACGAATGGCAGTCAGATAACCTTTATTAGGATCGGTAGCTATATCGGTTAATTTTACAACCAATTGATTTTGTGTTTCAGTATTTAGTTTAACATTTCTGTTTGCAGCCTGTTGCAAACAGAAATTCCTTTCTTCCAGGTACTCCTCAGAATTTTTCGTATTAAAGATAGTTAAAGCAATAGAAGCGAAAAAATCATAATCAGAAAGGCTTTCAGCATTACGAATAGACAAACAGATATAGTCTTTATCACAAACTTTATTTTGATAGTACAGAATAAGTAACCATTTTTTGAAATCGCTCTCACATTCAAACCAAATTTTCAAAAAAACATTGAAATCAGACAAATCATCCACATGAAAGTATTTGTTAAAAAAAGTTTCAAATGAAAAATTTTTAATGTCTATTTCACTTGCAAGAGTCTTCCAGTAATACTCATCACATTCTTTATATACTACTGGCCCAAAATTTAAAGATAATCCTTTCGTGAGAAAATCATAAACATTGTCACAAATACAGAAATCGAACGCATTATCAGGTTGCGCATAGCGGGCATTAGCAAAAAGTGACTGCGATATGGAAATTATTTTTTGTTTGGCTTCTTTATTCTTCCAAATGTTTAGCCAATATCGAATATTATTTATAATTGTATATTCATCTTCCAGTCCCTTTACACTATAAGTCGCTTTAGATAAAATAAGTTTATAATTAAGTTGCTTGTCTGCATTTTTATAGTACCAAATATTGATTTGAGAATCATTAGTAAAACGAGACATTTTTCCTTCCAGCCCAACGATAGGAATATAAATTCGCTGCTTGTTATTAAAACCATCTTGAGTCGTTTCGATAGCCTTTATAGTACTGATTAAAGCATCAAATTCAATAGAACTAATATTATTATAAAAGCGTGCCAACTCCGAAAAAGGAGCAACAATAGAATCCTGCATAGGATATTTTTTAATATATACAGAAACGTAAAAAGCTAAAGATGTATGCGTTATAATTATATCAGATGACGTTGCATCTAACCATTCGTCTACACTTTTTACTACACAATTATATTGACTCTGCACTTGTGATACAAATTCATACGAATCACGAAAATTGTCAAACAATACAAAGCGAATAGGATAACGGTTTGCTGTATATGCTTTTGAACCGTTTATTTGTTTATCAGTTGCGACAAATTTGATCAATTCGTCAATATTTGAAAATTCTCTGTACATCACAACTCACTGTTTATGATGTTGATTATATTTTCATTCCCATTGTCAATAATTCTATCCAAAATCTTTTTTGCTTTATTTATATCAGATATTTGTGCCACTTTGCCTTTAACCATAACACGTTTCTTCTGCATTATCCCTACTTCCTCTGGTACCTGTTGTTCTTGTGGCTTTTGTACTGATTCAAAAGGGTCTGTAATCAATGGCATTTGTAAGGTTGAAGCACTTTGGATTCTCCATTTCAGCAAATTCTGTTCAACTTCAGATTCTGTCCATAAACCAACAGTTGCCTCCAAATTCTTTTTGATATAGCTGAAAGCTTCATTAAACTCTTCATTTTTTAATTGAACTGCATCAACCAGTTTTAGAAAGTTACAAAAACCCGTTTTAAATTCATTATTATTATTATTTAACAAATTTCCTAACTCAAAACGGTAAGTTTCGATTGCAGTAAGTGTATCATTCAGTAGTATTGGATTTCTCATATCAGATTCTCCACATATCTTCAAAATATTATCTAAAAGAACTTTTACACCTTCTGGCAAAGCAACACTATCAGATAAATTAGTTATATATTTTAATGACCAAAGTGGATAACCAACATTTGTTGAAAATTCGTGTGTTATAGCCCATCTAGCATCAGTAAGACTGCTGATATCATTATAGTCTTTAAATGATTTAAGTTTAAATAAGTCGATAAAATTTTTGCACAAACTACGTGATTCTTTGGTTTCAAAACGAAAATCTAATTTATTACTTTGCCTACCAGATTCCCATGTTTTAAATAGTTCGACAACATCATCAACAAGATGCTGATGCGTCCTTGGTTTTCCGTTATTATCAAAAATTTGATTAACATATTTACGCATCGCAAAAGCAACCATTGCCATACCTGAGTAAGATTGATACAATCCGAATGGGGGATATGTCAAATCTTCCAATTTTTGAGCAAGATTAAACAGTTCATTTTTATCGATGTATTTAAATTTCTTATCAATAAATTCCGACACCAAACGTAAAGGATGATTGCTATCACAATCCTCTTTCCATTTAAGATTCTCATCTACACTATCTTGCAAAAGGAAAATAACATGTTGTGTTACACCGGTGCATTTATTTGTAATATCGGTTTTTGTATTATATGATAAAATTGTATCAACCACCTGTTTTGCTGAAACCTTTGCCCAATACGAATTTGCTGATTTAGTTTGAATTAAATCCAATGATTCCGCCCCATGATAAAAGATGGTTGGTGAAATACAAGCATTTATTGTATTTACAATTTTATCAGCAGCATTTATATCTCGTTTATGATTTAAATAGTAAGTAAAATTACCACGTCTTATCTCAACAATCCATTCTTTAATCATATCAGCAGCAGATTTAGTATGTACCTTCTGCTGATCAGGAAGACTGTGCTTTTGGGCACAAGTAGCATTGGCTTGAAATTCTATAAAACGTTCATATTTGTCGTTACCAAACGTGGTCTCGAAAACAATAAATGCCATATTTTGAAAACGATCTTCATTACAAGCTTTGAAAGCTATTTCTTTAAGCTCGTTTAATTCAATAGTATTACGAGCAAATAACATTGCTATAAATACCTCATAAGGTTTGACTTGCTTGAATCCGTTTTCTATTTGGTTAAGTAGCGTATATTCGTTTGAATCAATCGAATAAAACATAAATTGATTAGCACGGTTAACAAGTCGTAATTGTTTCGTCATTTCGGTTTTAGCAGTATCGCCAAAGCTGATGATTTGCGAAGTAAATTTAAAACTTGTTAGCATCAATTGTTGCTTAGTGTCTTCAATTTCTTTTGTAGGTAATGCAGAAAACTGTATTGAAAATAATCCCCCCGGTAGACGTTGTATAATGCTATTTTTATCAAAATAGCTCAATATTTCATCCATTTTGAATTCGATAATTGTGCCAGCAAAAAGGTTTTTAATATTTTCCTCAGAGGGTGTTACTGTTTCATTGTTTGCAATATTATTTAAGGCATTAAGCAGTAAAATACTTTTAAATACGGCAAAAAAGTCTGCACCTTGATTTTCTACTTGTAATTTACGCGAGTTAAAACGTTCCGTCACAGCACCGTATTTTACTACATTTTCATTGAATTCGCCTACCACATAATCCCAAAGGTAATCGGCAGTAATTGTATTACCTGCCACAAATTGCTTTTTACTATCTAAAAATTGCCGAATAGCAACATTCTCTCCGATAAACTGGAAAACGCTTCGGCTTGACGAACCTGCTTCCCGTGCATAATAAGTGGCAAGATTTGCGGTAGAAGGATGAAGAGGAAATAATTTACGTATATCATTTCGCGTTTCTTCAGGATTAGTTGATGAAGATGAATATATATTAAGAAGATCTGGATGTGCACCATAAAAATTTTCCAAAAGTTGGTTATATTCCATTTCATCTCCCACTACTTTAAATTTCCCCGACATAATTTTGAATGCAGATACTGGCTCCATATTGTAACTCATATAATGGTAACGCCCTTTGGTTTTTTCACGTTCCTCAGCCTTTAAAGAGTTAAGCGCTGATGGATGTGAAATGTACAAAAAATAAGAATTATTTTGAGGAGCCATCACCCTTTCGTCAATTTCCTGTAATGCAACCAAAAGGCTTAATCCAATAGGTGAAGTCATTACATCCGTAAATTCATCCCAAATTACTAATAAACCACTATAATTTGTTTTACTTGCCAATTCATCCTGTACCTCAAAAAACCATTTTGCTAAATTGGCATTATCTATGCGAATATCAAATTTACCTTCACGCAAAGCGTCGTGTACTTTGCCAAATGTTGACGTATCACCATTTTTTAACAAACTAATCAATTTTTGCCGAGTAGGAGCAATCGATTTCAACTGTACATTTTTGTTTATCAACATATCCCAAAAATCGGGTTCTTCTTCTATATGGTCAATAAAATTATCAAAGTCAGTCTTTACAGTAAGTTTAATTCCAACTTTGGTAAGCGATTGTTTAATTGCACGTTGTAACACAAGTGATAAATCTTCCTTATTCGTAATTAACGACTGTCCGTAAAGTGTTACCGGAAAGAGTTGCTTTTGTTCACGAAGTTTAAAAATGCTGTTTCGGAGTATATCATATTTAGAGGTTGCATATTCATCTTCAACATAGTCACGAATTTCATCCACAGGGCTGCATAGCAAATGTTTAATAACTGCTCCTGCGTGGCTTTTACCTGTACCATAAGTACCAGAAATCCAAAAAGATTTGTGCATACTGACATCATTATTGCGTACAGAAGCAATTACTTTGTTGAGTATATCGTTAAACTGATCGTTTGCTATGAAGCTTTTCCAATCGTCAGTCGCTTCATTTTCAATATTGTAGGCAGCTTTTTGACTGCGAAGGGCAATAATGTCGGAATATTTTGTGGCCATATATCTTTTTAATAGTTCGTTTTAAGAAAGTGGTTAATTATCAATTCTCGGAAATTATACTACTACCGTTTTTTAGACCACCAGGCTTGATTTCTTAGTTTATATTCTACTCCGTTTTCCATATTAATTCAGGCTGCATATTCGTACCATTCCTCAGGTGTGTAATTGTTCAATCCCTGATGCTGACGCCTGTTGTTATAGTATCCTACATACCTCTCTATTCCACGATAGAGTTCATTCCAGTTCTATGCCGGACAAAGATAAATATATTCCCGCTTTATCGTTCTCCTACCGGCTTGTAATAATGGCGGCTGTGTTATAGCCCTGATAATTCGCACTGTTTTTTTATACTTATTCCTTTCCGGGGATGAATCTCATTTTTGAGGGCTTCAGTATACCCAGATCTTCTGAGACCCTCTTGCAGAAATCCACTTCTATCTCCAATCGACCTATTTTTTCGTATAACGCTTTTTCTCGTTTCGCTGCCTCTTCATCCGGTGCCTTACTCTTAAATATCTCTGCACTGCGGGTCAGAAATTCCTGTTTCCATTTTGAGATCATCTGCGGATGGACGTCAAATCTCTTCGATAATTCCGATAATGTCTCCTTTTCTTTCAGCGCTTCTATGGCTACTTTTGTCTTGAACGCTGCACTGTGTTTCCTTCTTGTTCCGTTCATTTCGCTAAATTTATTATTTTTTCTTAAATCTAGCTTGTGGTCCTATTTTTCAACAGTATTATATTAATCAAACCTGTATTTATTTGTTCAAATAATACAAGCAATAATATTCACTTTGCATTTATTATTCGCCACAAAGTATTCCCACATCTGATTTGAACCAAAGAAACACGATAATATTGAAGTTTTAAAGAATTAACTTGCATATCATTACCCTTGGTTAGAGAACATTGACAATATTTTCAATGAAGTTAAATCTTCACGTAAAGTGATATGATCGAGTCCCATATTCAATTCAGCTACAAGTATTCTATTTTTATCACTGTTCAATGACCGTAAATGTTTTTCAAGCTCATTTTTAGAAATTCCAAACTCTCTAAACACACCTTGTTTGTTATCAGATATATACAAATCTGCAACACGAAAAGATTTTAGTCCTTTAGCTTCTGAATACTTATAGAGAGAATACGCAACTGCTTCTCGAGACAAATTATCATATGGAACTTTTTGATATTGTAATTTATCTTTTTCTATTAATAGCCCCATAGCGCCAATTGGGCTTTCTTTAAATGTTCTGAATAAAGCATATACTATATTTTTAATTGTAGTAGGACTATTTGATGAATAATCATTCTTCACAAGCTCTTGAATATCAGCCTGTGTAAAGCAAAAATTCCATTCAACATTTTCTTTATACCATTTAGCAATAGGTGAATTATAACTCAAATTAATCCAAATTAATTCCCATATAAAATCAGGCGTATCTCTATAAATATGAGAAATTAATTTTCCAAACAACGTTATCTGTCTCGTCTTTGTACTATCCAAAATTCCTGCTTGTACAAGCCATTTCACAAAATTGGGCAATTGCTCTTTAACATTAAGGCCATAATTATTATCAGTAAAATAAGTATCATAAGACGATAAATAAGCATCCAACCACTCTTCCTTTAATCCAAAATTGTTGTAACTAATAAGTTTCATACTATCATTATTATTACTATTTCCTGTTATGTTTAGTGAATTTGCCACAATACAACCAAAATCGTGAAAATTAAGACATTTATGGCAATGCGTACATTTTTTTCTATCAATTGTGACATCTGGTAAAATTGACAACGCTCCAGTTGGACATTCAACTTCACATGATTCGCAATTAAGACAATATGTGGCTTTATACAAAGCACGCTTTAATAAACCCTGAAGTGATGGCAATCTTGCTGTATTTTCAAAAATAAGTATTTGTTCCTTCCCTTTTGTTAATATATTGAATTTGTATATCTCTTTATTGTACTTCAATTCTCCTTTATTTCCATTGATATTATATTCACCAACAGCAAACAACCATGTTAAAATGTTTTTTTGAGGTGATATACATTTAATTTTCAAATCAGGCTTAATAGATATTATTTCCAAAAATGATGGGAACAAAATACCTCTACCTCCTGCACGACGTTTCCAATTTCCGCTTTTGATATATTCTTTAATATCTGAAATCCCAGACATTTTTGTTAGATGCTCAACACGAGAGAGAAATGGATGTATCTGGATATTGTAACAAGTATGTGAAATCATATCGTTCCATTCAGATGAAAAAGGACATATTAAACATCCAACTCTTGTCATTCCCTGTCTATATGATTGATTTATAGGTAATTTATATTTAAACAAATACAGGAAAACTTCTGTAGTAGTCCAATTAAGAATGGGACTTGCATTAATAACCGTACTATGTTTTACCCCTTTTCCTATTCTATCATATCCACTCCGTTGTGTACTTTCCTCCGCTCTTACACCATCAAATGTAAGCACTTTTGCTTGCTTATTTGTACCCTCTATTTTAAATTTTCGGTATAATGGAGCTGTCTTCATAACAGAACAACACCAACGATGAGTATTTGAAGGCGTACCAATCTTGTCCCAATAATAAAGTACTGTTTCATGATTACGTGCTATTGAAAATTTCAATTCAGGAAAACGTTTTTTGTAATAAGCCTTTACTTCTTCGTAAAGTGTAAGTGAAGTAGGCAATTCATAACCTGTATCTGAATAAATAACCTCAAAAGCAGATGGAAGTATAGCACGTGTACAAAGATCTAATACAACTTGACTATCTTTACCTCCAGAAAAAGAAGTGATGAATTTATCAATTTTTGTTGTTTGATACACTTTTTTCCCTTGGGCTTTTGCCTCATCCAATGACATTATATCGAAACTATCACAATCTTCTTTAACAATAGCCATTTTTTTCTTTGACTTTTTTTCTTGACACTCAACGATTGCATCAAAGTCTATCTGATTAGCACCAACTTTTTCTATACTTTTTCGTGCTAAAGAATATTGTAAATAAATGCCTCTAATAAATTCGATAGCTTCGCTCTCAATCAAGAACATTTCATCTTTGCATTTTTTCAACATTGCTTTTACATCTATCGGTTCAATCTTGAGATTCTCAGCACCAGGTTGCAAAAGTATTGTTGGTACATCATATATATTGGCTCCTCTAGCTTCAAACACAAATTTACCACAATAAAAATATTGTTTATTACATGCCCAAAGTAAGGGCTCTTGACATTGAGGATAGTTCCACCCAAAATTCTTTAGTTTTAATAAATCAAGTTCTTCAAAAAAAACCGGACGAGGGGATACTCCAAGAACATCTTTTGTATGTAGTGACTTAAACTTTATGCCACCAGTTTCTTTATCCCAAATTATTTTAAACATATAATGTATTTACTTCTTAGAACTTATTCCAAATTCATTTCACCTATTTGTTGCAATGCTAATTTCAAAGCATCAAGTGCAACTTCTTTTCCATCTTCAGCTACCGCCATTATTTTATCTGCCAGCCAACATTTGAGCAATTCATTCTTTTTGGCATTGAGAACTTCGGCAAGTTGAATTACCTGCTCTTTTCTCGGAGAATAATTTCCGTTTTCAATTTTACAATAAGTGGCTGTATCAACGTCAAGTGCAGCAGCCACTTTTCGTTGAGGTAATTTACATTGTTCACGTAGCTCTTTTAACTTTTCTGGTAACATCATTCATTGCATATTTACATTATGAACAAACTCACTCTTGAGATATCTTTGCAAAGATATAAGAAAATCTGTGTATAAAAGACGAAATAACATCTTATTGAAACTTTATCATAAACAAATGAATAAATTTATTTTAATAAGTTCTTTTATACATTATTACTGCCCGGCTTTGAATACTTTGCCGTGTGCGGTGTGATTCACGATGATTGATTTCTAACTGTTGCGATGGCGCTACTCGGCTACCTTTTGAAAGTATTCGATAAAATTGCACTGTGCTAAGAGAAATCCCGAATAAGACAACGGCCTCGGAAAATGGTTTTGGGCGTTAACATGGCCCCGCACACTTAACGAGAAATATATGAATAAAAAAGAGCGTAACATTTTGAGTTACACTCTTTTTTATTTTTGGTCAGTATTTAGTTAGCTACCTTACTTCACTTCCTCAAAGTCAACATCCTTTACCTCTCCGTCTTTGGAGCCGTTGTTGCTGCCGGTTGAACCTGTTGAGCCTGTGCCGGTTGCACCGCCGCTGAATCCGCCGCCTGCATTGGCGCCGCCGTTAAAT
>Ga0163159_1003468_pt1 | contig 11879 bp, 5 predicted proteins | sample BioMet9_FD_108702 | JGI IMG/M metagenome (GOLD analysis project Ga0163159, IMG submission 108702) | Microbial communities from bioreactor (seeded with sewage sludge) at Lawrence Berkeley National Lab, California, USA - Biofuel... | ecosystem: Engineered > Bioreactor > Anaerobic > Unclassified ... | reverse complement strand
CCTCGCCTGTGAGGTGCGCCTCGGTATAGTCCAGCGCCCGCTGGATGCCCGTGATCCAATCCATCCTTCGGCCTCCTTCCGTATGCTGTCATTCTATCGCAGGTCGCCGGCAGTCTCATGACTTTCCTTGCGGAGTTGTGTCAGGTAGGAATCGTTTAAGCGTATAGGGCGGCGATCTCCTGTATTTTGCGCTTCATCTCCTTGCGGATGTGCGGTTCCAAGCATTCGCATTTATCCCCAAAACTCAGAAGAATATCATAGTAATATTCATTTTCAATGAAGGGAAAGTCCACAATGAAATGCTCGTCACCGTCGGGCGAGAAGTCATCATAAGCGCAATAATCGAGCATCCTGTCCATGACGGACTTGTGGATACGAATTTTGATTCTTGTCTGCATGGTTTCCAGAATGTCGGCAAAATCCAACTGCGGCTTTTCATAATCCCGCGGCGCGAAAGCCTCCTCTTCCATTTGCAGGTTTGACATGCGGGACAGCTTGAATAAGCGGAAATCATCTCTTTTATGGCAATACCCCTGCAAATACCAATGACTACTTTTCAATACAAGCTGATATGGTTCAACTGTACGTGTGGTCTTCTTTCCGTGGTGGGCTATATATTCAAACGAAAGCAGCATGCTTTCCTGCAACGCTGTTTTGATCATCTCTAAATATGGTTGTATGTTCCTGTTACCCATCCACGGACTTAAATCTATACATATTTGATTTGCTTTTACTTCAATGTCTTTCGCTCTGTCGGCGGGGATAAAACTTTTGACTTTCGCAAGGGCGTTTACCAGTTCATTACCCCGTATCATGTTGGAAAGACTGGAAAGCCCCATCAAGATAGCGGATAGGTCAGCAGTTGAAAAAACTTTTTTATCAATCTTGTATTTCTGCATAATTTCAAAGCCGCCGCCTACTCCCGATGTTGAGCAAACAGGAATCCCCGCCATGTTGATCGCGTCGATGTCGCGATAGATGGTGCGGGGAGAGACTTCAAATAGTTCTGCCAGTTCCTGTGCGCCGACCCGCTCTTTTTCAAGGAGTATCATAATGATGCTCACAAGCCTGTCTACCTTCATCAGACGGCCGCCCTTCAAAATTTCTATTTTTCATTGCAAATTGTTGCCATGCTGTTGTCAACAATGCCATGGTACAATAAGTCCGTAAGAAACGCAATGAAAACGGAGGAAATATATGTTTACGATCTATGTTTACGTTCTTGATACTTTAGCCGACTGGGAACTGGGGTACGTTATTTCAGAGCTGAATTCCGGTCGATTTTTCAAAAAGGGTGCGCCGCGTGTATCGCTCAAAACAGTCAGTGATTCCAAAGAGCCGATCAAAACAATGGGCGGGCTGACAATCGTACCTGATTGCTTGATTGAAGATATTGCTGTGAGCGATACCAGCGTGCTGTTGTTACCGGGGGCCAATACATGGAATGACCCGAAGCATGGCGCAATTCTCGAAAAGGCACGGGAACTTCTTGCGGTGGGTACCACGGTCTGCGCAATCTGCGGGGCGACCGCTGCACTTGCAGGTGCCGGCCTGCTTGACAACCGCCCCCATACCAGCAACGGGCCGGGATTCCTTGAAATGTTTGCTCCTGGCTATCAGGGCCAAGACTTTTATGTGGATCAGCCGTCTGTGGCGGACGACAATCTGATTACAGCAGGTTCCACCGGTGGTTTGCTGTGGGCCAAGCAGATCATCGAGCGCTTGGGCGTTTTTCAGGCCGACACGCTGGATGCTTGGTATGCCTACTTCAACACCGGCAAGCCCGAACATTTCTATGCCCTCATGCAAACACTGCCAGCTTCAAATTCTGCACCGCAATAAACAAAGAAAAAGCCGGTTTTGAGAGCTCTCGAAACCGGCGGCAGGCGGTACAGATGAAAAATTCAAACTTTTCAAAAGATAAAGCCTCTGAAATCAACTGATTTCAGAGGCTTTTTGGTCCGAGTGACAGGGTTCAAACCTGCGGCCTGATGGCCCTAAACGCATTTTTGAAACTTTTTCCATTTATTTATAATCGTTTATAGTTGTTTCCGCTTGTGATTGCTTACTTTCCGATCCTCTTTGACCACATGCTCTCCATGTGTTCCAAGCGTGTCTGTGGTAATCTATGTGGTCAAAAACTATTGCAGCACAATGGTTTTCACTGTCCGCATTATCAAAAAATAGTAATTAAAGTGGTCAAAACGCTTCTTTCCGCAAAGTTGGTGTTTTTCACCAACTCTGGGTGGGAAGCGTTTTGCGTTTCGGCTTTTTGTTTCTGGTCGGTCGGATTGTAACTCTGCGGGAGAAGTTATACAAGGATTATTTGGCAGGACGAAAGCTCAAAATTTGCAGGGCTGTAAACAAAGAAGAAGCAACGCAGATGACCCGACAAGAACGGTGAAGGCCTAAACCCGCTGCCAAAGCAAAGGCAAATTATCACACACAGAGATGTTCATAGGCATATCGCCGTAGGCCCCAAGGCCGGTATTTTCCTGGATTTGACTTGTCTTTCTGGAGAGCCTGTCGTCTGATTTCTCTGTTCCTCCATTCCGGGGAAATGAAGGAACAGAGACTACACGACAATTTGATGTTTTTCTCCGTCATCCTCCAGCAAAACTCTGTTTCCCTGAATAAGCCTGCCATCCGCGGTGATTGCTTCCGTTGTCAGCAGTCCCTTGCTTCTGCTTTCAACCCTGATCTCATAGAGAGATCTCCCATACTGATATACAATGGAAAAATCCCCAAAGATTGCAGGTGTCGTCGGATCAATGACCAACTCATTTCCTTCTTTCCGGATACCTAGAAACCAGTTTAACAAGCCCTGATACATCCAGCCCGCGGAACCGGTATACCAACTCCAGCCGCCTCTTCCGGCATAGGGCGGGCTGAGGGCGATATCCGCCGTCATTACATACGGTTCTTTCTCGTACCTGAGCGCATCCTTTCTGCTTTGCGTAAGATAAATCGGGTTCAGCATAGTGAACAGGGTCTGCGCCATATTATCATCATGCAGCATCGATGCGGCAATTGCCAGCCAAACCGCCGCATGGGTATACTGGCCTCCATTTTCCCGCATGCCGGGGATATAATTTTTGATATAACCCGGACTTTTTGTTGTCTTATAAAAGGGCGGTGCCAAAAGCAGGGAAAGGGCTTCCTCCTCCCTTACCAGATAACGCCATGCCGATTGCATTGCCGTTTTCGCCCGTTCCTTTTCTGCCCCCTTTGATATCACGCTCCAAGACTGGCTGATGGAGTCGATCCTACATTCGTCGTTTTCCTTTGAACCAAGCTTCGAACCGTCGTCATAAAAGGCCCGAAGATACCATTCCCCATCCCAGGCATGTTCTTCGATGCTCTGGAGCAGAGTCTCCCGTTTCTGCTCCAGTTCCCGGCCGCAGGCCCCATCGCCTTCCTGATCGCACAGAGGAATGAAGTCGCCCAGTACGGTGTACAAAAACCAGGCCAGCCAAATGCTTTCTCCTTTCCCCATCGCCCCTACCTCATTCATCCCATCGTTCCAGTCGCCTCCCCCCATCAGAGGAAGTCCATGCCCTCCGAAGCGGGTCCGGCTGATAGCTTTTTTACAATGTTCATAAACGCTTTCACATCGCTCGGACACTTCCGGAGTGAACATCGCAGCCTCCTGGCCCTTCTTCAGTTCCGGGCCTTTGATATAAGGAACCCGCTTCTTTAAGATCTCGGCGTCTCCGGTGCTTCGGATATAGGCGGCGGTGCAATAAGGCAGCCACAGTAAATCATCGGAAATGCTTGTTCTGACCCCGATTCCAGTCGGAGGATGCCACCAATGCTGGACATCCCCCGCTTCAAACTGCCTGCTACAGGCAAGCAGAATCTGCCTGCGCAGAACCCCCGAATCCGCGAGGAGAAGAGAAAGTGCATCCTGAAGCTGATCCCGATATCCAAACGCTCCCCCGCACTGATAAAAGCCCGTTCTTGCCTGAATGCGGCAGGACAGTGTCTGATAGAGCAGCCAGCCGTTCATTAAGATATCGACCGCCCTGTCCTTCGTCTTCACCTGAACAGTTCCCAATATTTTGTCCCAATAGGCTTTTACCCGGTCAAGTTCCCTTTCAGCGGCACCATCTTTATACTTGGATCTGATTTTGAATATCTCGCCAAGGCTGCTGCTCTGCCCCAGCCCGAACAGCACCGTCTTGCTCTCCTGGGGCTGTATGGCTACGGATACCTGAATCGCTCCGCAGGGATCATCGCATACGCCCGTATTGCAGGACAGCTTGATTTCCGCTCCCCTCGGTTCCCGGATGCTGCCCCTCTGCCCCAGAAATTCCTGCCTGCCGCCGGTATAGCCGACGATTGTTTCACTGGAAAACAGGTAGGAATAGATGTTCTGAAAATTCATCGTATAGATGTTCTTTGCACAGAAGCATTCATGCTCATTGTCATAGGAGGTCACAATATAGGAATTGGCATGCTCCCGGTCCGTGCCCATCACCCATTCCACATAATAGGTCAGGCTCAGATATTTCACCTTATCCGAGCAGTTCGTCAGCTTCAGGTTCCAAAGCTTAAGCGGCTCATCCAAAGGGGTAAAAACCGTCAGCTCCTGGTCGAAGAGCGCTTCCTGATGAAGGAATCTGCTGTACCCAAAGCCATGCCTAACCCGGTAAACGCCCCGGTCCGACCTTCCGAGGGACATGGGAGTCATCACCTCGCCAGTCGTCTCATCCAGAATATAGATCGCTTCGGAGGCTCTGTCGCTTACGGGGTCGTTGGACCAGGGTGTTAGCTTATTCTCCCTACTGTTGATATTCCAGGTAAAGCCTGCGCCGGATTCCGATATCTGGAATCCAAAGCTCTTATTTGAGACGACGTTAATCCATGGCGCGGGCGGTCTGTTATCACCCTCCAGCAGGATTTCATATTCTCTGCCCCCACAGACAAATGCTCCGAAGCCGTTAAAAAATTCATGCTCCTCCGCTTCTTTCTCCTGTGCCGTGTTCAAAGCCTCCTCCTTACCGTTCGATCCATCAAAAAATCAAGACCTGTTTCGGCTGAAATTTGCCGCGCAGCGTCAAAACGGGTACGATTTCCTCGCCAAAATCCGCAGCTTTTTATGGGTCGGACAAAGCCTAATAATTCTCATGCAGCTCATGCGGATTTTCCTGTCCATCGGTAAAATAAATCCCCGTCTTACCTGAAAAAACAACCCGCGCTACCGTATACAGCAAATCGATCTCCGCCGGTTTCATCTCATACGTGTGCAGGGTGAAAAAGCTTGGCTTTTCATTCCCTGAATCATAAATCCGAAGAGAGCTTGTCATATCGTTAATGAATTCATCCACCGCCCGAAGATAACCATGCTTGGAATCAATCAGGATGATCAGATCCACCAGAACACGGTTCATCCTCAGATATTCGTAAGCCTTTAATACATCTTTCACGATCCTTTCCTCTTCGATGGACCGAACGATCAAGAGCAGGATGGGATGATCGCCGGATATGCCGAACTTCCACAAAAAACTTTGGTTCATAGAGTTTCGCCTGATGTTTTCATCCGGCCCCCGGTAAGCACGCGCAGGATAGAAGACCGGGCTGATTAGATCCTGAAAGGCATTCAACTGGGCCCCGGTAATCTCCAGATACTTTAACTCCAGGCTCTTTTGAAGCCTGAATTTCTCCTGAATATCATCAATGCGGTAGCCTACATTCAGTTCTCCCGCTATCTTGATTGCCTCTTCCTTACTGCCGCACAATCCGGTAATAAAAGAGAGGCAGGCGGTTTCTCCCGCTCCTAAGCAGAACTGCGCCCGCAGGCTCATAATCGGATCATTGCAAAAGCCCGAGTGATTGAACGCGACGTTGTTCACCACAGAGTCTGGATTTTCCAAGGTATTGTTTCTTCCAATAAAGCGTTTTCTGTCATTTTCATACTCCAATTTTTTGCATAGCTCCGCTCCTGTTTTTACCAGGTGCATCACATAAGGGTGATCCTCGTCCGTCTTTCGCCGCCTTTTTGTAAGGAAGATTTCCTGCTCTTCCAGATACTCGCTCTCCAGAAAGAGCTTATTGAACGCAGGATGGCTTAACTCCGCCGGATAGGTATCATCCACCACCTCCACGTAACTGGTCACTTCCAGCTGCTTTTCCTGATTCCCGTGATTGGTGAGCATAACCTTCCGTATCTCAAAGGTATGATCCGCATCTAGACTGACAATCATGTCCGACGAGATATCCCCGTCTCTGCGTTTAAATTCCGCCCAGTGCGGGCAGAAAACCGCCTGGTAATGGTCCGGCTCCGTTTTGGTTGGATGATAGGCTGTGCTCCAGATTTTTCCACGTCCCATGTCCTTGATATAGATATAATTGCCTGTGTTCGCATAAATATCCGGCCGCCAGCGATAGAGCATCCGGTCTTCATATTGACTGAATCCATCTCCATCCGAGGTGATCATCAGGGAATACTTGCTGTTTGACAGATAATCCACAACCGGAGGGTTCACACCCGTACTGTTGATATACCGGTTGCTGTAACCATCCTCTTTGAACAGGGACTTCCCGATTTTTATCGTATACCCCTGCCGGGCAATAGAAATCAGGTAGGACCGGCGTTTTTCTTCCAGCAGGACTTCAGAGGCCTTGATCATCATCTCCGCATGGAACCGCTTCCGAAAAATGCCCTGATTCAAATAATTATCAATGGCCGCCAGATTCATCCCCTGATGATGTGCCATATAGGATTTAACAATACAATATGACGTCAGTTCCACAGAATTCGGTACGTTGAAATCAATCGACTCATAGAAGCCGTAAGTGCCGAATGCGCCTAATTCCTTCAGCCGCTTTAAATTTCCGATGCATTCCTCGCCTGCGACATCCAGCGCCAGCATTGTTGCATAGGGAGCAACCACCAGGGAGTCCTTACGGACCGGCTGGAGCCTTATCTTCGGAACACCGAAGGCTTTATACTGGTAATTTGAGTTTAAGTCAAAACAATAATACTGGGATTCCGAGATCCCCCATGGAATTCCCGCCGCCCTTGCATATTTCATCTGCTGAAGCACCGCTGCCCTGGAAGTCTGCGCATAGGCGGAGCCTTCATATTCCTTGAACACAAGGTTTGGCATCAGATATTCAAACATCGTGCCGCTCCAGGATACGAAGCATGGAATGCCATTGACAATAGTCAGGGGTCTTCCTAGTTTATACCAATGCTTTAGCGGCACTTGCCCCATTGCGATCGCAAGGAAGCTTGTGAGCGCCGATTCCGACGCCATCAGATCATAGCAACCCTCATCCAGCGTATGCGAGGATACATGATATCCGATATGGAACAGCATTCTCTTTTCATCAAATAAAAAGCGGAAATCGGTATTTGCCAAAATACAGTCTATTTGATCGCCGAGCGCTTTGATCCGATTTATCATTTCGCAGGCAAATTGATTACCGCCCGCCGCAATACGGCGAAGTGAGGGATCAGAACAAAATCTCTCTTCCTTCAATTTTAAGGCAGCGGCTTCCCAGACGATACTGTCGATGAGGTTCATCAGATGTCTGGTCCATGGATAATCCGCAGACGGCCTGAGCTCCCTCGCGTTTAAGTCCTCCCAGATGTCCGCGATATTCTCTATCAGTTCCCCGGTACTTTGGTATCCGGTCCTGAGCCTGTTTCCCGCAGAATCACCTGCTCTGCGAATTTCCTCATTGCTGTACTGAACTGCGGCCGTGAGCTCGGGCAGAAAATTGTCCGGATAGATCGGCTTGTCGATCTGCTCTGAAAGTCCGTTTTTCAGGGCGACCAGATGTCCCAGAAAATTACCGCTGTCTACGGTTGACAGATAGGCGGGGTTGAGTACCTCCAGAGATTTAATATCATACCAGTTATAGAGATGTCCCTTCCATTTCAGCATCTTCTGAACGGTTTCCAACAGATTTTCCACGGCTTCCACCGTGGAACTCAGCGTTTCGAACCCAAAATCCCTAGCCGACAGAATCGAAAGAAACTGAAGTCCGATATTGGTCGGTGATGTTTTATCGCTGACTTTTTCAGCCATTGAAATCTGGCAATGATCGGGACAAAGCCAGTTATTTTCCTTTGTGGAAAGCTCCTTAAAAAACAGCCAGGTTCTGCGTGCAGTATCCAAAAGCAGCTCACTGTCCTGTGCCTTCTCCCTGGGGTGAATTTTGTTTTCCGGTCGGCTGACTCGGTATGCGATTTCAAAGGCAGCGCCCCAGTTGACCATGATGATTCCTGCCAAAATCATTCCTGCAGGGTTCAGATCACCCACGAATAAAAGGATGGCCAGCATAAACGCCGGAGGGAGAGAGCTCCACATGCTGAGAAAATATCCTCTTCTAGTGTTGACAATGGAGGCATCCACCGCTTCCGCCGTATTCCAGTGAAGCAGGTTCTTTTTGCTGAGTAAGACCCGGTACAAGGTTCTGATAATTGCATCCGATGCGATATAAGCGCGGTAGGGAGTGATCGCAAACTCCAGTAACACCCTTTCCAGCATCACGGCAAGGTCCTTTAAAAAGCTTTTATAAACAAAGGCCAGCTCTGGCCGGATCAGCTTCCTGGTGATCACTGCAAGCAGCAGAATCATCATGGAAAACAGGTCGTTAAAAAAAACAAACGGCAGCCAAAGATAAGATGCTTTTGGCATCCACGCCAGATTCAGCAGGATCAGTAGAATTTTGCTCAGAGGCACCAGGCTTCTTCTCAAATTGTCAAAGATTTTCCATTTTGAGAGTGCGCATAAGCTTTTCCCATCCGGGGTCTTTTTCAGGAACAGCCAGGGTGACAGCTGCCAGTCCCCGCGCAGCCACCGGTGTTCCCTTTTGGCAAAGGACAAAACGCTGTTTGGAAAATTGTCCATAATCATAGCCGTGCTGGAAAAGGCCGTCCGTGCATAGCAGCTTTCAAAAAGGTCATGACTGAGGATCCGGTTTTCCGGCACCTTGTCCTGGAGCACCTTGTTGAAGGCCCTGATATCATAGATTCCCTTTCCTGTATAAATTGCTTCATTGAAAATATCCTGGTAGATATCCGAAATGACGGCCCCATAATGGGCAAGGCCCGATTCTCCTGCGAATATTTTCGTAAATCTGCTGCCGTTTTTATCTGCAATATGATTTCTGACTGAGGGCTGTATGATGACATAGCCCTCAGTCACCTTTTGATTGGCGGGATCCAGAATCGGCTGATTCAAAGGGTGGTCAATCAGTCCGACCAATTTTGCGGCATTGTCACGAAGCAGGTTTGTATCCGCATCCAGTGTAATCACATACCGAAAGGTGGTAAGAAGCTCCCGGTCGCAGTAAATGGACGAAAAGGTGGTGTCCTCCTCTCTTACCCCATTTAAAAGGTTGTTAAACTCATCCAGCTTTCCCCTCTTGCGCTCCCATCCCATATAGCAGTTCTCAGCTTTATTCCATTTGCGGCAGCGGAAAAACAGGGAAAACCGCTGGTGCTCCGACGGATAGCGCTCATTCAGTTCCTTCATGCGCGCGAAAAGAGCGCTTTCAATCACCGCGTCTTTCGGTGCGGACTGGTACGGGGAATCCTCGAAATCGAGCAGCAGCGTGAAAAAAAGATTGGACTGCCGGTTTGCCAGATAATGCTTTTGAAGGCGATCCATATACTCCAGGCCCTGTTCCTTCGAAGAGACGATCACCGGCATGACCACAAAGGTCCGTGCTTCTTCCGGTATTTCCTTCAGATAGTTCAGTGAGGGAATTTTCTTGACTTTAATTCTTCTGGTAAATATAAAATTTGTAATCTCTGTGGAAATACCCATTAACAGCGGCACCGCCGCCAGAAGGGCGATTACATACCGGCCGGTATCCCACAACCCGCCAAAGGCCCGGAACGCATAGAGCAGGCAGGCGCTCAACCCCGCAAGAATCAGGAACATGGTGAGAAAATAAAGGAATCCCTTCACATTCGTCTTTTTTTTGATGCTTTTGGGGATCGGTTTTCCCAACGCCTTCGCTTTCAGGACCGGATACCCCTTTCCCAAAAGATAGGCGCCTACATGATGGGAGCAGTTTAGGTCTTCCATTCCCTGAACCGCCAGTTCCAAACAGTCCTTCGCTATTTTTTCCTCCGTCAGCCGATAGCGGCGCGATAGTTTAACAATGACCCCGCGGTACATGCCCCTGGATTCCAAATCCATCCTTTGATAGATACCGTCCGGATCCTGTGATAAAATCCGCTCCAGGCAGGAATATTCCGCAAAGAATTTTTCTTCATCCACTTCATTGATATCCCTCAGGCTAACAATCAAAGTCCGGATATTTGTTTCAAGAAGCGATTCGGCCTTTCCCTCCTCCAGGAATATGCTAGAGGTCTTCACCTGTTTTTCCCGGGAGGCAAGATGATACTCCAGATATCTTTGAATGGACGCCTCGTCAAAGGACATATTTTTCAACAGATAGATTACATGGGAATGGAACGAGCAGTTCATCCTCAGGCTATCTTCTATTTTACAAAACAGCGCCGAAAGGTTGGCCGGCTCCCGCTGATCCGCCAGCTTATCCCGGAGAAATTTTTCCGCCTTCAACTTCACATTGATCATACGAAGAATTTCATCCGCGATTGCAATGATTTCTTCAAGAAGGCAAAAGGCCAGCACCTCCGGCAAAGCCCAGATCTCCTTATCCATAAGCGGTATCTTCTGCTGATAAGCCTTCAGCATCACGGAAATATTTTCTTCACTCAGGTGTCCGCCGGAAAGAGCCACCATCTTTTTCGCCACGATATAGATGCGGGGAAAATTACGGTATTCCGTTCCTTTCAGAACCGGCAATGCGGTGTGGCCTATTCCCAAGGTACGCACTTTTTTAATTTCCCGATACAACATTTGGAAATTGTCAAAGAGCCAGCGCGCGGCTGGAATCAGAAAAATGATATCCGCGGATACGGCAGAAATGCTGTCTCTGATCTGATTCAGCTTTTTATAGGCGGCCTGATTATGATCGTTCAGAACGAAGCTATACCCGGTAAGGCTAACCTGACTGTGGCTTTCCGCCAGGTCAATCATTTGCTTCTCCCACTCGTCCGGACCCTGCTTATCTCCTTCTTCTGAAGAGCAAGCCGAGAAATTCACTCTTTTCCCAAAATTTTTAAATCGCCAATACAGCATGAATAGAACAAAACAGGACAATAAAAACGGTATCAGTAGTTTAACCGGCAGAGGCAAATTGGTATAAAAATTAATATTCTTTAACAAGATCTGCAATTGAGGCTCCTCCTCCATATATGACGGCATCTCTTGCCAGATAGCCTGCCAGCTTTCAAAGTAGATATTCTTTATTAATCTCCTGTTAGATTGAAAAAATTCATGTAACCTTCGTGATCCTGCACGCGATTTAGTTTTTTGAATCTTTGCGGCCAACGGTTATTCCATATCTTGCTGCGGCTTTTTGGCAAAATCTCCACTCTGAAAGCCGCATTAATTGCAGTAAAAAAGTACCCCCTGCAATGAACGGCACCCCAATTGTTTTAGACAGTATGATATACTGAATAACGATTGGGGTGCAGTTCACTTTTTGGAAATGGGCCCGGCACGCTTTTTGCAATGGTATAATTTGCTACTTTGGAGGGAAATCATAGAAGTGCAGAGAGTAAACACCCCAAATGTGATAGAATCAAAGAAAGAACAAGGTGGTGTTTGCCATGCGCAAATATGACAAGGAGTTCAAAGAAGAAACGGTTAACTGTCCGATGAAATCGGCGTGTAACAGGCGGCGGCACGACTGGGCATTCCGTACTACTCTCTGGCAGAGTGGCGGCAAAAGCGAAAGGCCTTCGGAGATCACGCCTTCGTCGGAAGCGGTATTCACCGCGATGCACCGCTATCCGAGAACGAGCGCCGACTGATAAAGGAAAT
>Ga0163159_1003455_pt1 | contig 11916 bp, 5 predicted proteins | sample BioMet9_FD_108702 | JGI IMG/M metagenome (GOLD analysis project Ga0163159, IMG submission 108702) | Microbial communities from bioreactor (seeded with sewage sludge) at Lawrence Berkeley National Lab, California, USA - Biofuel... | ecosystem: Engineered > Bioreactor > Anaerobic > Unclassified ... | reverse complement strand
GGCTACTTCGGAAGATATTTTGTCTTTGAGCAACTGGCTTAATGAAGACGAAAAGAATCAGGAAGAATTTCGTCATCTGAAAAGTTATTGGGATGCCGAAGTTACTTATAATAAGGAGATTTCATCTTCGCTGGCTATATCAAAGCTTGAACAGAATATCCAAGGAAATATTCTGCACATGAAAAAACGTCATTCTCTGCAAACGGTTTTTTCAGTTGCCGCCGCCATAGCATTGTTGATGGCTTTATCTTTCTCTTACTATTTTTATCATTCCAGCAAACAGCCATCGGAACAACATTATTATACATATATGGCGGGTGAACAACAGTCTACTTTCAAGCTGAAAGATGGTACCGAAATTACTTTGAACAAAAATAGCCAGCTGACGATATCCAATTTGTATGGTAAAATAAATCGTACTGTTAATTTAATAGGTGAAGCTTATTTTGCAGTGGCAAAAGATAGCTCTAAGCCTTTTAATGTACAGATGAATAATGCTTTGATTACCGTTTTGGGAACTCATTTTAATGTAAAGGCAGATCCTGAATCAGATAATATTACCGCCACACTGATAGAAGGTTCCATCAAATTCAAAGGAGCCGAACAAACCATCATAATGACACCTAATCAGCAGTTGACATTCAGCAAATCAACTAACAAAGTAGAAATCGAATCCGTAGATGCCGAAGTATATACTGCATGGAAAAATGGTGTATTAAAATACAAATCCATTTCCTTTGTCGAATTAATAAATGACCTCCGTGAAACATATAAAGTAAATATCCAAATAAAGAATAGTAAGTTGTTAGATCCGAAAATATCTGTCTCTGGCACATTTGATGAGAAACAAAATATTGATCAAATATTGGAAGTTATATCTCGCAGTTTACCAATAAAATGGTATAGAAAGGATGACATTTATTATATTAGATAGAAATAGTATATAGTAATAATCAAAAAAAATGAATATGAAAACACAATTATTGTTGCCCTAAATAAACCGGCTATACTAGAATAGCATAGCCGGTAGAGATTTGATTTAATTAACCACTTTGTCCCCTCCGCGACCAAACATTGAGGACAAAGTAAATTATCAATTTTTAAATCCGTACAAATATATGGAACATTTTTATAATGACAAGTCTTTATTATCCAAAGACTTAAAAAAATTACTAATAATCATGAGAATCACTATAGTATTGCTATTTGTGGGATTATTTCAAATGGTGGCTGAAGTCTCCTATTCTCAAACAACAACGGTAACTTTAAAAGCTGAACAAACTTCATTAGTTTCTCTCTTTGCACAAATAGAAAAACAAAGTGAATTTATGTTTTTCTATGTTGATGCTGATGTACAGAATGTTCGAGTAACAATAAATGCTCATAATAAAACGATTGATGAGGTTTTATCTCAGGCGTTTAAAGGCACTAATTTAACTTATACGATCAATGATAGAAATATTAATATCTTAAAGAGAGGTTTTACCTCAAATCATGAAGTCCAACAAAAACAAACTAAACATATATCAGGTAAAGTGACTGATATAAATGGTGTACCAATTATTGGTGCAAATGTGATTGAAAAGGGAACAACGAATGGAAATATAACTGATGTAGATGGAAACTTTGACTTTAATGTTTCCTCATCTTCTTCTGTACTTCAAATTTCATATATAGGCTATTTACCACAATCAATAACTGTTGGGTCTAAAAGTAGTTTTATTATAAAACTTATGGAAGATTCTCAAAAAATAGATGAGGTTGTTGTCGTGGGTTATGGTACACAGAAAAAAATTAATTTAACCGGTGCTATCACAAGTGTAGATGTAGGTAAAATTATAGAATCAAGACCAATAACAAATATTTCTAATGGTTTAGCGGGAATAGCACCGGGACTATATGTTAATTCCGATAGTAATGATCCCGGATCAAATGCGAGTTTATTAGTTAGAGGTCAAGGAACATTGAATAATTCAGCTCCATTAGTCCTTGTTGATGGTGTAGAAAGTAATATTGGATTTGTTGCCCCTCAGGATGTGGCTAATATTTCAGTATTGAAAGATGCTGCTTCTTCTGCTATTTATGGTTCCAGAGCTGCTAATGGTGTTATTTTAATAACGACTAAAAAGGGTGAAACTGGAAAAGTACGTATTAGTTATGATGGCTATTTAACATTACAATCTGTCATTAATAAAATACCTATGGTGGATAATAGTGTAGAATATATGGAACTGGTCAATGAAGCTTATGGAAATTCTGGTGTAGGAAAACCTTTTAGTGATGCAAATATTCAGAATTGGAGAGATCATCAAGGCGATGATCCTATTTTATGGCCAAATTCAAATTGGATGGATGCAGTCTTTAGAACTGCTGTAACATCTAATCATACGCTTTCCGTTACGGCGGGTACTGAAAAGGTAAAAACTTATGCTTCTGTTAATTTCGAAAATACTCCAGGTATTATAGAAAATACAGGAATGAAAAAGCAAAGTTTTCGCTCTAACACGGATTTGAAGCCGACAAAATGGTTAGATCTTGGCATGAACTTGAATGGAGTGTTGGTAGATAAAAGTATGGGAAGTAGTATGTTAAGTACAATGTTTAACAATTCTATAATCTGTGTCCCAACTGTTGTGATAAGAACACCTGATGGAAGATATGGCGGTCAGAATAATTCAGAAGATAATCAATATGCAGAAAGTCCATTGGCATATCTTAACTCAATAAGAGGAGAAAACAAAACGTATTCGATGAAAACACGTTTTTTTGGAACTCTTACTCCATTGAAAGGTTTGTCAATAAATGGATCATATAACTATGAATTTTTTATGCATCGTACAATGTCTCGACCTCATGGAATTGATAGATGGAATTTCCAAACGAATACCATTATTGTTCAAGGTAAACCTACATTATATGTGAGTTATGCTGAATCTAAGCAAATAAGAAATATGATGGATGGAAATGTTACTTATGAGCATAAATTCTTTGATGATAATTTGTATTTTAAGATTCTAGGGGGTTCAAGTCAAGAACAATTCGAATCAGATTATAATTCGGTTACTAAACAAGGTCTGATCGATCAGAATCTGACACAACTTGATGCAGCAAATGGTGAAGCGTCTGCAAGTGGCTATTTAAGTGATTGGTCAATGAGATCATATTTTGGTAGAGTAAATTTATCATGGGCTGATAAATATTTAGTTGAATTTAATATACGAAGGGATGGTTCATCAAGATTCAGGACTAACCATAGATGGGGTAATTTCCCTTCAGTGTCTGCTGGTTGGAGAATATCTGAGGAACCATTTATGAAATCATTAAAAGGTTCATGGTTACAAAATTTGAAAATTAGAGCTTCTTATGGATCATTAGGTAATAACTCTGTTGGAAACTATGAATCAATATCTTCATTAGCATTTGCAGATTATGTTTTAAATAATACTCCTACAACTGGTTTTGCAATTAGATCTATTGCAAATGGAAACTTGACATGGGAATCAACATACGTTACAGATCTTGGATTAGATTTTAATATTCTTAATAATAGATTAAGCGCTGTTATTGACTATTATAATAAGCAAACTAAAAATATTTTGATCGATCTCCCTGCTCCTTATGAACATGGTGCGGCAGGTATTCCAACTCAAAATAGTGCTTCAGTACGCAATAGAGGATTCGAGGTCACATTAGGATGGCAAGATAAAATTAATAATTTTGGATATTTCATTAATGCAAATATAGCATATAACAAAAACAAGGTTACGAAGTATAAAGGTGATGAATATACTCTTTCTGGAACTAATATGATTAAAGAAGGATATCCAATAAATGTCCAATATTTGAGATTGTTTGATAGAATAATACAAACTGATGAAGATGTAGCTGTTGTTCAATCAATGATTGATAATGCTCCAGTTGATTCTAAGGGGAATAAGATAAATCCTTTTTCAGCAAATGGAAGGCCTGTAAAGGGTGATATTTTGTATAAAGATGTGAATGGCGATGGATTAATTAACGATAATGATCGTACAACAATAGGTAATGGTTTGACTCCAACTATCCAATACTCAGCCACATTGGGATGTAGTTATAAACGTATCGATTTATCTCTTTTCTTTCAAGGGATAAGTGGGCTTAAAAGAATTTTACTTGACTCTTATTATACTCCTGTTTTGTCAAGAGGTTATATAGTAAATAAGGAAATAGCGGATGGGAGATGGTATGAAGGACGTACGACCCCTGCATTTTTTCCTAGGTTATTGACTAGTAATACAAAAAATACAGTAAGTAGTGATTTTTGGTTGCAAGACATGTCGTATTTGAAAATAAAAAATATCCAAATCGGATATACATTTCCTTCACGTATGCTACCTTCTTTGAATATTTCAAAATTAAGAGTATATGCAAGTTTAGAAAATTTCTTCACTTTTACATCATATAAAGGTATTGATCCTGAAGTGTCAGGTATGAATTATCCTACAATGAAGCAAGCAGTTTTTGGTATTAATCTATCATTTTAGAAAGGAGAACAAACATGAAAAAGATTTATAAATATATAGTGCTTCTGTGTTGTTCAGTATTTTTACTGAGTTGTTATGATTTGGAAAGATATCCGCAAGATCAGTTAAGCACAGAAACTTTTTGGCAAAATGATGATCAAGCCAAAGAAGGAATAATGGGTTGTTATCAATGCATGAGATATGGTTACATTTATTATTATCATTTTATGATGGATGTTTGTTCTGATGCAGGGCAAGGTGTTGGAAATGGTCTTTATAATATTACTCGAGGTACATGGACTTCTTCTACCTCATTTGTGCTTTCAAAATGGCAACAGACTTATGAAGGCGTTGCGCGTACAAATTATGTGATTAAAAGTTTGGGTACAGCAACAAATGTTAGTGAAACAGTTAAAACACAAATTTTAGGAGAAGCAAAATTCCTTCGTGCCTTGTATTATTTCAATTTGATGATTCATTTTGGTGGTGTCCCAATTTATGATGAAACATTTGATTATGAAAATAATTATATGGACATGGTTAAACCAAGGAATAGCATTGATGAAGTCAGAGCTTTTATATTAAAAGATCTTCAGGAAGCTATTGGAGTACTTCCTGTTAAATGGGATGCTGCTAATTATGGACGTGCTACTAAAGGCGCTGCTTATGCATTGGAGGGGAAAGTCTATCTTTATAATAATCAATATGATTTAGCAGCTAAAGATTTTGAAGAAATTGTTTTAGATCCTTCAAATCGCGGTTATGGTTATAAATTGTACAATAATCTCCCTGATTTATTTTTACCTAAAGGTGATCAAAGTGATGAGATGATTTTTGCTATTCAGAATTATTCAACAGCAGCATACAGTTTAGGTATGCCATTTGCTTGGTTTATGGGTACTATTTCAACAATTGGTTCATGTTGGAATTATTTAATGCCATCTAATAATTTGGTTGACAGCTATGAACTTAAAGATGGTAAACCATTCAATTGGGACGATTTTATCCCTAATTTTAAAGAAAATACTAAGGTTAAACAAGAAACATTTATTGCTACCCTCTCTGTAGATCAAAAGACTGTAGCTACATATCCAAAATATTACAAAGAATTGTTGGCAATGTATGATCAGCGCGATCCAAGAATGCAGCAAACGATTTTACTTCCTTATACACATTATTGGGGCTGGGGTGGTAATAAACCGTTAGATTGTGTTTATGTATGTGCAACAGGAATTGCACGATCAAATGGATTTGTGGTGCCTGATGCAAGTTATTGGCCATATTTGTACAGAAAGTTTGTTCCTGAAGGTGATATGGATGGATTGATGGCACCGACACAGAGGGCTAATACGCCTATTAATTATCCGATAATTCGTTATGCTGATGTATTATTAATGTTGGCTGAATGTTATAATGAATTAGGAAAATATGATGAAGCTGTCGAATACATTAATATGGTTCGCCAACGCCCATCAACTAATATGCCTAAAATTAATAGTGGTCCATCTTGGTTGGAAGCGAGAACACATGACCAGATATTCGAGCGTATCAAACACGAACGTTTAGTTGAATTCCCGGCTGAAGGTCATAGGTATTATGATCTTATTAGGTGGAAACAGATGGAAAAACCTATGAATGGTAGAGAATTGGATATCGTAGATAAATTACGTTATGTAAAAGTGTTTGATGCTTCAAAAGACTATTTATGGCCTATTCCACAGGTGGCTATAGACAGAAATCCAAATTTAACTCAAAATCCTGGTTGGCAATAATATAATTGAACTATAAATGTATGAATAGACATATTGTATTAGTTACATTTTTTACATTGTTATTATCAGCGTCATTTATTGGCGCTGATAATTTGACAGTTCGACTTTATCAAGTTGATCCTTTAAAGAAAGTATTAAAAGAAGCTTCTTATTTTCGAGATGAAATAGATACTGTAAGAATAGCAAAGGGAGAAACAGGATCTCTTCAGATTGTTGTTAAAGGATTGACAGATATTTCGGATATGCGCGCAACTGTTGGAGAGATTGCTTCAGGTAATAATAGAATATATGGGGCTAAGGCTGCATGGATTGGATATGTTGGTGTTGATCGTTCGTGCTATCCTCCATCATATAATATTATCCGTTCGGCATGTCATTATTTTCCAGATCCAATTTTACCTGATAGTGCTTTTAGCATTGAGAGTGGTGAAGTACAACCTTTATGGGTAAGTATTCCTACTGATAAATTAACTGTTCCAGGTCTTTATAAAGGCGAGGTAAATATTACTGGTATAGCAAATAATATACATCAAATTTGGAAAAAAGTTTTTTATATACGCGTTTATAATATTATTCTTGAGAAAAGTCCTTTGCTTATAACAAACTGGTCTTCACATTTCAATCCAAAGGCGTTATGTTATTTAAATAATGATGAGGATGTACCTGCATATTCGCCTCTCTATTGGGAATTGATTGAAATGCATGCAAAAATAATGTCAGAACATAGACAAAATGTGCATCGTATTTTTCCTATTTGGCATACTTTATATACTTATAACGAGGGAAAATATACTTTCAATTTTGAACGTTTTGATAAAGAAGTTGATATCTTTGACAAATATGGTCCATTAAAACGAATTGAAGGAGGGCAATTGGCTTGGAGATCTTCTGAAGATTGGAATAGTCAATATTATGTTGAAATTCCTCTTCCTGATAATGAAGAAACAAGTAAGTTGATAAAAGGTGCTAATCCTATGAAAGTAGAAAATGGAATACGTTTCGTAAAACTTCCAATTCAAGATAAGAGAGCAAAGAATTTTCTTAAACAGTTTTTGCCTGCTTTGAAACAGCACTTAATAGAAAAAGGTTGGATTGACAGATATATGCAGCATATAGGCGATGAGCCAATTCTTCAGAATGCAAAATCTTACTGTGCAATTAGTAAATACGTAAAAGAATGTTTTCCTGAAATTAAAATTTTTGATGCAGTTTGGACATCAAAAGAATTGAAAGGTGCTGTTGATATATGGGTGCCACTCCTAAGTGTATTAAATAGAGATTATAAGTTTTATCAAGACATACAGAAAAAGGGAGGTGAAGTTTGGTTTTATACTTGCGTTGTTCCACAAGGCAACTATGCAAATCGTTTTATAGAATTGCCTTTAATAGAAACTCGTCTTCTCCATTGGATAAATTATAAATATAATCTCCCTGGTTATTTACATTGGGGGTTGAATTTTTGGCAGAAAGATCAACTTCATACAAATGCTGATCGCGATTCGGGGAAATTGCCTGCAGGAGATAACTGTATTGTATATCCGGGTTATAGGAAATTGTATACTTCTATACGGTTTGAAACGATGAGAGATGGCATTGATGATTATACATTGCTTAAAATGCTTGAAAAGAAAAATGCAGATAAGGCTAAGGAATTTGCTGCTGATTTGATTATACGTTTTGATAAGTATGATGAGTCGGTAAGTTACTTTCGTAAGGTAAGAAAAAACTTATTGGAAACATTAAGTAGTTATTCAAATTAAAACAATTATATTAGATAATAAATAGTACATGTATGAATACTAATAAATTAAACAGAAGAGAATTTTTAACAGAAGTATCAGCTGCATCATTAGGTCTGATGGCTTCTGGCAGTGTATTTGCATCAGCTCCTTCAGCTGAATCTGAAACAACTCGTAAATTAGCAATATTAGGAGGCAATCCAGTTCGTGCAGACAAATTCTGGCCGAAATGGCCTGATCCGAATGAAGAGATTGTTTCTGCAATAACAAAGACGGCTCGTAGTGGGATCTGGTGTAGAATTGATGATCCTATAAATGGCAATGTAGCCACTTTTGAAAAAGAATATGCCAAATTGATGGGAACTAAATATTGTGTAGCTACAGGTGCTGGAACTCAAGCTCTTCACACTTGCATGGAAGCATTGGGAATTGGTCCTGGCGATGAGGTGATCACATCTCCATACACGGATATGGGGACTTTGCAGTCAATCCTGTCTGCCCGTGCTCTCCCAGTTCTCGCTGATATTGAACGTGAGTCTTTCCAGATTGATCCGGCAGACGTTGAAAAAAAGATTACGGCTAATACAAAGGCTATCATTCCGATACATATTATGGGACAAGCTTGCAATATGGATAAAATTATGGATATAGCCAAACGCCATAATCTATATGTCATTGAAGATGCTTGTCAGGCACATCTCGGGTTGTATCATGGAAAGAGATTAGGATCAATTGGTAATGCAGGCTGTTTTAGCCATCAGTCATCCAAAACTATTCCTTGTGGAGAAGGTGGAAGTATCATTGGTGATGACGAGGTTCTGATGGACAAATGTTATACTGTTCAGAATCACGGTACAAACCGCCAAGGACATAGCGTGACTATTGGTCCGAAATATCGTATGAACGAGTTTGAGGCATCCGTTCTGCTTGCCCAGTTACCACATGTTATGATGCAGTGGGAAAAAAGATGTGAGAATGCAGCTTATCTGACTGAGAAGCTGAAAGACTGCAAAGGACTAGTTCCACAAACTTTATATGACGGACCAAAAAGCGGTTCTTTCTATCTGTATGCTCTAGGTTATCGAAAAGAATATTTCAACAATGTTCACCGCAATGTATTTTTAAAGGCATTGGCTGCAGAAGGCATTCCAGGTTTTAGTTCATGGATTAAAAACGGACTGCAGCGCGAACCGTGGATCGATCATATCCTGCAGCTCAGAGAATATCAAAAGATGTTTGATGCAAGCCGACTGAAGAGATATAAGGAAGAAACGATATGTCCTAATGTGGACCGGGCAGCTGATGACGAACTGGTTATGTTATGGGCCAGCGGTGTTCTTCTGTCAGATAAAAAAACAATGGATGATATGGTAAATGCCATCATGAAGATATATGAAAACAAGGATCAGTTATTAAAAATACAAGCATGAACGATTCTAATTTAACCAGACGAGAATTTATTAGACGTAGTTCTCTGACAGGATTGGGTTTGGCAACAGGTTTAGGTATGACTTCTACAATGAAGGCAGAAAATAAACCGTCTGACAAATGGATTAGTGAAAGTGCAGCAAAGATAAGCAAGGTCCCAACAGATAAAAGAGAATCTTCTGCTTTGAGAGTCTCTCTTTTTGATATAGATGCGACACCTCCTGTCGGTTCTCAGTTAGCTTACGATCCGATGGTTGCCTCTTGGGATTTGAGTTTGCGAGCAAAAGGTATCGTTTTTACTGGTGCCGGATTACCACTTGTCATCTGTGCTGTCGATTGGATTGAGATTTGCAATGAGAGTTATGATGCTTTTAAGGAAGCTTTGTCGAAAGGAGCAAATACAACTCCTGAACGTGTTACTGTTCATACTTTACACCCGCATGATTCTGTATATTCAGATTTGGGCGCCGAGAAAATAATTGTATCTAATCATCAGAATCCGGGACGCTTTGAAAGTACTTTTCAACGGGCATTCATTGAAAAATTATCTAAGTCTGTAGCAGATTGTATGAAGACGGCAGTTCCTATAACCCATGTGGGATATGGAAAAGCACAAGTTCATCAGGTTGCCTCATCCCGAAGGGTATTTAATGCTGATGGCACATTTAAAGACACCCGTTATACCAAATGTGTGGATCCTGAAATGAGGGCGGCGCCCGTTGGTTTAATTGATCCGGATGTTGATGTGGTCAGTTTATGGAATAACGATTTGCCTGTTGTTGTGATGTCGTTTTATGCAACCCATCCGCAAAGCTATTACCGCACAGGTGTAGCCAATCCTGATTTTGTTGGCGTTGCCCGTTTCTTCAGGCAACTGGCAGTTCCTGATGCCTTACATATTCATTTCAATGGTGCCGGTGGAAATATTGCAGCGGGGAAATACAATGATGGAGCAAAAATCAATCGATTGATTCTTGCTGAACGTTTAGCGGAAGGAATGAAAAATGCCTGGGAAGATACCGAGAAGATTCCGATCTCTGCTGATGATCTCAAATGGAAAGTAGAAAAGGTGACTTTCAAGCCTGCTTTGTATATGCCGGAATTGGAGAAAGAGTTGAAAAATAATCCGGTTCTATATGGAGAAGATGTCATCAACGGTAAGAAGATGGCTTTTTATAAACGTTGTAAAGAAGGGAAAAAATTAGATTTCGAATGTCTGTCCTTTAAGAATATTCGAATTTTGTTTCTTCCGGCAGAAATGGGAATCGAATTCCAGTTGGCAGCAAAAGCCGAAAGGAAAGATCTGTTTGTTACAATGGCAGCTTATGGAGATTGTGGACCTTCCTATATAAGTCCGACACATGCTTTCAGTGAAGGAGGTTATGAAGTAAGTAAAATAGCTGATAATACAGCGCCTGACACTGAACAGGCCGTTCTTGCCGGAATACATGCGTTATTAAAAGATTAAATATTTTGAATCATGAAATTATTAAAGATTATATTTGTTTTGGCAGGAGGAATATTCATATTCACACAATGTGCAAAACAACAGGAGAAGACAAAAGAAAATAGTTTGACTACTAATTCAAAGCAATTGACAGCTACACATTATTTTTCCGGATTCAATGATGCTCATGATACCTACAATGCGATATCTGCAGCGAGTGATGGAAAGATTTATTATGTTTTATCATCCGCAAAATACGATGAAGGAGGTAAATTCTATGTGTATGATCCGGCAACTGATTCTATCCGCTTTATAGCAGACCTGACAGACGCTGTTGGTGAAACAGGAAAGAATTGTATCGCTCAGGGTAAAAGTCATGTCGAATTTACTGAATGTGATAAAAAGCTTTATTTTGCTACTCATATTGGATATTATGAAATGATAAAAGGAGCTGAATCCTTGCCCGTCCATGCTCCTGTTGGATACAAATTATATCCAGGAGGTCATTTCTTGGATTATGATTTGCAGACAGGGAGACTGGAAGAACTTGCATTAGCACCAAATGGCGAAGGCATCATTACAATGGCGATGGATAAGGATCGTAAGCATTTGTATGGAATAACTTGGCCGACAGGATACTTCATTGATTATGACATGAATGCTAAAAAGTTATTGAACTTAGGTTTGATTGATGAAAAAGGTGAATCCGGTGTCATAGGCAAGGATTACCGCGTCATTTGTCGTTCAATGTTTGTTGATCCGCGTGACGGAAATGTCTATTATTCGACAGCCGAAGGGAACATTTTCAGTTATAAGCCCGGACAGGATAAACCAAAGAAACTTGAGAACGTCAATTTGAGATTGGATTATTTTGGATCGTATGATTACACTGGAGCGGGTAGTATGGGATATAACTGGAGGAAGATTTTTTGGTACGCTCCGGACAATTGTGCTTACGGTGTTCATGGGAATTCAGGCTATCTGTTCAAGTTCGATCCAAAGGCTGAAAAGATAGAGATTGTAGATCG
>Ga0163159_1003453_pt1 | contig 11919 bp, 15 predicted proteins | sample BioMet9_FD_108702 | JGI IMG/M metagenome (GOLD analysis project Ga0163159, IMG submission 108702) | Microbial communities from bioreactor (seeded with sewage sludge) at Lawrence Berkeley National Lab, California, USA - Biofuel... | ecosystem: Engineered > Bioreactor > Anaerobic > Unclassified ... | reverse complement strand
GGATTTCTCCCCTTTCGGGGAGAGCCAGCATCGCATTTGTCTGGACGTCGGCCACAGCCGCCGCCCCGCCAATCGCCCAGTTTGCGGGCAGAAGCCCGCGCCCACTTTAGAAACGGAGGAACGCATGAAGGATACGACATTCAGCATCCGGATCGCGTCTGACGATCTGGATACCATCAAGCGGAAAGCAAAAACAGGCGCGGCTTTCCCAGAGCGACTACGTCACCCGCTGCTGCCTCGGCAGGCAGGTGGTGGTTGTGGAGGATCTGAAGGAAGTTCTGAAACAGCAGCGCGCCATCGGCAACAACCTCAACCAGCTCACGGTGCTGGCCAACATGGGCAGAGTGTCGGTTGCCAATCTGGACGAAGCCGCTCAGGCACTGAAAGAAATCAGCGAAACGCTGCGGGAGATTGCCGAGCGAGGGAGGTGGACGAAATAGCGATTATCAGTTTTACAAATTACCCCAAGGGACAGAACCGCCCCTGCATGGCGGCGGTCATGGAGTACACGAAGCGGGAGGCGAAAACGCTGTGGCAGAAACATTCTCTGGTCAGCGGAATCAATTGCCGGCCCGAAAGCGTCTATGACGATTTCCTCAGTACCAAACTTCTCTACCACAAGGATGACAAAACCCTCTTTTCTTTGTCAGTCGTCCGAAGAATTCTCTCCATATTATTTTTCGTCGCGGCCCATTCCAGCATATTGGTTTTTGCCTTGCGGTAGTCTTCATACTGTGCTTTCCTCTGCGCGGACAGTTCCGAAATCCCATTTGTTCCAAAGGGCCACAAATCAGAGATACAGGCCGCAGCGGACGCGGTAGGGGAGAGCCTGAATGATTTCATTACCAAGGCTATAGACGAGCGCATGGAGAGGCTTGGGACAAAATAAAGGCCCACGCCGAATCTCTCGGCATGAACCTGAACGCCTACATGAACCTGCTGATCGAGAAGGACATGAAAACCCCATCCTCCATCATTCGGAGAGCGGGGTTTTGTTAGCATTTTTTGTGTCAAAGTTGTACCGGGGTCGGTTTTTTAGTGTCTAGTACGGGAAATATTTACCACATCAAAAACCCCCGGATCCGTTGGGAATAAAGGAAAACCCGGTAAGCACAAGGCCTGTCGGGTTTTCTCTCTTTGGTGCGCCTGAAGGGACTCGAACCCACACGTCTCTCGACACAAGAACCTAAAGGTAACGTCACCTCAGTGAAGGGTGAGAGCCCATATTTTTGAAGTATAAGTCAGTTCGCAACACGGAGGTCGAGGCTCACAAATAGAACCACTCGACGAACTACAGTCTACAGTAGCAACCTGTCACCCAAAAAACTTAATATAAGGTTGCTATTCATTATAACAAAAAACAACCGCATGAAGGAATAAACAGAACTGCGCCACCAACTAAAAAAGCAGATGACGCAGTTTTCTATGTCTAGTTGCACAGGGTGACACTCAATCCGTCTTTCCCATTATAAGGTAATGCGGAGTAAAAAGCCTGCAAAACCTGTCAAGAGAGGGAAAGTCCCAAATCCAGCGCCTTGTCGTTGAGTACAATAATCTTGTCCTTCCCTGTAAATCGGGCGCAGATGGCTTCCATGATACTTGCTTTTTTCAGGATGCCTGTTTGCTTGAGAATGGACCCCAGCGCAATCATGTTGGCTACCTGAATACTGCCAAGTTCGATGCTCATGGTGCGGAACGGAAAACCGATATGCTCTCCTTTTGCATTGGGAGCTTTTTGAACCATGTCGGTATCAAAGAAAACCTTGGTGTCAGCTTTAAACTTATCAACGTATTTATCATAGGCAACCTGCGCCAGGCAGAGAATGACATCGGGCTATTCCACATTGGGATAGCCGATCTGCCCATCACTGATGATAATATCGGTCTTGGTAAAAGTTCCGCGCGTCTCCGAACCATAGGAAGCCGTCATCGTCGCATTGAGATTTTCATAGATGGACGCGGCCTGCCCGAGGATCTCTCCGGTGGAAATCAGGCCCTGTCCGCCAACACCGCTTAATACAATTTCTGTTTTCATGTTTTAACCCTCCACCGTCAGCTGATCAATAATTTTTTTATATTGAGAATAGTAATCAGGACGCGGTTTATTGACCAGACAGCCGGTTACAATTTTGCCCTCCAGCTCCTCTTCGGTCATTTTAGAGGCTTTTTCGGCCGGAATCGTCTGGTCCTGCATCGTCTGCATCATGTGGGCGGCTTCTCCCTGCTTATTATATCTGCCGTAATGCGTCGGGCAGGCAACCATGACCTCAATGAGAGAAAAGCCCTGGTTTGCGAAGCCATCCCGGATCAGCTTTCGCATTTGCACGGGATTATACGCGGTGGTACGGGCTACATAGGATCCGCCCGCTGCAGCCACCAGCTTGCATACATCAAAATTCTTCTCCACATGCCCATAGGGGGAGGTGGTCGTGATGCTTCCGGTGGGAGTGGTTCCGGAATACTGTCCGCCGGTCTGTCCATAGTTATAGTTATTGGCGATAATCGCAGTCAGATTCATATTGCGGCGGGCCGCGTGAATCAGATGGTTTCCGCCAATGGTGGTACCGTCACCGTCGCCCATCGTCACCATCACATGGAGATTGGGATTTGCCAATGCAATTCCGGTTGCTGCGGGGATTGCACGGCCGTGAGTCACATGCATGCAGTTGATATCCAGATAATCGTCCACCCGTCCGAAGCAGCCGATACCGCTGACCAACGCAATGTCGTGCTTATCCCATTCCATCTCCGCAAAGACAGCCGCGATAGACTGCAGGATAATTCCGTCACCGCAGCCCGCACACCATGTGTGAGGCAGCTTATTAAAAAGCATATAGTCCTTGTATGTAGCCATATCAGTTCTCCTCCTCCAGTCTGTCCATAATCTGCTTGGGCGTGATCAAAATACCATCCGTACGGTTGGCTTGGATAACCTTGCAGCCGTAATCGTTCAGCCTTCTGATTTCACCGGCCAGCTGGCCCAGATTCATTTCCGGAACTACAACGGTCTTCACCCTTGACAGGACCTCCCGGATCTGTTTTTCCGGCATCGGCCAAACGGTAATCAGCTGCAGCAGTCCGGCCTTTACGCCCCGGGCACGCAAGATATCCACTGCCGTCATGGCACTGCGCACAGAGCATCCAAAAGAGATCAGTGCAATTTCGGCATCTTCCAGCTTATAAGTCCGGGTAATGGTAATGTCGTCCGCGTTCTTTTCAATCTTGTCGGTCAGATAGTGGGTGACACGATTGATATTCTCCGGGGTGGGCCGGAACTCACCTTTCGTATCGTGGGTGGAGCCGGTTGTGCGCATCAGGAATTTTTTGTTTCCAATGGGCGGCATGGGAGCCGGCATGTTGGAGTCATAATTATAGGGGCGGAAATCCTTGGGCTCCATATCCGCGGGGGGCTGGACACGGTTGAAAATCCGCTCTTTCTCCGGCTCGTGAATCGCAAGGGTCTCCCGCAGATGGCCGATTACCTCGTCCATCATAAACAGAACGGGCGTGCGATACTTTTCAGCCAGATTAAACGCCGTGATGGTCAGGTCGAAGCAGTCCTGTACGGAAGAGGGGCTCAAGGCGATGATACTGTGGTCTCCATGAACACCCCAGCGAGCCTGCATGATGTCTGCCTGAGCCGGTTTTGTGGCGGCACCGGTGGACGGACCACTGCGCTGTACATCAAAAATTACAGTGGGGATCTCTGACATAATTCCAAGGCCCAGATTCTCCTGCATCAGTGAAAAGCCCGGGCCGCTGGTCGCGGTATAAGATTTCTTACCCGCCAAAGACGCGCCCAACAGGGCCGCCATTGAGCTGAGTTCATCTTCCATCTGGACATAAAGCCCGCCGTGCTTGGGCAGTTCTCTGGAAGACCCCTCCGCAATTTCGGAGCTGGGGGAAATGGGATATCCCGCGTAGAAGCGAGCGCCGGCCGCAATCGCTCCATCCACTACGGCTTCATTTCCTTCAACAAATTTTTTCTGTATTTTCGCCATGATTATCGTACCTCCACTTCAATTGCAAAATCGGGGCATCGCATCTGGCAAAGCTTGCATCCGATGCAGGCATCCAGATTCTCAACCACCGGAGGACACCCCATCTCCTGTTTCAGCACCTGCTTCGGGCACAGCGCGGCGCAGATGCCGCACTGCTTGCAAAGTTTCTCGTTGACCGAGATTTCAATCTTTTTATCCATACTCTGATCCTCCTGCTATTTAAATATTTGCAATCTCTCTTCCGCTTTCGGTTCACTTCAGAAGATAAATCCGGTCGGGATCAATCTTCTGGAGCATCCGGATGCAATCCGCATCCGGCTCCGGCAGAACCACAGCCCGAGATACGTTCATTTCAAAGCCGGTGTTCGCCTGTACCTCCTCAGGGCTTGTAAACGGGTAATAGCCTGCCAGATACATCCGGTGTGTCTTTTCGTCAAACCTCATCACGCCCAGATCGGAAACCACCGCCATGGGACCGCGGTTTACAGGAAGGCCGGTTCCCGCACGCCCCGCCTCTTTGATCCAACCGGGGCTTGTAATGTAAGGCATCTGCGCAACAAAGCGCCGCTTTTCGTGGGGCATGATGATAATGGTATTGACGAAGGATGCGATTCCGTTGGCACCGCCGCTTCCCGGAAATCTGGTCTTGGGGTGATGGTAGTCTCCGATACATGTGGCGGATACGTTGCCGTACTGGTCCACCGCTGCACCGCCGATGAAACCGATGAGTCTTTTGCTGTCTTTGAGAAGTTCGTTTGCCTGAAAGCCCAAATACCGGTACGGCGGCAGCGTGGCGCCGCAGTGGGCCATGGAACGCAGGTCACTGACACTTCTGGGAACCTCCGTGGGGTTAAAATCCATCAGCCCGCTCTCAACGATCAGCGTGCAGCTGGGCTGCACCATTTTTTTCGCCATAATTGCGCCAACCAGCGGAAGGCCTGTGCCTACAATCACTACCTGGTCTTCTTCGATCATTTTGGCAATGGTGTATGCCTGCATTTCCGATTTCGTGTAGTCCATCAGATCATCTCCCCCTTCGCCACGCTCTCATCCGAGACATGATATCCAATTCCGGGCACCACTTTCAGGTCCATCAGGCGGGATGCACCCAGCTTGTTCAAATAACTCTCGTGGTCCTCCAGGTCATATACCCATTCCTTCAGGAACTGCTCAAATGCGGCGTCGGTTTTACCCGCCCGGTCATAATCCAGGTAGAATTCTTTGTCATAATCGTACAGATCGTAGACCTGAGAGGGATGACCGCCGAAAGGAACGTGGACCACCGCTGCCACCGCGATGCCGGGGATGGAGTTCCGGTCCGGCTCCCTGCGGATATACTCATCGCTGACCAGCTCTTCACAGGTTACGATGGTATTGCGGGCGGCTAAGGCGAGATCCACATCCTGATAGGGGTCTCCAAAAATGCGGCAGGTACCGTCCGGAGATGCCATCTGCACATGCACAATGGCGGTGTCCAGACGCGGCGTCGGCAGCAACAGGAGCTTTTCACCGGGGTGAAAGGGATCGTCCTGGATCATGAATTTCTCATTCGGCAGCTTTTCAATCTGCTGACGCTGCTCTTTGCTGATTCCCCACTCCTGCTCCATACCGGAGCCGAGCATCATGCGGACCGGCACATATGCCAATCCCAGCGCCGCGCCGTGAAACATCATCATCGCAGCATCTTGGGAATAATCCTCGAACAGCAGCTTCCCCTCCTCGATAGCCGCGCGGAACTGCCTGCTGACATTTGAAAAGCGGGGATTTGCAGTATAACAGTTTATGTACGCCTTCACGCGGCCGGCCCCGATCATCATATCCCAATCGCTCCCGGCAGGACCGGCCTCCACAATAAAGTCCGTCTGACCCTGGCGAAGAATCTCATTCATCGCCGCCATCGGCTTCCGGCTTGTGGTAAAGCCTCCGGTCGCGATATGATCGCCGCTGTGAACAAACTTGGCAATCGCATCAGAAAGTGTGTATAATTTGCTGATCAAAATTGCATCTCTTTTCTTGTTTTATCATTGGTTTCATTAACAATCACTGAATTTTTTGAGTGCTTTTTCCAATTCTTCACTTCTCCAAAATGCCCCAAAGTAACTGGAACAAAATGTTCTGGCTACTCTGGGGTATTTTGAATAATTTTAATTCTTTTGGAAAGGTCCAAAAATTAAACATCAATGCTTGAGCTCAAAGATCATTTCAATTTCCACAGGCATATTATTGGGTAGTGCGCATACGCCGATAGCGCTACGTACACCTTTACCATTCTCGTCTCCAAAAACTTGCGCGAACAGTATCGATGCGGCGTTGGCTACAACCGCTTGCTGATAAAACTCGTTGTCGGAGGCTACAAAAACAAGCATCTTGACAACGCGGCGAATACAGTTCAGATTACCGAGTGATTTCTGAAGATTCCGCAGGATGTTAATCGCACTAGCTTTGGCCGCTTCTTGTGCCTGCTCCAGAGTTATCTCACGCCCGACTTTTCCCCTCAGGGACAATTGCCCGTCTACAGCGCATCCGTTGCCAGAGACATACACCATGCGACTGTCCAATGTTACCACAGGACTATAAATACCGCCTGGCTGTTTGGGCTCAGAGAGCTCAATACCAAGCGTCTTTAAGTTTTGATAAATGTCCATCAGATACCCCCTTGTGTTATAGAGTAGTAGTAATTAGAGCGCTTCTCCAAGGGCTTTGCGATAGTAGAGAATGCCGTGGATTAATTGCCACCAGTAGTTAATCTTTCCCAATAGACTATAAGCGGCAATTTATTTGATGTTTTTAAAGAATCCCATCCGAGTGTTCCGAGCGGTCACTTCAGGCAGCTGACGGGGGTCCCGCGGTACAATCTCACGAGCCTTGAATTCTCTGACGATCTCCACCAGTTCCTTGGCGCAGGCTTCAATCATGATATGACCCTTTTCGGCAGTAGCAACACTTGGGTCGCCAAAGACACCGGTCTTGGTGACGGTGCTCCAGTATTCGTTTAGTTGCACGGAATTTGCGTGCCATGCAGGGGGATTGTTCACCAGATCGCCCTGTCCAAAATGTTTAGAAACGCGACGATCATATTCTTTGACTACCGCCTTGTCCATGTAAACCTTGTCTGGGTCGACGGCCAGATAGATAGAGGTTTCCAGTTCATCGGCATGGCTGCAATAATCCGAAACGCGGAACCCCTTGACAGCCTCCTGAACATCTTTCAGTTCCCACCAAGACAGCGAGGCAACATGACAGTCAGGATTGTCTACCAGCGCCAAGCGAGCAGCCATCTGCATTACGGGGCGGTTAGAGCCGTGGCCGTTGACCATCAGAATTTTGCGAAAGCCATGATATGTCAAGCACTCCAGAATATCCTTCATATAATTGATATAGGTGTCCCAGTGAATCGTGATAACGCCGGGACCGTCAATATGATGCGGGCTGTAGCCGAACGGCTGGGACGGGAGCAGGACAATTTCGTCAGGAATCAATTCAGCCAAGCGATTGCACATAGCGTTGGCAATAACTAAGTCAGTGTCGATGGGCAGATGACGACCGTGATCCTCGATCATACCCACCGGCAGGATTGCCACCTTGCCGGCAGCTACGGCATCATTGATCTCGGGCCAGGATAATTTCGCATATTCATAGGGCTTCTTTTCCATAATTGAAAACCTCCTTAAAAATAATGAACAGAATTATGGGAATTAATAGGAATTAACAATATAGAGAAACCGCTTTTTCCAGAGCCTCGACAGAGCCTTCGATGCGCACGGCAGGTGCCCGCAAATCGGCCAGAATATCAGGGGATTTGACACCCCCGGACGTGAGAATGCAAACGCAGCATTCTTCCGGATCAAGTTCTTTCTTCTCGATCATCTGCAGAGAGCAGGCAAAGGGAATTGCAGAGGCGGCTTCAGCGCAGTATCCTTCTTTGCCCAGAGTAATCATAGCCTGCTGGATCTCATAGTCGGTGGCTACCATGGCGCTTCCGCCGGATTCATAAATGACCTGCAGGGCTTTGCTGCCCACAGTTTCCTCTCGGGTTGACGTAGCGATAGAGAATGCACCCGGCATTCGTTCAGTCTCGTGCGAATGCGCGTCAAATGCACGCTGCAAAACATTGGCACCTTTGGCCTGGCAAGCCACAAACTGCGGAATTTTATCTGTGATGCCCAGCGTTTTTAACTCCAAGAAGCCCTTGTAAGCACCGCAGATCAACGCTCCGGCTGCCACCGGAACCAGCATTTTATCGGGAACTCGCCCCAAATCAGTCACAATTTCATAGGCAATGGTTTTGTATCCTTCACCGCCGTAAGGATTGGATGTGGGCGAGTCCTTTGGAGACGTGAACGGAAACCAGCCTTTGGAAATTAGATGGCGCAGCATGGGATCGCGGGCGTGCCACTCGGTGATCACTGAAACAGCACCGTAGGAAGAAGCCAGATCAACCATCAGCTTCGGCGTTTCCGGCGGGAATAAAATAATGGATTTTCCGCCGGAGCGGCCTGCATAGGCTGCCGCCGACAGGCCGTGATTGCCGGTGGATGAACAGCAGATCTTTCCTTGTTCCATGGCTTTTGCCGTTGTGGCCAACACGCTGTTGAGCCGGTCTTTGTGAGACCAGGTGGGATTTTGCGACTCGTTTTTGCACCAAATTTGAGGATATCCCTTATGCTCCGCCGTCAAAAAACGAGTAAGCGGTGTGGCTCCCTCGCCCAAGGTCACCGGCTGTGCGTCGTCGGCCACGGGCAGGAAGCTCTTGTAGCCCCAGATGCTGCGGTATGTTTGCCGCAGTGAATTCTTTTCAGCAGGCGTGGCATGCTCGTAATCATAACAGACGTTCAGTTCATAATGCTCACTTTTCCGAGAGCAGTCCGGGCAGATCAGATATTCACTATTCAACTCAAATTTGCGGTGACAGCATGGACATTCCAGCCACTTTTTCACGTCAAGCCCTCCTCTGCGTTTTTTTTGGCCAAGATATAAGCTACTTCCCCCGCATATACGGCAACATGCCTGCGGATCCCCCACAGAACGCCGTCACAGGCAGCGGTAAGCGTTTCCATTGCCTCGCACTGCGGATCGTAAAGGACGCCGATCTGATCTCCCTGATGCAGCATGCAGCCCAGCTCCCGTGATGAGAGGAACAGGCCGGAGTGTTCAAATTTTTGAGTGTGCGCAGGCAGGAAGGCTCCCTCGCGTATGGTATATGGATATGGGGCAATCCCCATATAACCGCATAGGCCGCGCAGCGCATCGGCGTAAATCCGGATGTCACCCACCCGTGCGCCGCCTCGGCCGGCCACCTCGGCTCCCAGACTCACAACGCCCGCGGCAGATGCGGCTCCGTTCAGCGATTTCGGGTTTTTGTTCAGCTCCCACAAATTTGAAAAGCCGGTCGCGCGGCACAGCTCTTTTTCACGCTCAAAGCAAGCGGTGAGATGTGCGCCCATCATTGGCAGATACTCGTATCGGGTGCCGGAACTGTGCAGATCAATGAGGGCGTCTGCGCCAGAGCGCAGATTGCGCAGGGCAAAACTCATCAATGCGTCCGCAAGCCGCTGGGTATAGCTGCCCGATGGATTGCCTGGAAACTCACGGGCAAGATTCAGCCCGTCCGCATAAACGGGGGTTTCACGGCTCAGGTTTTCAAAAGCCAGGGTATTGCAAACTGGAATGCCCAAAAAGGTGCCGGACATTTCTTCCGGCTTCAATTCCTCAAACAGCCTCCGGACGGCAAATATTCCCTCATATTCGTCGCCATGAACCCCAGCGGCTGCCAATAAAACAGAGCCGGGCCTGTGGCCTTTTACCGCCAGAACTTCCACAGTCAACTGACGTCCCACGGTTTCAAACAACTCCAAGACATAACACTTTTTTTCACCGGGAATAAGATTTGCCTGGTTAAATTCGGAGAAACGTTCCAAAACAGTGCCTCCCATTTCGATCATAGACAAGTTAAAAATTGCTCTTGTGAAATCATGTCCGAACAGTGCTTTTGCTGCACCCGGACCTCCGATCGGTACAGAATCCGATCGGAAGCCCAGAGATGCTTCCCATAAGGCGCAAAATATGAAGCACTAAATCCGGTTAAGAGAGAAACAGCGGACCGGCGGGACCCAAGGGCAGCTTCAGCAGATACCAGACAGCGAACAGACCACCCCAGGCAAGAAAATAGTAGAGCGTGTAGGGCATCAGCAGAGACATCAATGTACCCATGCCGGCTTTCTTATCGTATTGGCGCACCAGCCCCAGCATCACTGCAAAGTAAGCCAGAACAGGGGTAATGGCATTCGTTGTGGAATCGCCCATGCGATAGACGATTTGAGTCAAAGCGGGATGATAGCCTAGAATCATCAGCATCGGGACGAAGATGGGCGCCATAATAGCCCATTTGGCATTGGCACTTGGCAGAAACAGGTTGACAAGTGCAAAGAAAATAAACAAGATCAGCATTAGAGGTAGGCCCTTAAGACCGATACTCTTCAGCCAATCAGCACCCTTGACGGCAAGGATAATGCCCAAATTGCTTTTCGTAAACCACGCGGTAAACTGACCGGCAAAGAAGCAGAGGACGGCAAAGGGAGCGATGTCGCGGATTCCATCGGCCAATGCGCTGCTGAAAGCTTTTGCATCAGGAATGCTACCGGTAATTTTACCGTAAATTAAGCCGGGAATCATAATGACCAGAATCAGCGTAGTGACGATACTGCCGATTTGAGTATCCTTTGCGGCAAAGACGGAGACACCATCTGCGTTGCGCAGAATACCCCAAGAGGGAATAGCGCCCAGCGCAATAACGGCCAGGATCAGCAGGGCTGCAATGCCGGCCACTCTCATACCGTGCTTCTGCACGGGAGTGGATTTGTAAGCTTCAATGTCAATCTTGACGCTCTGGTCAGCATCCTCGCGATGCCAGATGCCAGCGCGCGGTTCCAGCACCTTTTCAGTTACAAAAGAAGCCACCGCAGTCAGCACAAAGGTAGCCGCAGCAATAAAATACCAGTTGCAGGTTGGGGAGACAATAAAATCCGGGTCGACAATCTGAGCAGCCACCTGAGTAGTAGCCGCCAACCGGGCGTCCGTCAAGCCGATGACCAGGTTTGCCGAAAGCCCGCAGGAGGCAGCCGCATAGGCACAGCACATACCTACAATAGGGTTGCGACCCATGGCCACAAAAAGCATCGCAGCCAGAGGCGGCATGACAATAAAGCCGATATCGCCCATCATGTTTGACATGATTCCGATAAAAATAATCATAATGGTCAGCATACGTTTGCTAACATTTGCTGCCATCCCAATGAACATGGAATCCAACAGGCCGGCCTTGGTGATAACGCCCATTGCCATAAAAACGGAAATGGCAATGGCAAAAGGAGAGAATCCGACAAAGTTTTGATACATGTTGCTGAACATGTACTGGATACCTTCTGCCGACAGGAGATTAAAGACAGTAACAGTGGAACCGTCCTGAGGATGGATTGCGGACCAACCCGCTAAACTGCCAATCCATGATAAAACCACAATTGCTAGAGTAAGAACGACAAATAAAATGATAGGGTCGGGGATTTTGTTGCCAACCACCTCAACGCCATTTAAAAAGCGGTTGAAGCCGGAGCTTTTCCTTTTATCGGTATTTACTGCATTTCCCATAAATGATCCTCCGTTCTCCTTTTTTTGCGAGATCTCATCCTGCAAAAGACGGCCCGTGCACGCCGCCGGCTTTTGTTCTCATTCAGGATGCGCCATAGTTCAACTAACCGTATTGCATGCAAACAGAAAGTTTGTTATTTGAATAATAGCACCATGTCTGTAGAAGTGCAAGCGCTTGCAGCAACTTTTTTCCTATAATCATACTTTTTGTATGATTATAGGAAATGTGGGCAGAATTTTGGTTATATTTTATACGTGAAGTCTCCAGTAAATT
>Ga0163159_1003447_pt1 | contig 11930 bp, 8 predicted proteins | sample BioMet9_FD_108702 | JGI IMG/M metagenome (GOLD analysis project Ga0163159, IMG submission 108702) | Microbial communities from bioreactor (seeded with sewage sludge) at Lawrence Berkeley National Lab, California, USA - Biofuel... | ecosystem: Engineered > Bioreactor > Anaerobic > Unclassified ... | reverse complement strand
TCCACGAGATCGCAGGCGATCTTCATGGCCGCGGCGGCGGTGCGCTTGCCGTTGCGGGTCTGGAGCATGAAGAGCTTGCCGTCCTCAATGGTGAACTCCATGTCCTGCATGTCGCGGTAGTGGTATTCAAGCTTGGCGCAGATGTCGGTGAACTGCTTGTACACCTCGGGCATCATGTTTGCCAGCTGGTCGATCTGCTGCGGGGTGCGGACGCCGGCCACGACATCTTCGCCCTGGGCGTTCAGCAGGAATTCGCCGAACAGCTTCTTTTCGCCGGTGGCGGGGTTGCGCGTGAACGCGACGCCGGTGCCGGAGGTATCGCCGGTGTTGCCGAACACCATGGACTGCACGTTGACGGCGGTGCCCCAGTCGGAGGGGATGTCGTTCATGCGGCGGTAGTAGATGGCGCGGGGGTTGTCCCAGGAGCGGAACACGGCCTTGATGGCGCCCATCAGCTGGACCTTCGGATCCTGCGGGAAGTCCTCGCCCAGCTTGTCCTTATATTCAGCCTTGAATTTCTCGGCGAGCTCCTTGAGGTCGTCGGCGGTGAGCTCGGTGTCGAGCTTGACCTTGCGGGCTTCCTTCATTTCGTCGATCAGCTGTTCAAAATATTTTTTGCCGACTTCCATGACAACGTCGGAGTACATCTGGATGAACCGGCGGTAGGAATCGTAGGCAAAGCGGGGGTTGTTGGTCTTCTTTGCGAACGCGACCACGACCTCGTCGTTGAGGCCCAGGTTCAGAATCGTATCCATCATGCCGGGCATGGAAGCGCGGGCGCCGGAGCGGACGGATACGAGCAGCGGGTTGTACAGATCGCCGAATGTCTTGCCCGTCATTTCCTCGAGCGTGGCGACGTACTGCATGATCTCGGCCTCGATTTCGGCGTTGATCTGACGATCATCCTTGTAATACTGGGTGCAGGCCTCTGTGGTGATCGTAAAGCCCTGCGGCACCGGCATGCCGAGATTCGTCATCTCCGCCAGGTTCGCACCTTTGCCGCCCAGCAGAGCGCGCATGGTTTCGTTGCCTTCTGAGAACAGATAGACATATTTGTGAGACATTGTGTAACCCCTTTCCTGCGGGAACGAAGCAGTCCTATGCTCCGCCCCATAACTTTCCTTACTTATTTTTAGATTTAAGAGACAAATATATACTATACCATATTTCTTTCGGTTTTCAATCCAGAAAGTTATTTTTTTCGCAAGAAAATCTTTGGTTTTCCGGGGTTATTTCGGAATGCGGATGGTCAGCACGATTTCCCGCTCGTTTTCCGCCTGTTCGCAGGCGGCGTCCACGCCGTGTTCGCGCGCAAGCTCCAGCTGATGGTGCACGCCGTTCAGAAAAACACGGGCGTCCCGCAGACGAAACGGAGCCAGCTCGCGTCGGCCGGGCCTGGCGGGCCGGGCCAGGGCTTCGATGTACTGCTCGGTCCGCGCGACCGTCCAGCCGCCCGCCGAGGCCAGCTGTACGGTGTGCAGCTGCGCGGGCTCGTCCGTCAGCTTCAGCAGCGCGCGGGCGTGCCGCTCGGTCAGGCCGGCCCCCCGCAGCGCGGCCAGGACGGGTGCGGACAGCCGCAGCAGCCGCAGCTTGTTCGCCACCGCGGACTGGCTCTTGCCCACCCGGCGGGCCGCCTGCTCCTGGCTCAGACCGTACAGACGCATGAGCCGCGCGAGGCCCTCGGCCTCTTCGATGAAGTCGAGGTCGCGCCGCTGCAGATTTTCCACGAGCGCGAGCAGGCCGGACTGCTCCTCGTTGGCCGTGATCACGAGACACGGCACTTCGCCGAGCCCCGCGAGCCTGGCGGCGCGCAGCCGTCGCTCCCCTGCCACCAGCTCCAGCCCGCCTGCGGTTTTTCGCACCGTGAGCGGCTGCAGAACGCCGTATTCGGCGATGCTCTGCGCCAGCTCCTGCAGTCCGGCCTGGTCGAACACGCGCCGCGGCTGCGACGGATTCGGCCGGATGCCCGCCACAGGCAGAAATACGACGCGCCCGGATTCCAGAAGCGACTTGCTTTTTGTTTTCGGCATCGGACAACCCCTCTTTATACGACTCTGCATCCATCATAGGGGGCGGGCTGCAAAAAATCGCGCGAAGCGGGGCGGTCCGACACAAGAAATTGTAGCGGAACCGGGGGAAGCGGCACAAAATGTGGAGAACTATGTGGAAATGTGGATAATTATGTTGACCAAGCGGGAAACTGTGGATAAAAAGGGCGCGGCAGGCGCTTTTTTCAAAGTGCCTGCCGCGTCAGGGGTTTCGGGCGCCGGCTCATGCGGCCGGATATTCATAGACATAATAGTAATTGTAGCTGGAGGAGTCGTCGGCGGCATCGTATTTGATGGCGATGGTGCCGTCGGAGTTGTAATCATAGGTGTAGAGATTGCCGCTGCCGAGATCCTGCTTGCCGTCCTTGTAGAACAGATGCTGCGTCATGTTGCTGTGCTCGTCGTACTGTTCGAGCTCCGCAAGCTGCCCGTTCGAATACGATTCGACCGAGTCCTTCCCGCCGTCCGCGCGGTAGCGCGTGAGCTGGGTCATGGCGCCGTCCTTGTCGTAGACCTCGACGCTTGTGAGCGCGCCCTGGCTGTCGTAGACGTTTTTGTAGGTCGTGACCGTCGTGCCGGAGGAGCCCGTGCGCGAACGGCTGGTCATATTGCCGCTCCCGTCGTACACATAGGTGAAGGTCACGGCCGCGTTGGGCTTGTCGTAGCGGACGTATCCGTCGGTGATCCGGCCGTAGGTCGAGATATAGCTCGTCATGTTGCCGTGTTCATCGTATTCATAGGTGTTGTCCGTGACCGTGGAAAGCTCTCCGTTCGATGCGGAGAGCACCCGCACGGCGTCCCCCTCCTGATTGTAGTAGGAGGCCAGAGAGAGCTTGCCGTTTTTGTCGTAATCGACCCGCGCGGTGCCGCCGTCCTCCGTGTTGTAATAGACGGAGTAGCCATAGTAGACCTTTGCGGCGTCGTAGCAGCTCACTTTCTGGTATTCGGTGAGGCCGTCCGTCGAGAATTTGAGCTTTTTGCTGCCCAGATGACTGAGAACGCCGGTGTTGGAGAGGATCAGCCAGAGAAGCATCAGTAACATTGCAGCACCGAAAATCGAGAACATCAGAACGGAATTATCCTTTTTAGCCGCTTTTTTGGCGGGCGCGGCGTTTTTTTTACGGGCCATAGAGGGTCATACCCTTCCCTTTCCGAAAGATGACCCGATTATATCACGGCTGCGCGGAAATGTCCATCCGCCGGACGGCAAAGAAGAACCCCACCCCGTCGAAACGGCTCCGCAGAAGCCCCATGCCCAACACACAGAGAAGAACGCCCGGCTCGGCAAAGCCCACTCCGCGCGAGAGCCCTGCCAACGCGCCGAACAAAACGCCCGCGAGCAGCTGTCCGAGCGGCGTCATGGGGCCGACGCCGGGAACCGGCAGCAGACACAGAGCCGCGAACGGCAGCAGCCCGCCCATGGGAGAAAGGCCGGATCCAAACGGCAGCTGTGCGAGCACAGCGGACAAAAGAAACGCCGGCTGGAGAATTTTCCGGCTGAGGCGCCGTGCTGCGAGATATGCCGCGCCGAGCAGCAGAAAGATTCCCGCAAAATCGCCCATCGCGCCGCCGGCCGCTCCCCAGAGGAAAGAGGAGGCGGGGGGTGCGGCGGGCAGGACCGGCAGGAGCAGCAGCCGCGCGGCGGCAGCCGGGAGAAGATACAGCCCGGTGCGCCGGGACAGCTCTCCGACGGCTGCTGCGAGCGCGGCCCCCGCCGCCGCAGACCAGAGCGGCGCACCGGCGGGCAGCGTCAGGACGAACAGAAGTCCGGTCAGAAGCGCGTCGAATCCGTAATCGGGCAGCAGCTCCCCGCGGAGCCGGGCGGCAGTTTGAGACAGCAGCGCGCAGACGCCGGCGCCGAGAAACAAGAGCGCGTATGCATGCCAGCCGCCCGCGCAGACGGCGCCCGCCATGGCGGGCGCGAGGGCGAAGAGCAGGTCGAGATCCAGCGTAAAGACGGAATCACTCCGACGGAGATACGGCGCCGACGCCATGCAAAGCCTCCTTTTTTGCGGTTTGGTACCAGACCGGCAGTCCGGCCGGACAGACCGCCGCGCAGAGATTGCACCGCAGACACCGCGGCGCTCCGAACGACTGCTGTCTGCGCCGGCTGAGGGAGCGCAGCAGAGCAGGCCAGAGCCCGGCCGGGCAGACCGCCGCGCACCGCCCGCAGGAGAGACACCGGGCCGGACGGCGCGGCTCCGGAAGCTCCAGACAGCTCAGGCAGAGGGAAAGACCGGCGACCGGCTCGCCGCGCGCGGCGAGCGGACGGCCGGTGAGCAGACCTCCCGCGAGCGTGACGGGCCAGGCCTCCCGCGCGGCGCGGAGAATGTGCTCCGCCGGGGTGCCGGCGGGCACCCGGAAGTGGAGATTCGAGGGCCTGTCCTGTATGTGCAGTGTGACCTCACAGAATACGGGCGGGAGGCCGTCATAGACCGCGTCCCAGACGGCGCCGAGCGCTTCCGGCGAGAGCACGGCGCAGCCGCCCGGCGGGAGCCTCCGGCCGAAAAGCGCCTGAAGCAGCACGGGTTCGCGCGCCTGCGGATACCGCCCGGAGAGGACCCTGGGCGAGAAACCGCAGCGCACGGCGAGCCGCCGGACTTCCTGCTGCCGCCGCCCCACCGCGACCAGCGCCTCCGCGGGGCGGCAAGCCCGCAGGTACAGCCGCAGCCCGCCGAACACCCGTTCCGGTTCGCGCAGGAGAAAGCCGTCGTCCAGTCCCGGCTCCGGGACGAGCGCATTCAGAACGAGCGGCCGGTCCGCCGCACCCGGCGGCAGCAGGCCGAATGAGCCGAGCAGCGCCCGGAGCTCGTCCGGAGCCAGCTCGTCCGCGGTCGCGTGCGCTTTGAGCCGGGGACTGCGCGTGTTCATTCTGTCGTTTTCGAGCAGGATCGTCTGCTCCGACACGGCGCGCACGCGGCCGGACACGGAGGAGAACACAGGCGCGTACGGCCCCGCTCCCGGCGCGAGCAGCTGCCCGAGCAGAACCGCGTCGCCCGCGCGGACCGTCGGACCTGCGTCGGGCCTGTCCGCTCCGTGGTGGGTCAGACAGACCTCCGGAGGCGGCGGCAGAGGGAGCCATTCTGCGGGCGGAATGGAAAAATCCAGCGCGCCGCGTGCACGGCATGACAAAATAAATCACCTCTTAAAAGTTCTGATTTACAGGAAACAGTATAGTATTAATGGCCGTTTTTGTATATAGAATTTATTTTATTGCTTTTTGTCACCGGCACGCACAATAGGGAAAAGCCCGTCCGTCCCCGGCGGGCAGGCGCGAAAGCGGGCGAAGAGATTGGACAGGCTGCACAAGAAAATCCGACGCGCCGGAGCACGGCAGAAAACGGTTGCTTTTTTGCTTTCCCGATGCTAGAATAGAAAACACGCAGGATTAGTACATCGGTAGTACATCGGCTTCCCAAGCCGAGGAGGCGGGTTCGATTCCCGTATCCTGCTCCAGAACCCCGGACGGCGTGCCGTCCGGGGGTTTTTGCATTTCCGGCCGCAGCTTGCACGGGGCGGGGAGCCATGGTATGATGGGACCGGCAAAGCATCGCGCTCACAGCGTCGGACCCTGTCCGATCAGGTGGATTCTGACGAAAAACCGCGCGGAAAGAAGAGATTTGAGATGTTGTCGAACGAACTGAAAACCTATGCGGAACGCGCCTGGGAAGCGGCGCTGGAGGGCTTCGGGCCTCTTGCGCGGCCGCTTGCGGACCGAATGGAGGAAACGGAAGGCGATGAACGGACGCTCCTGCAGCTGTCCTATGGCACCCTGCCCCTGCAGGATGCGGGCAGCGCGGATTTCGGGCTGCTTCTGAGCTTCGCCCGCCACGCGCTGATGCTGCGGCGGGAGAGCCCCTTCTGCAGGGACGTGCCGGAGGATCTGTTTCTGCATTTTGTGTTCTATCCCCGCGTCAACTCGGAGGACCTGACCGACTGCCGCCCGTTTTTTTACAGGCAGTTGGCCTCGCGCGTAAAGGGATGCACGGGGGAACAGGCGATCCTCGAGGTCAACCGCTGGTGTGCGGAAAACATGACCTACCGGGCCACCGACGACCGCACGCAGAGCCCGATGACCTCGTACCTTGGAGGCATCGGCCGCTGCGGCGAGGAATCGACCCTCGCCGTGAGCGCGCTCCGGAGCATCGGCATTCCTGCGCGGCAGATCTATGCGCCGCTCTGGGCCCACTGCGACGACAACCATGCCTGGGTCGAAGCGTACAGCGGCGGGCGCTGGTTTTTCTTCGGGGCGTGCGAGCCGGAGCCGGTCCTGAATCGGGGCTGGTTTTCCGATGCCTCGAGCCGCGCGCCTCTGGAATGTTACCGCACGTTTTTTTCCTTCCGCGGCGAAGCGATGGCTGCGGACGAGCTGATCGAGCGGCAGGGAGCCGCGCTTTTGTATAATGTGACGGAGCACTATGCGCCGGTGAGCCGCCTTACGGTGCAGGTCCGGACGGAGGACGGCAGCCCGGTTCCGGGCGCGAAGGTGCGCGCGGATCTGTTCAACATGGCGGCGCTGCGGCCTGTCTGCCAGAACAGAGCCGACGGGCACGGCGTGTTTTCCATCCGGCTGGGCCGCGGGAGCTATCATCTCGAGGCGTCCGACGCCGATCTGCACGCCGAGACGGAGATCCTTTTAAAAGACGAGCCGCTGACGGTTACGCTTACGGTGCGCGAGCACGAAAACACCGAATCGGTGCGGGACGCGGACTTTACGGCGCCGGCCGCCTCGCCGGTCAACCGGACGGTTTTGACGCGGGAGCAGGAGCTGGAGAACAGACGGACGCTCGCGCGCTGCGCGGCGCTGCGGCAGGCCCGTCTCGAGGGATATTTCAGGCCGGAATACGCGTCGTTCGGCCCGGAGCTGGAAAAACTCCTTCGCTCGGCCGGCGGGAACGCGGCGGAGCTGTTCGATTTTTACACGGCGCAGCAGGCGGCTGACCGGCCGCTGGCGCTGGCGTTTCTGCAGTCGCTTTCGCCGAAGGACTGGCGCGACACCGCCCGCGCCGTGCTGGAGGACCATTTTGCGGCCCGCACGGCCGCGGCGGAGCATCTGGTGAAGGAGGTGCTCTGCCCGCGCATCGGGCATGAGATGCTGGAGCCGTGGCGCGAGGCGGTGCGGGAGGCGTTTCCCGGCGGAGGCACCTACGCAGACGACCCGCAGCGTCTGATGGAGGAGATCCGCGAGCGGTTTCCGGACGGGCCGGGACGCTATTACGCGCCCCTCTGGCTGACACCGCTTGCGGCCCTGCGCTGCGGCCATGCCGATGAGACGGGCCGCCGGGTGCTTTTTGTGGCGGCCATGCGCGCGTCCCTGCTGCCCGCGCGGCTGAATCCCGCCGACGGCACGGCGGAATACTGGGCGAACGGAGCGTATCACACCGTCTGCAGCGTATGTCAGGCGCGCCATGACGGCCTGATCGTGCTGCGGCCGCAGAAGGACACGCGCTTTGTCTATGCCTCGAACTACACGCTCTCCCGCTGGGACAGCGGCGGCTGGCAGCTGCTCGACTATTCGGAGGACGGCGGCGGACAGCCGGACGATCCCATGCGCATTCCGTCGCTGCCGGGCCAGTACCGCCTGGTCACGATCCGGCGCCTGCCGAACGGCGGACAGCTGTGCCGGCTGCGCGATTTCGTGCTGGAGGCCGGACAGACGCGCGAGATCCCGCTGCAGGTGCGCGAGGCGTCGCCGGAGCAGATGCTCAGCCGCAATGCGCTTGAACCATTTGTGCTGCACGGGCCCGGCGGACGCGAAACGGCATCCGCCGAACTGCTGAAGGGCAAAACCGTGCTCGTCTGGCTCGATCCGGGCAAAGAACCGACCGAGCACATCCTGAATGAATTTCTGGCCGCGGCGGAGGAGCTGCGCGGGATGGCGCTGTCCGTCGTGTTCGTGCTGCCGGACGGCGCGGCGCTCGGAAATCCGACGCTCGGGAAGGTGCTGACGGCGCTGCCGGAGATCCGGGTCGAATACGATGACTTCGGCGCGACCGCGACGATGCTGGCGAGGAAGATGTTCCTCGAGCCGGATGTCTGGCCGCTGCTGGTGCTCACGGACGAGACGCTGCGCGGATACTACGGCAGCTGCGGCTACCGGGTGGGACTGGTGGAGCTGACGCTTCAGCTGGCGGAAATATAAAGGAGACGGGGCCGATTTTCCCCGCAAAAAACGCCTGTCGGAGATCCGACAGGCGTTTTGGGAATGAGTCAGCCGATTTTGATAAAATCGGGTTAATTCCGGAGATTACGGGACTTTTGCGGGCGATTCCCGGAGCGAGGCGCGATAGCGCCGGGGCGTCATGCCGAACTGCTGGTGGAACAGCTCGACAAAATAGCTCGCGCCGCTGAAGCCGCAGCTGCCGGCGATCTCCGTCATGCTCAGATCGGTCTCCGAGAGAAGCTCGCAGCTTTTCTGCAGGCGGACGGACTGGACGTATTCGATCGCGGTCTGCTGGAGCACCTGGCGGAAGAGAACCGTGCATTTGCTACGGCACATAGCGCCGGCTGCGGCAATTTCATCGAGGGTGATTTTCTCGGCGCAGTGCTGCTGGATGTATTTCAGCATCGTCTGCATGGAGCGGATGCGGAGATTCCCGGTCTCGTCCGCGGGCCGGCAGGCGATGTTTTCCTGCTCGAGCAGGCGCAAAAGACGGTAGACCAGCTCCAGCATATGGAGCTCATAACCGGGGGGCTGCTGCAGAAAAAGAGAGATCAGGGAGCAGACCGTGCCGTAGACCGCTGTCGTTTGTCCGGGCGCCGCGGCGAACAGGCAGGCGTCGCAGGCGGACGGGGAGATGAGCGGCAGCAGATATTTGTGCTTTACAAGGCGGTCGGAGATCAGGTCCGGCAGAAAATGCAGAACGGAATAGGAAAAATCCCCGCCCTTCGGACTGTAACCGAAATGCAGCCGGTTGCTGTTGACGAACAGCACGTCGCCCGCCACGAGACGATAGTCCCGTTCGTTGACGCGATAAACGGCGGAGCCGCTGCGCAGGAGAATGAACTCCAGCTCGTTGTGCCAGTGGGGCGGCATCATGCCGCTGGGATAGTCCCGCAGCTGTCCCTGCATCGCGCGCAGGGGAAATTCCGGGGAATCATACCGGAGATTTTCAGCCAGTTCCTGGTTCAAGGGCTGCATATCGTAACCTCCCCCGCCTGAAATGGACAATTGTTATATAATTATATCATATTCTGATAGAAGTTCAAGTGCCGCGGCGGTATAATCCGGGGTGGAAGAGCAAGCGGTATCCGGAAAATCAGACAACACAAAATACAGGAGGCGTTCTCATGAAATCGATGATCTTTGAAGTCTGCTGCGGCTCGGCCGCGGACGCCATTGCCGCCTGGAAGGGCGGCGCCGATCGGGTGGAGCTCAACTCCGACTTGTTTCACGGAGGACTCACGCCCACGCTGGGTTCGCTTTTGACCGTTAAAAAGCATGCGCCCGGCCTGCCGGTCATGTGCATGGTGCGTCCGCGCGAGGGCGGCTTCTGCTACACCGAGACGGAGTTTGAAACCATGCTCGCCGACGCGCGGCTGTTTGTCGAGCACGGCGCCGACGGGATTGTATTTGGATTTCTGCACGAAGACGGGACGCTCGATGCCGAGCGCTGCAAAAAAATGCTGGAGGTCATCGGCAGCCGCGAGTCGGTCTTTCACCGTGCGATCGACGTGGTGCCCGATCTCATGGGTACGATGGAAACGCTCATCTCCCTCGGCGTGACCCGAATCCTGACGAGCGGCCAGAAGCCGACCGTGCCGGAGGGCGCGCAGACCATCCGGGAGATGATCCGCGCGGCGGACGGCCGCATCCAGGTACAGCCCGGCGGCGGCATCACGCCTGAAAACGCAGCCTGGTGTCATGAGCAGATCGGCATGACGATGATGCACGCGGCGCTGCATCGGGTGCGCTATGACCGCAGCACGCTCGGAAACCCCGCCATCTATTTCGGCGGTGCGGTGTATCCCCCCGAGGACCGCTACGCGGAAGCGGATGCCGGGGATCTCGCCGACTATATCCGCCGCGCGAACGCATAAAATTTTGGCGCCCTCCGGGGCGCCATTTTTGTTGGAAAACAGGGACGAAGGTGCTATCATAGAGAAAAAGCAAGGAGGCGTTTCGCCATGGGCAAGAACTGCTACCGCAAAGAATACATCGTCTGCTTCGGCAAGCCGATCGATGAAAACCCCACCGTGGTCGCCATGGACGCGGCATTCGGGAAAATGGGGCTCGATTACCTCTACAACGGCGCGCTGGTCGAGCCGGAGGACCTGGGTGACGCGGTGCGGGCCATCCGCGCGCTGCACATGCTGGGCGCGAACGTCACGGTGCCGCACAAGGTCGCGGTCATCCCCTTCCTGGACGAGCTGGAGCCTGCCGCCGCGCTCATCGGGGCGGTCAACACGATCTTCTGGCGGGACGGGAAGCTAACCGGCACGAACACCGACGGCAAGGGTTTCGTCTCGGCGCTGCGCGGTGCGGGAATCGGATTCGAGGGAAAACAGATCGTGCTGCTGGGCGCGGGCGGCGCGGCGCGGGCCGTCGCGGTGGAGCTGGCGCTTGCAGGCGCTGGATCGCTCACGCTTGTGAACCGGACGCCGGAAAAGGCGGAGACGATCGCGCAGATCGTGCGCGGGCATACGGCAGTGTCCGCGCAGGCGCAGGGCTGGGAAAAAACGCTTTCGGTACCGGAGGGCACCGATCTGCTCGTCAACTGCACGAGCATCGGCCTCTGGCCGGACGAGTCGGCGCCGGATGTGGATTTCGCGACGCTCCGGCCGGGGACGACGGTTTGCGACGTGATCCCGAATCCGCCCCAGACGAAGTTTTTGCGGCAGGCTGCCGCGCGCGGCTGCCGGACGCTCGACGGGCTGTCGATGCTGGCCAATCAGGCTGCCGTCAACATCCGCTACTGGACGGGACGCGAGGCGCCGGTGGCGGACATGCGCGCCGCGCTTGCCAAAGCGTTCGCGGGCTGACCGATTCTGAAAACAGCTGCCATCCCGGGACCGAGCCCGGAATGGCAGCTGTTTTTCATTCAGACCGCCGGTTTTGCGAAGGCGGCGAAGCCGAGCTTCGAGGGATGGTCCGGGATCTTCGAACGCCGCCTGCCGCTGTTCCGTTTTCATATCGTTTTCCCCGCGTTTTGACATGCTGCGGGGCCTAATATAGCACGGGGCCGGGGCGTTTTAAAGCAGGCCTTTTTCAGCCATGAAATCCTCCAGATCCTCTTTCGCGGCCAGCAGCTGCGCCTCGCCCGGTTCACGCTGATACCGGGTCAGATACACGAGGATGCCGCGCATCGCGGTCAGGCGGTTGCCCGCCTGCTCCCAGCAGAGCGCCGCCGCCGAGTCCGCGACCTCGTCCGTCACTTCCTCGCCGCGTGCGGCGGGCAGACAGTGCAGGACCCGGCAGCCCAGCGCCGCCCGGGACAGCAGCTCCCGGTTCACCTGATAGTCGTGAAAGACGCGCACGCGCTCCGCCTTCGGCATCTCGCTTTCGTACAGGCCGTACCAGACGTCGGTATAGAGGAAATCCGCCCCGGCCACCGCGTTCCGGTCGTCCGTGACGCGCCAGCTACCGCCCGATTCGCGGCAGTTCTGCTCCAGCACGGTCTGCACGGCCTCCGGCAGCTGATGGCCCCTCGGGCCGCAGTGGACGAACGTCATGCCGAGGTGCGTGGCGAGCATGCCCGCCGAAGCGCAGACCTGCGTGCCGTCGCCCACAAAGACAAGCTTGCAGTCCTCGAGCGCTTTGCCCGCCGGCAGATGCTCGAGCAGCGTGCACAGGTCGCCCAGCTCCTGCGTCGGGTGGTTGTAGTCGGACATGCCGTTGATGACCGGCACCGAGCAGCTTTCAGCGAGCTCGACGACGGTTTC
>Ga0163159_1003443_pt1 | contig 11941 bp, 9 predicted proteins | sample BioMet9_FD_108702 | JGI IMG/M metagenome (GOLD analysis project Ga0163159, IMG submission 108702) | Microbial communities from bioreactor (seeded with sewage sludge) at Lawrence Berkeley National Lab, California, USA - Biofuel... | ecosystem: Engineered > Bioreactor > Anaerobic > Unclassified ... | reverse complement strand
TCGAGCTCTATTTTGTCTTTCAATCATTCGTGACGGCAATATTGCCAATAACTTGGTCGCATTCCGAAAATATTAAATTCTCAAGCAATTGAGAAAAACAAGCTTATCGGAGCGGACTCAATCTTACGATAGAACAGCTTCACGGAATAATGACTTCATTGATAATTTTCACAATACCTCAGATTGAATCGTTAGTTTCAGGATCAATAAAAAACTCAAATATTCAGATTACTTAGAAATATTCTTCCAACTCACTTACAACCTTACACACTCATTAACCATACTAAATGAAAAATTCAGGCTTCACCTTTTATAATCGGAGCTTTTTCTTGCATTTCGCCATTCATAAACTTCAACACAGCCTCATAATCTTCGAACAAAAAGTTCGACATTTCTCCGCTTGGGGTCACATCATTTAATCATAAAGGCTCTGTAATTTAATTAATTACAGAGCCTTTGATTATTTTGGGATACTTAATTGGGAAACGTTTTGATAAGAATACTGGAAAATTTGTTATTGCAATATTGTTTAATTCTAACAAATGTTATGGTGTAGCTGTCATCCGGATTTGATGTTCTGCTCATTAGAAGAAAGTGGAATAAATATCCGCAGGAGCAGGAGGAAATAATTGTTTTACCGATACCCCTGCCTTTGTTTTAAAGCTCTTTAAAAAAGTAAACAAGTCCATCAGAATTGACCCTTAGAACAATCCGTTTGTTTTCCTTCGATAGTTCAACAAAATAACTGTCTTCATCATTAAATTCTAGCCCGTAAAGCATAAAATTGGTTGTGTTTATTTCATTGTCGTCATAGAATATAACCGTTCCGATTTTATAATCTTTATACTTGTTCTTAATATATTTCTGGCCTGCAGCGGGTACATCGCCGAAGGTTACGTGCTGTGAGGACCCAACAAGTTTCCCATCAATGTCATAATAGGCTGTTATATTTTTCCCATCCTTAACAAAGCGGGCTTCATCAAAATAACTTGTCCTTGACCACTTTACGTTGGGAATATTACCAAAGTCCGATATGAAACTGTTTTTTGAAATTGGATTAACATTGTTTCCCTCAAGTTTCCGGAGTTCACTCTTTTCGATCTTTAACTCTTTTCTCTCGGCCTTTAACTCTTTTTTCTGAGTCTTTAGTTCATTTTTTGTTTCTTTAATTTCCTTTTTAACCGTCCCTTTATTTTCCTGGGCTTGCGTCAACATTGAAGTTGACACAAATAATAAAGCAATTAAAACTACCAATAGCCTTTTCATATCATTGTTATTTAAATTATTAATATTAAACAATTTAAGAATTATTCGGCAAATAAACTTTAAATAGTAAAGATTTATTTTGTACACTTGTGTTCAATTAAATGGTGCTGAACCCAAGAAATTATTTGAATTAAACAGTGAAAAGATGAAGGTTAAAATTCTTAAAATAATGAGTAAAGGGTTTCTCATAATATTGATCTTATCAATATCCTATTTTATCGGTTTTTCTCAAGACATAAGAAGTATGCAATTGCCCGATGTATTGAGATTGAATAACGGCACCTTGATACATAACTCTCATCAATGGATTACAAAAAGACGCCCGGAAATACTTGAGGTGTTTAAACAACAGATGTATGGACAATCACCGGAACGTCCGGAGAAAATGATATTTAGACTAATTGAAAAGGATTGCAGGGCCTTGAATGGCATTGCGACCCGGAAACAGATCCGGGTGCTGTTTGATGGCAGAACTGAGGGTCCTTACATGGATATACTTCTCTATCTTCCCAATCAGGTGAAGCATCCGGTTCCTTTGTTTGTTGGGTATAATTATGCAGGGAACCAATCCATTAGCAATGATACGGCTATAAACATTACCAGAAGTTGGATAAGCAACAAAACAAAGGGTGTAATCAACAATCAGGCGACAGAAGCTACCCGGGGAATGGCAGCAAGTGCGTGGCCCGTTGAAACGATCCTGAAAAGAGGTTATGGGCTGGCCACTATCTACGCAGGTGATATTGATCCGGATTTTGACGATGGATTTAAGAATGGTATTCAGGCATCATATCCCGAGCTTCAAAAAAAAGAAGATAATTTTTCAACGATGGCTGCCTGGGCATGGGGTCTGAGCCGTGCACTCGATTATTTTGAAACAGACAAGGCAATCAACAACAAGAAAGTCATTGTTTATGGCACTTCGCGAATGGGTAAAGCTACAATTTGGGCAGGAGCCACTGATCAAAGATTTGCCATGGTTATCAGCAATGAATCCGGAGCAGGTGGAGCCAAGCTATTTCATCACCTCCAGGGAGAAAACATTGCACAAATCTGTAAAAATTTTCCTCATTGGTTTTGTCATAATTTTCGGCAGTATGCAGGGAAAGATTCAATCCTGCCTTTTGATCAGCACATGGTACTTGCTTTAGTAGCGCCTCGTCCATTATATGTGGCCAGTGCTCAGGGATCTTACATTACAGATTCCTACGGCGAATTTCTATCAACAAAATATGCCGAGCCGGTATACCGTCTTTTTCATAACAAAGGATTGACCTTAAAAGAAATGCCTGCGATTGACCATCCGGTTTTTGGACAAATCGGATATCATAATCGTTCGGGGGGTCACGATATCCTTCCCTATGATTGGGAACAATTCCTGCGCTTTGTAGATATCTACCTACATCGTTGATTCTGGTGAACCCGGAAGAAGAGATTGAACGTCGTTAATATCAACGTCTTTAATGTCATTGTAATGTACAATATTTTGAAATGGTACATTGCCAATTTCATCCCTTTTGTTGCGGATCATAAAGACAAACCAGCCCAAATTAATCAATATCAAAATTATTCCGATTATTTTCAAAACAATCATCTCTTATTTCTTATGATAATGGGTTAATAACTTTCTTATCAATATAATAAAAATTTCTTTCCCTTGCAACTTTTTTATATGTTTTGTCGTTCATGATTTTTTCGCAACATGCTTCAGAATTAAGAAATTAAGCAGGTGAATGACCTTAATAAACTGAATTTCTGAAATAATATTAACAAAGAGGTGTCTTCGTCTTGTTTTTTGTATAGTTTCTGTACTCTTACTGTGCTATTTCTGTACAATTTTAGCACAGCAACTGTACAGAAACAGTACAGACAGTGTACAGAAAGTATGAGTCAATCCCGTCTGAAGTCAGGCTGATAAAATAGGACGGAATCATACGGGTATTTACCTGATTAATCAGTTTCCAACAGTCTTGACATTCCGGTATTAATTGATATTAATTTAAAGCTCATATTTGTGGTATGGAATTTTTTTACTTTAATTTTGATTGAAATTTTCGAATATGATTGATTTTATAGGAGATATTCATGGTCATGCTGATAAACTGATAAAATTGTTGGAAACGCTTGGCTACTCAAAAAAGGATGGGGTTTACAAACACCCCAAAAGGAAAGCATTTTTTATTGGTGATTATATTGATAGAGGTCAGGCTATCCGGGAAACTTTAATGATCGTCAGAGGCATGGTCGAAAGCGGAAACGCCGTAGCATTGATGGGAAATCATGAATACAATGCCCTGTGTTTTCATCACGAGGAATCGGAGGGTGGACATCTAAGGAAACACCATATAAAGAATATCATTCAGCATTTTGAGACGCTCCGGCAATTTCAAAACAGACAGGATGAATATGATGATTTTCTTGATTGGTTCCTGACATTACCACTTTATTATGAGACTGAAGATTTTCGAGCTGTTCATGCTTGCTGGGATAATTTTAACATTAAGTTACTTCGTTCCCGGTTGAATAACAAAGGAAGGATGGATGAAAGAATTCTTCGAAAATCGGTAAAAAATGGAACCAAATTTTACAAAGCTGTCGATGAAACACTAAAAGGCAAGGAAATCAGGATGCCGGAGGGTCTTATTTTTAAAGATAAAGACAATACGGAGAGAAATCATATCAGGATAAAATGGTGGGAAGACCCGTTGAAAATGACATACCGAACAATCAGTATACCTTCTTTAAAATGCCTGAAAGAAAAACCTATAGACTTATCTGAATTTGATCATCAGAATTACTATAAGCCAGATGAAAAGCCGATATTTTTCGGGCACTACTGGTTAAACAGTTATCCAAAACTTTACAGGGAAAATGTCTGCTGTCTGGACTTCAGTGTGGCTAAAGGAGGATATCTGGCCGCATATCGTTTTGATGGAGAAAAACAGCTTTCAAACGATAAGCTTGTCTTCGTCTAAAATTGTATTGAATTTTTTATATCTTTCGTTTTAAAAATCAGGTTCCCATTTAAACTGATATTTTGAAGGAATAATAATTATTTCTTGTCTAAAAACACATAAACTTTACCTTAATAAACAACGGAAAAAGAATCTTGTAACTAAAATAATTTGTTTAGTTAATTAACATTGATAGGTAAAAGATCTAAACATATGCGATTAGAATAAAGTGAGTTATTATCTGAAATTGAAAATTATGAAAAAATTATTCGTGCTATTAAGTGTGCTATCTATCCTGATGGCCTGTAAGTCAACAAAAACTGTTCCGGTAGTTCCGGCAAATGTTGATCGCTCATCTCAGTCCGCAATTAAAGGGAATTGGAAGATTATTAATGTAACCTTCCCCGGATCAGATTACATCAAAGTTACCTCTTTTCAAGTGGCAGATTCGAAATGTTTTGTTGGAAGCACCTGGAATTTTATCCCGAATAATAACAAGGGCAGTTTTGAGCTGAATCAATCCGGATGTCCGGCATTTAGTTCACCCATCGTGTGGAGTATCAACAAGGATGGAAATTTTACCTTAAAAATTGTCGACCCCGGCATGAAATCAAAGAATGTGACTCAAGGATATATTCTTAGAATAGCCAATCAGACTGCTACCTCCTTTCAGTTAATTGATAACATTAATGTTGGCGGTCAGACAAAAGAGATTGTTTACCAATTTGAAAAAATCAACTAATACAAAATATCATGAAGAAAATATCTTTTTACACCCTTTCACTTTTAATTTTAGGATCTTCTGTTTTTTCGGGCTGTAATACCATAAAAAATGCCAATAATACTCAAAAAGGCGCCGGTATAGGAGTAGCAACCGGTGCAATTTTGGGCGGAATCATTGGGAACCACGTGGGCAAAGGCGGGAATGCAGTATTGGGAGCTGTGATTGGTGCGGCTGTTGGCGGAGGAGCCGGAGCGATCATCGGAAATAAAATGGATAAGCAGGCCCGGCAGATAACCGAAGCTTTACCAGGTGCCGAAGTTGAAAGAGTCGGCGAAGGTATTCGTTTGGTCTTAAAGGAAAATGCAATCCGTTTTGATTTCAATAAAGCCAGTTTATCATCACAGGCAAAACAAAATCTGGATAAATTAATCCCTGTTTTAAAGGAATATCAAAATACCAATATTGATGTTTTTGGCTATACCGATATCAAAGGAACAGCTGAATATAATTTAAAGTTATCCAAAGACAGGGCTGAGTCAGTGAAAGCGTATCTTATTTCAAAAGGAATTTCTGGCGATCGACTCAAAACAACGGGTCTTGGCATTAACGATCCCATTGCATCCAATGATACTGAAGAGGGGAGAAGCCAAAACAGGCGCGTAGAGTTTGCCATAACAGCCAACCAGAAAATGGCGAATGAAGCAAAAGCTGAATCCCAAAAGAATTAATTATTCGTGTTTGTAAAGATATAGCCTCTGGCATTAATGGAATAAATTGATTATCTTGGAGAAAGGTATTCTTTTATTCCATTGCCATGAGACTTAAGAAAATTCCGCTTATTATTTTTTATGGCTCTGTTGTGCTTTTACTGCTCAATAGTTGTAAAAAGTTAAGCTTTACCGGTTTCCATTCTGATAAAATATCCTCCATTTCAGAAGTTGCCAATATCGGTATAAATACCGGTATAAAATTCTTTGAAAGAATTTACCTTGTCGAAGGTCCGGGTCCCGGACATTTCCTATCTCTCTTAAGCCGGCTCAATTGGTTTAAGTACTCCTCAATTCTTCCCAGACCTGCTTATGAGCATGCCGATTCAACCAAAATTTTAAATCCGGCAGTTGAATTTAGAGCTTACTTCGTTGCTCCTGAGGGAAGAAATTTTTATCCTGGCACAGAATCACATCCCTTTCAGACCATTCAGTATGCAGCCAATTTAGTTAAACCTGGTGATACGGTGATTGTGAAAGATGGGATCTATTCCACAACCGGGTACAACCTTTTTAACATCACCAGAAGTGGAACTGAAGAAGCCTGTATAACGTTCAAATCACAGCATAAGCATGGAGCCAAATTAACCGGATTGAACAATAAGGGTGAATTTGCAATTTTTCTTTCCAAAGGGGCTTCCTGGATTAATATTCTGAATTTTGAAATTGAGGGCTTTAAATCTTGCGGTATCGATGCTAATGATTCGGAACTTCAAAGTAATCAAATTACCATAAAAGGCAATAAAATTCATGATATCGGCAGGTATGAAACGATATCCAGTTATGGATTATGCGCGATCTATCTCCGAAAAGGGCAGCACCATTGGATGATACACGGCAATTTAATTTATAATATAGGAAGAACAGGACCGGATTCTTACTGGTACAATAAGGATCATGCTATTTACTCGGGTTACTCGGATGACCGGTCAGCCTGTGCCCATCATATTTCTGTCACCTGTAACGTGATCTGGGGATGTAGTGGCCATGCTTTAAACATGGGCTCCGATAATGATTTGATTGCCAATAATGTTTTTGTCTGGAGCAATGAGAACCACCATTACGGGAAGGAGCATCCTCATTCAGGGCCATGTTTTATAACTTATGACGAGGGTACGAAAAACATAACAATTGCCAATAATATTTTTTACCAGCCTCCGGAAGAAAACAAGTATGCTATTTCTGGCTGCACCACCTGTATTGGATGGAAAGTGATGAATAATCTGGTTAAAGAAGGGGAAATGTGGGAATCATCCACTCCAGGCAGAATCGTATGCGTGGCAGGCAATAATTATTGTTCATCCGGATGTGAGAAAAGGGTATTTGATCCGTTGTTTGTTTTTGCAAAAAGAGAAAACGCTCCTGAAGTTAATTTTTCGCTCAAACCAGGCAGTCCATGTATCAATGCAGGTTTAAATGTGGGCTTAACTGAAGATTATCTTGGCAAACCAATAAAAGACACTCCGGATATCGGAGCTTATGAATACCAGCATTAATTACAACTTAGTGTTAATCCGGTGGAAATTTTCTTCCGAAGATTATATTAAAACTTAATAATATATTGTTTATTTTATTTTAATTCTTACTTTCGTGAATCAGATACATATTAATATAGTTATCTATTTTGTGTAAAAGTATGCGTTAATGATACAAATCGATTGAAATTATGAATGATACTGATGTAATTAAAACGGATGTTTTAATAATTGGAGGAGGACCTTCCGGCTTGGCAACTTCCATTCATCTTGCTGATTTATTAAAACAAAAAGGATTGAATCATCGGATTTTACTTTTGGAAAAGGGAAATTCAATAGGGAGTCATATTCTATCAGGAGCTGTAATCAAAGCAGGTATATTCAAAGAATTGCTCCCGGAAGTTGATTTTAATGAAATCCCGTTTAATTCAAAAGTTACCAGTGATAAGATGGTCTTAATGAGTGAAAACGGAGCCTTTAAATTACCTTTTCACATCCCTTATATGAATAATAAGGGGAATTATGTTGCTTCATTAGGTCAGATATGCCGTTATCTTGCACAAAAGGCAGAAGAGAAAGGGGTGGAAATATATTCCGGTTTTTCGGTCAGTGATATTCTTTACAAGGATGGGAAAGTTATCGGGGCCAGAACCATTGATACAGGCCTTGACCATCAGGGTAACAAACTCGATAATTATCAGCCCGGAACAAGCATAGAAGCTCAGCTGACGATTTTTGCGGAGGGTACACGAGGAAGCCTGGCTAAACAATTAATACAGAAGTACAACCTGGATTCGGGAAAAAATGCCCAGGTTTATTCACTTGGATGCAAGGAAATCTGGAGTGTGCCAGACGGCCGTATTCAACCGGGAGAAATTTATCACACCATGGGGTATCCTTTAAATTTAAAGGAATTTGGCGGGGGTTTTGTTTACGGTTTAAAAGACAATAAAGTCGCAATAGGACTTGTTGTGGGGCTTGATTATGAAGATCCCACTTTTGATGTGCACGATGCTTTCTCCGTTTGGAAAACAACCCCTTTTATGTCGAAAATACTTAAGGGCGGAAAATTACTGGAATATGGAGCCAAGACATTACCCGAAGGTGGTTATTATTCAATTCCTAAACTTTATGCCGATCATGCGATGATTGTCGGTGATAGCGCCGGATTTTTGACAATGCCTGCCCTAAAAGGAGTCCATCTTGCCATTGCTTCAGGGATGCTGGCAGCAAAAACCGCTGCACTTGCTTTGAGTAAAAATGATTTCAGCGAAAGTGTGCTTAAAAATTATGAAGATTTAGTCTCAAAGAGCATTATTTACAAAGATATGCACCCTGTGAGAAATTTCAGACAGGCATTTTCGAAAGGATTGATATCCGGTGGAATCCAATTTGGCATACAACTTATTACCGGCGGAGCTGGATTGTTTGGGAAGCTGGCAAGCAAACCGGATAGTGAAACGACAAAAAAACTGGCAGAATTCAAAGGGAAACTTTTTAAAGAAAGATTCAACGGGAAACTTGATTTCGATAAGTCGCTGACTTTTGACAAGGCGACCGATGTTTTTTATTCCGGTGTAAATCATGATGACAAGCAGGTTCCTCATGTGAAGATCAATAATCCGGAATCTTTCAATGAAATTAATATTAAACAGTACGGTGCACCAGAGCAATATTTCTGCTCCTCTGAAGTTTATGAGCTGCATACGGATAAGAGCGGTCATCAGGAACTCAGGATACATTTTGAAAACTGCATGCATTGTAAAACCTGTGATATAAAATCCCCGGGGGATGGAATAACCTGGTCTGTTCCTAATGGAGGCAACGGGCCTGATTTTCAAAACATGTAAGGCAGAAAGGTCATTAATATTCATTAAAAGGTCATTAGTAGTCATTAAAAGGTCATTAGTAGTCATTGAAAGGTCATTATTAGTCATTGAAAGGTCAATAAGTCATTATTTCATACCAATGACAGCAAGGCTTAATGACAGCGAAGCAAATTGACAGCGAAGCAAATGACGCGAAGCCTAATGACAGCAAAGCACAATGACAGCGAAGCATATACGAAATAAAAAACAAAAAATAAATTTACGATGGCGCTTACAATTATAAGTTTAATTAAACAAGTCCCTCTGCCGACGGAAATGAGAATGGGAGAGGATGGATTGATGGATAGGACGAAAGCCAAGTCTCAGATTAATAATGATTGTCAGTTCGGTCTTGAAGCTGGATTACAATTGAAGAAACAATATCCTGATGCCCGGTTGATCGTTTGTTCAATGGGCCCAAAATCTTTCGAAAAAGCCCTTAGAACAGCCATTTCATTGGGATATGATGAGGCGTACCTTTTATCGGATCGTAAACTGGGCGGAAGTGATACCTATGCCACCGGACTTGCTATATCCACCATGCTAAAACATCTTGGGTTTACCAAAGATGCCAAAGATCCTTTTATCATAGTGGCAGGTCGTCAGACCAGCGACGGGGATACTGCTCATGTGCCGTCACAGGTTGCTGAAAATCTTGGAATCCCTCAGGCCACGTTTGTTGAGCGGCTAAAGGCTGATGAAGAAGGGAATGTCATTGCAAAACGAATAATTGAGGGCGGATACCAGATGATGAAACTCCCGATGCCGTGCGTCATATCAATGACTCCAACGGGTATTCCACCACGAAAACCTTCTCTCAGCGGGGCAATAAAGGCAAGGAATGTAGAAATAACAACCTTTGGGGTGGATGATATCGGTCTTGGAACAGAGAAGATTGGGCTTGGCGGATCGCCTACTATTGTTGTAAACGTTGTAAATATTGTTAGTGAGCGTCCGCCTGTGGTTATGGCTGCCGGTCATAATGACTCAGCCCTTGTTGAAAGCTTTATTGCCAATTTTGCTTCCGGCAAGGAGGAAAAGACGGTTGAGAAAAAAGAAAAGTCAGAAAAAAAGGTTTTGCAAGCTCCTGATTTCCCCTATTACGACCATCGCAATGGGGCCAAAGGTATTCTTACATGGGCTGAAATTGCCAATGGAATGATTACCCGTCCTTCCATTGAAATTCTGACACCAGCCAGAAGATTAGCCGAGCAGCTGGGGAATGACACTAAAATTATGTCTTTGCTGATCGGTAAAAATGTAAAAGGTTTGGCACAAAATCTGATTGAGAATGGCTCGGATGAGGTTATTGTAGTTGAAGACGACAGACTTGAGGAATATCTTGTCCTTCCTTTTTCTTCGATTTTTGCCCAGGTAATTAAAGAAAAAAGACCTGAAATCGCACTTTTTGCGGCTACTACTTCTGGACGGGAATTAGCTCCCAGAATCGGAGTTAAAACGGGCAGCGGTGTCACTGCAGATTGTACAGGACTTGAAATAGGAGAATACATTAATCGGAAGGAAAAATTAATTTATAGGCCGATTCTCCAGTCCCGCCGGCCAACGTACGGGGAGAGCAAATTGGCAACGATACTGGGGTTTGTTTATCCACAGATCTCAACAGCTCGTCCCGGAACTTTCGAAATGCCCGTTAAAGAAGTTGACCGAACGGGAAAAATCTCATCTTTTACCCCGGTGCTTACCGACAATGAATTCCGGGTTGAGATTTTAAAGACAGTCCGTGGGGAAGGCAGCTTACAAAATCTTTTCGAAGCCGATATTATTATTTCGGGTGGGAGAGGAGCCACTGGCGATAATCTTGGTTTAATAAAAAAACTGACCGAGGCATTAAGAAATAAAGGCATCAATGCCGAGTGGGCTTGCAGCCGTGTGGTCGTTGATGAAGGTGTTGCTGAATATGCTCATCAGATCGGACAAACAGGAAAAACAATCCGGCCAAAAGTTTATGTTGCGGTAGGAATCTCCGGGGCCATTCAACACATTGCCGGGATGAAAGAATCCGGTAAAATCGTTGCGATCGATCACAATCCGAAAGCTCCCATTTTCCATTTTTCCGATTTTGGAATCGTAGGTGAATATGAAGATATCCTACCGGAAATAATTGAAAGGGTAAATAATGGATTTACATTTGGATTAGAACCTTCTAAAAATTAAACAGACAGATTTTTATAATTTAAAAGCAGCCAAAAAATTAAATTCTTTTGGCTATTTTTTTGTGCGAAGCTTGATTTTAATACATGAGGACTACTGAGGGTGTTTTTGTTAACCTAATCAAGTCAAAAACACCTCAATAGTCCAACAGGATTAAAAAATACAGCCTCATGCAAATAACAGGGCTGTTAATACACATTCAACCCCTTCGGGGCTGTTGAGATGAAGAGATCATCATACACCCCCAACTTCATTGGGGGTTATTCACGTTTACTCCCTCCGGGAGAAGAGTTTAACCCTGAAAAGCAGTCAGTACCCCTGCCCGAAGGGCTGAATGTGAATAACCTCCGGTGAAGCCGGAGGTAGAAAACGCATCCTCCTGCTCAGCCCCGGAGGGGTTGAATGTGTGATCTGCTTATAAAAAAACTTTTGGCATTACCGAGGATGTTACATAATAGAAAATCAAATTCTCCCGATCTCCTAACCTGATTACCTGATTTGATTTAAATAATCAGGTAATCAGGTTGGTATAGGGGTAAAATAAATACATCTATTATGTAACTTATTCAAAAATGTCTATCCCTTATTCCCTTAGATACTATGATTATTTCCAAATAAAAATTCATTTTTTTATCTTTGAGGCATAAAGAAGACTTTATTGGTTCTTTGGACCGGAGTCTATCTACGGCGGGTCATTGCACCCGCTTTTTTTACT